>OGGJ01001973.1_pt1 | contig 15455 bp, 15 predicted proteins | sample 1571071 | NCBI WGS metagenome assembly OGGJ01 (sample SAMEA2581954, study PRJEB24529) | metagenome | biome: Human gut stool | place: China | collected 2011
TTGTACGCAAGTGTCGCCGGCGAACTATAAATCAGGTGCTTTGAAGAAATCAGCTCATCCGGAATATTGTCTCTCCCTGCTTCTGCAAGTTCTTTTGTTGTAATCCATTCTTTTTTCTTTGTTATCATGTTTTCTCCTTTTTTCACATTAACTCTCAATTCTTGGAATGTGTAGTCAATGTATCTATAGAAACACAATGTGTAACAATCTATCTACTTGCCAATGCAAGTGGATAAAAACACTAGATAAAAAAGTATGTTTGTGATATTTTATCCTGTTAAATTTCAAACGGAACTTTACGGAACTGATTTTGGTTCCGTTTTTGTGTTATTGTTAAATTTGAGGAGCTTATGGATAAAGACACTTCATCATTACCACCACTACTGGTTTGGGCAAAATATGTCACTAAAGAAAGTCTGCCTGTTGATTTGTATATAATTGCAGATATTATTGGGCTGGATAATACAATTAGAATAATGGAACATTTTAATTACCTGACATTTAACATACCTAAAAATGTAAGTTACCCGTATAAAAAACAATATATTTTGGATAATTATGACGGCACAAAAGAATCAAGATTTCATATCAGAAAAGCATGCAACGTGTGCGATAGTTATATCTATTCGGTTATGAGGGAGAAAAAAGAGAAGAAGAAATGATGAAAAATGATATACAAATATTATTCAACAAATACTTATCTGATGAAATAAACGATATTAGATTTTATGGTAGCAATAGGCTTGCTTACTTAACTCCTTTTTTGGAAAACATTATTTTCCATGATGCTCCTGATGGATATGCAATTATCAATAACACTATTTTGTTAGTCGAACATTTTGAATTTGATAGTTCTACTGTTAAAAATAAAAAAGGCTCACAGAACAGAATGGAAATTGCAAGAGTAAAAAGAGAAAATAATTCTCACGATAAAATAAATTGTAATTATACAACAGATAATTATATAAGAAACGCAATTAAAAACTTTGAAAACATTACAATAGAATTGAGCATTATATTGAAAACTTAAAAAAAGAAAAAGTTATAAAACCTCATATGGAAATAAAGAACTTATTTTTGATAGAAGATGCTACAATTTTAGGTAATATAGATATAAATACAAAACGGTCTTTTTCCATTTTGCACTGTGATATGTTTTTAAATAAATTAAAAAATGCTAATAAACTCGATTATATATTAGCTTTTAATAGTTTTGGACAAAACAAATTTATATGGTATTTAGATAAGGATAATTTGCAAGATTATATAAAAAATCAAGTAAAGATAGAGGATATTAATATTGCAAATCTGTCGCCACATGTCGCTAACTATCAAATGTTTATACCAAAGTAAATAAGTTCCGTTTGAGTTCCACTAAAAGTTCCACTTGAGTTCCGTTTAGGCTAGAAAAATTTTTATTTTGTTTCCATTTTTCCAAGAGTTGTGTTAATTTTTTGTGTTTTTATCCTTTATTTATCCTCTGGATTGTCTTACGGAAACGTGGCTTTCAGGAATTTTGTTTAAAATTTTAGGAAAAAAGGATAAGAAAAAGTATAAGAAAAGGATAAAAAGGATAATTTCCAAAACCCTAACAATTACCCTCAAACCTAAACACAATGTAACTCTTCACCTAGTTCCACCTTTCTTATTATCCTTTATAATTTACAGCCAACGAAAAAAAGGATAATTTTAAGGATAAGAAAAGGATAAAAAGGATATTTTTATAATAACATTTCTTTAGACATGGGAATAGGCAACAAACCCCAATAAAACTAAATACTTTCCCTTTTACTTAAGATTACAAATTTATAAAACTATACTTCTAATTATACTCATTCTTATATTATTATACAATGAATCAATAGCATTATAATTTTTTTCTCATTATTAATATGTATTGATATTTTAGTTGGAAGTTTGTTGTAAAATTTATGTATGGAAAAATCATATTATAAATCGCCTATTGGTGTTTTAGAACTTATTTGCGAAAATGATTATTTAATTTCATTGAAACTCGTTGAAAACGAGTGCAAATCTGATAATGAAACAAATTTAATTAAAACAATAAAAATTCAATTAGATGAATATTTTGAGGGTAAGAGAAAAAAGTTCAATATTAAATTAAATCCCAAAGGGTCTGAATTTCAAAAGAGAGTCTGGATGGAACTTTTAAAAATCCCTTGTGGAAAGACAAAAAGTTACTCGGAAATTGCCACAAATATTAGCAATCAAAAAGCACAAAGAGCTGTGGGTTCTGCTTGTAACAAAAATCCAATTATGATAATTATTCCTTGCCATAGAGTTATTTCAAAAAATGGGAAATTGGGCGGTTTTGTTTATGGAAATTCTATTAAATATAAATTACTTGAGGTCGAGCATTTGACTGAAGGCAACTTTCCACTCTTTGTATAGTTTGAACTTATAAAATAATGGTCAGAGGTTGGGTTGAAATAAAATGAACTAGGTTAAATTAATTTATAAAAATATTTTTTCTATGCCAATCCAAGTAGTCTTGTTGTCTTTGAGAAGTAATATTTATGTTGTCCTTTTTATCAATATTCATTAATGCTAAGTTTCGTTGGTTAAGAATTTGTTATCTAGTTTTTATATTTTGTAATCAATTCCGTGGTTTTGAAATAAAGTATTATAAAAATCTTTATTTTTAATTACGGTATCTTTTGTTAATTCCATTCCCATTCCATAGCTGAATGGATAAATTTCACTACCCTGTTTTGTTTCTAATGCCTTTTCAATATATCCTTTTGTAATTTCATTCGCTTCTTTTATTGTTTCTCTCTGAAGTTCGGGTTCTTCATGTTTCTTGATTTTTTCTAAAAGTTGTCGTGCAGATTGAATAAATTTTTCCATTCCTGTTTGAGGATTATTGATAATAGAATTTAATGCTTCATCTCTATCTTTGAAGCTGGTTATACTGGGTTCAAATTTATATTTAGAATGAAAATATATTGCAGTATCTTTTGAATATATTTTTAGTTTGTTTATTTTATTTTCAAACATTTCAATGATACTTGAAAGTCTTAAAAGTTCTCCTAAACGAAGTCCTTTTTGTCTTAATTCAGGGTTTACTCTTATGCTATAACCAAATAAATCGTTGCTAAAATCTTCAAAGGAGAAAAGCTCATATCCTAAGATTTTTTCATCTTTATTTCTTAATTCTGTAATAAAGCGTTCGGTAACGTCGGGGTAGTATTTTGTATTAAGTGTTAAATCTCCAAGAGTTTTATTATGTGCAACAATGTCACATAATTTTCTATCTTCATTTAACCAATATGGAGTTATTTTTGGAGGTGTTAATTTAATCATATAAAAGATATTAAACCTCGTAAAAATAAATTTTGCTTAAATTAATCTACAAAATCTTCTTCTGAAGAATCTACTTTAGATAAGTCAATCGGTAATGAAAAACCAAATGTTGAACCGTGATTTGGTTGAGAATTTACGAATACATGTCCGTGGTGGTGTTTCTCGATGGTTGTTTTAACAAGGTGTAAGCCTAAGCCAGTTCCTTTAACACTATGAGTTTTATTCTCAACTCTGAAAAATCTTTCAAATACCTTTTTCTGAAATTCTGGTGCGATTCCAATTCCTTCATCCCTAACAGTAACAACAACTTGGTTATTTTCAGGTTCTTTATAAAGTCTTACTGTGATAGTTGAATCTTGTGGTGCATATTTTATGGCATTAGACAAGTAATTTGTTAAGGCTCTTGCAATAGCATCGTAATTGAATATCAAAAGTGGAATATCATTATCTTTTTCGACTTCAATTTTTAAATTGTGTTCTTTTAAAAGAACTTCAACTTGATTTACACAGGCATCAATGAGTTGTGAAATATCGTTTTCAGTTTTTTCTATTTTTGCATTAGAATCAAGTCGTGAAAAATCTAAAATATCATTAACCATACTATTGAGTCTAATTATTTCGGTATTCAATGTTTCAATGAACTCTTTTTTAGTTTTTTCGTCAAATTCGTCGCTGTAATTATACAAGGTATCAATATAACTTCTTAATACGGTTACTGGAGTTCTCAATTCGTGTGAAACATTTGAAATAAATTGAGATCTCATTTCATCCATTTCAATTTCTCGAGTGACATCGATTAGTACAATGATGTATCCAACGTAATCGTGAGTTGATTGTGTGAACATTGGAGAAATTATTGATTTTAAGATTCTTCCATCAATTGTAATATTGAAGGTAATTTGTTTTTTAGATTTTTCTTCTAGGGATAATTTTTTATATTCTTCAATTTTTTCAGTGAAGCAATATTCTCCTTCTGTATCGACATAATTTTCAATATCGGTATTTAAAAGTTGGTCGCCTTCTAGTTCTAACAATGCTTTTGCGTGATTATTTATTAAGACAACTTTGTCGTTGTTGTCACATACAACAACTCCGTTGGCAATACTCATCAAAACTGCTTCAAGTTTATTTCTTTCGAGTGTTAGTTGTTCAATATTTTGTTCTTCATATAAGTTTAGTCTTGTTGACATATCGTTAAAAGCATTAAATAATTCTTGAACTTCTTCACTAACATCTTTTCCTTCAATTTTGAATCCAAATTCTCCAGATGAGATTTTTTTAACCCCATTATGAAGGATTCTTAGTTCTCTAGTGATTAAATATGTATTTATTAAAATTACGAATGCAAAAACTAACCAAACAATTACAAAAACAAAAAGAATTGATGCTCTTGTTGTAGAGGAAACTTTTCCTACGATTGAACCAGATAATCCAACTGTTACTGAGCCGAGATTTGAATTGTCAACGACATTAGTCATTGGGGATGAAACTGCTATGCTAGGTCTTTTTTTACTTTCATTTGCATTATTTTTTGCACGATAAATAGTTTTACCATTAGCATCTCTAAATTCAATAAATACAATATCATGATGTGATTTTAAAATAGAATCAGAATGCGATTTTAGAATTTCAAATGTTTCTTTTTTTGAAGCATTTTTTGTCATATCAACGCTTTCAATTGCTAAAATTTTTGATATAACTTGTCCAAAATTTTGATAACTTTCATTCAAATTCTTTTGAATATTTATTGTTGCAAAGACAGCAATCGCCATAATCAATAATGTACTTAGGATTAGTCCGAAAATGATTAAACGATTTTGTGTTGTAAAACTTATTTTTTGATTCTCGCTCATATTTTGATTATATCACTAAAAAGTTATTTATAAGAATTGTAACGAACAAAAAGAGAGATTGAGCAACTTTTTAAATTTTAGAGTTTTATCTATAATATAGAAGGTTTTAATTTTGAAAGGTAGAAATAATGTCAACAATTCAATCCTCTAATGGCAATCAATATATAGCTCCTGGGATTGGTTTATCAACAGCAGGATATATCGTAGGCAGTATGGCATCTGGTGCAATTGGTAGAGTTACTAACCAAGTAATTTGTGGTCCAATTTTGGCGAATGGTTTAAAAGAAAATAATGGAGTAGATACAAATGCAATTCGAAAAGCATTAAAAATAGCTCTTGATTCAACAGGCATGAAAGATAAGGGCGTTACAATTAAGGATTATTCAGGCTGTAAACCTTCTGATATCAAGAGTATGAACCGAATAGTTAAAGAATTTTTGGTAAGAGTTCTAAAACGAAAAGAAAAAGTTTCGGTTTTAGATTTTGTAAATGCTCAAGCTAAAGAATCCGCAAAACTTGGTGCAAATGCTTTGTATGCTGATAAAGCAATACATGTTAATATTGATAGAGCTGGTATTACTGCTTTTCATGAATTGGGACATGCAATAAATGAAAATGGAAGCAAATTTTGGAAGATGATACAACATTCAAGAAAATTTTTGGGTTTAGTTGTTATTCCGTCACTCCCAATAATTGCAATGTGTAAACGTAAAAAGGTTGAAGGCGAAGAAACAACTGGTCCAATTGATAAAGTTACAACATTTATAAAGGAAAATGTTGGGAAATTGACAACACTAGCATTTATTCCTGTTATTGCGGAAGAATTTAAAGCAACGGCAAGAGGGAATAAGATTGCAAAAGAATTATTATCACCTGAATTAGCTAAAAAAGTTTCTAAATGTAATAAAATGGGTGGGTTGACTTATGTTGTTCTTGGAATTTCTGCTGGTGTTGGAGCTTTTGTTGCTAACAAAATCAAAGATGCAATTGCAAAACCTAAATTAGTTAAAAATCCAGAGATTTAGCGGAACAAAGAAGTAATTTTACTTGCATTTTTAATTCCGTACTGAATTGCGTGTCCAACTCCATAAACCATAAAACTTAACCCTGGAATTGGGATAGGTGCAATGCCTGCAATGGCTGCTGCTATGGCTGGAATATCGTCTTTTGAAAGTTTTAGAGTTTTTAATTCTTTTACTGCGGATTTAGATTTTGTATAAGTTTTTCTAACCCCTGTAATATTGTTTTCTTCAACATAAATAGAGCCTTTTTTATATCCAGATTTTAATGCTCCTGAAATCATCGAGTTGGCTCTTTTTAAGTCGCTCGGAATAATACGTTGAACTATCCCAGAAATCTTAGGCATGACTTTCTCCTAAATCATTATTGTATCCCCTATATTACAATAAACTATTTAATTTATCAAAAATTGCTCTAAAATGAGATTTATTGTTAATTCTTTTCACAAATGGTTATAATAAAAGCCCATTTGTACATATTTCAAAATGGGCTTTCGCAATCTGAGATTAAATAACATTAATTGGTGGATGTAACTTTTCTTCTTCTACTCTATCTTTTATAGCTCCAATTGGTTCATAATATGGTGATACTGTCATAACTTGTGCTGCAATATCTGGGTAGTAGTAGATAAATCTTAATTCACTTGAGGTTAGTGGTTTTTGGGTATGAACGTTTGCATATCTAGCAAGTTCCAAAATATTTCTTGCTTCATGTTCATCTTTAAATTCAATTTCGAGGTTATTATATACGTTACGGAAACCTTTAATTCCTCCGTATTCTCCTGTTGTAATCATTCGACCTGTTTCAATTATTTCAGGTTCACCTCTGCCAAGTTCTTCAAAGTCGTATAATTCGTAGTTTCTTCTATCTTTCAATGCCCCATCTGCGTGAATCCCTGATTCGTGAGCAAAGGCATTATCTCCAACAGCAGGTTGGTTAATAGGGATTTCAACTCCGAAGGCATATGCGGTATATTTTGCTAATCTCCAAGCTCTATCAAGTTTAATATTTTCATCAATTTTATATTTACCTTTAAATCCAGCTGATTTTAGACAAGCTAAAAGACAAGATACTAAATCTGCATTCCCTGCTCTTTCGCCCATTCCGTTAATTGCAGTGTTTATGTATGCATCTACTCCAGCATCAATTGCTGCTCTTGCACCCATAACTGAACATGCAACAGCCATTCCTAAATCGTTATGGTAATGAAGTTCGATTGGCATTTGAGTTTCTTTTGCAATTCTATAAATTCTATCGTAAGTTGTTTGAGGGTCTTCGTAGCCTAACGTATCGCAATATCTGAATCTATATGCTCCAGATTTTTTTGCTTCTTTTGCGTATAGAATTAAGAAATCTATGTCACTTCTTGATGCGTCTTCTGCATTTACACCAATAATTTTTGCGCCCTTATCTTTTGCACATTCAACAGCTTCTTTTGTCATTGCAATAATATCATCTGGAGTTTTCTTTCCTAAATATTTTCCGTAAATCATTTGTTCGGAAGTAGATTGAGAAAGATTTACATATTGCAAGTCTGGAACACTCTGAAATGATTGTTCGACGTCAGCTGCCATCCCTCGCATCCAGCCAGATAATTTTGTTGTTTTGATTGCCCCACGTTTTACGAGTTCTAGGTTTCCATTTAGGTAGTTTAGTTCGTGTTTTGTAGTTGGGAATCCAAATTCTGATTGGGTGATGCCCATATCATCTAGCATTAGATTTATAATCGTTTTTTGTAATTTTGCTAAGCCTAATCTTGAAGTTTGTACTCCATCTCGATTTGTAACATCTACAAAGTAAATTCTGTTTTCTGTCATATCTCTTCTACTCCCTTTTTATATAAAAATCATTATACACAAAATTATGTTAATTCACTTGCTTTTTTATATAAAATTAATTACAATTGTTGTTAAAGAGCTATTTATGAAAATGAAAAACGATACAAAATTATTAGATAAAAAAATAAAAAAAGAAATTAAAACAGGCAATGTTAAATCTGCGATTGAACTTTGTCAGATAGGTTTACAAAAAGATCCTACAAATGCCGATTTACACTTAAGATTAGGGGATTTATATCTTGCTTGGCATTTAGATATTTATTCATCTTGTCAGTATATTGATGAAGCAATTACAGAGTACCAAATTGCATTGGAATCTTACATTGATTCTTATGAGATTTATTACAAAATTGGTGTTGCTCAGTTTTATAAAGGGGATTTGGATAAGGCCGTAAATTATTTTGAAACAGCGGTAAAGAAAAATCCTAAATATGCAAAAGCGTATTATATGCTTGCTGAAACTTATACTAAAAAAGCAAGATTTTTGGATGCTGAACTCAATGCGAAAAAAGCAATTCAATTTAGCCCTTTAAAAAGTTCTAGAGCTCATTTTTTATTACATAATTTGTATAAAGTATCGTCATTCAGGATTTTTAAAAACAAGGTTAAATCTGCTTGGGAGTATGTAATGTCTGTATTGACACTTCCATTTGATATAGAAGCAATAAAGAAAGTTAAAGAATCTCTTGCTTATATCAAATTTATGCCGATTCTTATGAAAGGTTATTTGAAAATCCAATCAAATGGGCTTGATGATGCGGTTGATGTTTATATCGATGCGGTGGATAAAGCTCCAGGGTTTGTTCCTTTATATTGTCTTTTGGGGGATATTTATTCTTCTTTAGGGCAATTTGAAAATGCAATTACTGAATACAAGATGGCTATTTGGCTTGATAGCTTGAATATTCCAGCTTACAGACATCTATGTAAGGCTTATGAAGATTTAGGTGATTATGATAATGCAATTGAAGTTTATCAGAAATTAATTCAAATAATGCCGAATATGCCAGAGTTTCATTCTAATTTAGCAAATATTTTATATGTTAAAGGGGACATTGAGGGTGCAGTTTCTCATTTCCAAACTGCAGTAACTTTAAACCCAAGCAAAGAGTGGACAAGCGTTGTAAATCAAACTCTAGGATATGTATTCCAAGAATCAAAACAAGATTTAGATGCGGCAATTACTTCTTATCAAAGTGCTTATCTTTTAACTCCAGAAGATATTGATATTTATGTAAATTTAGGAAGTGCTTTTTATGATAAAGAAGATTATGATAATGCACTTGCCGTTTACCGTAATGCTCTTGATTTAGATCCTAAAAATGCTAAGATACATTGTAATTTAGGATTCTTATATTGGGGTAAGGGCGATACAGATGAGGCTATTAGAGAATACGAATACGCAATTGAATATGATAAAAGTTATTCTATCGCATATAACAATCTTGGGGTAATTTATCTTGATGATTTAGGTCGAGTAAAAGAAGCTATTGATATGTTTAAAAAAGCAGTAGAATATAATCCAAATTATGCTTTGGCTCATTTTAATTTGGCTCGTTCAATTGCAATTACTGGTGAAAAAATTGAAGCTGCAAAATTGTATCAAATTGCACAAGATGTAAATAAAATTACAAATGAAATTGATCCACAAGATATTACGGATAAAATTAACGCATTGTTTGACTAATTGTTAAGTTATGTTAAAGTATTTAAAAGTAGGACTGAAATATAGAGCATAAGCTCTTTTCAGTCTTGTTTTTTCTATTAATCTTTGGCAATTCCCATATTTAAAAATCCTTTATATAACCAAGGGGAAAGTTAACACGAAAGGAAAATGGTATATGGGGTTAAGCATTAATGCCGTTACAGATTTGTGGCATGCGGGAAAAACTGCAGTTAAAAAAGGTAGAAAATATTTAACTGAAGAAACGAAAGATATATTGTCAAATCATACCCAATGGGGACGTAGAATTAGAACTGGTGTTCACGAAGCAAGAGAAGCCTATACTCACAAATTTGAACAAATTGCTGAAAATAATGGGCTAACTGAACAATTTGCGAGAATTAAAGATAATATTTGGGATGCTTCAAAAAAGCTAATTACAGATAACGAATTTACCTCAAAATTAGAAGATTATGCAAGAAAAAGAGGTTTTAATAATTATAAAATAGCTAAAGGTGCGACAACAGAAAAAGTTATGCAAGATTGGATTGAAATGTCTGGAGTGGGACCAACCAAATTTGCTCAAATAATTTCTGGAAGCCCGAAAGATATGGCAAAAATTGAAGCAAAATACCCTGAATTAGCAAAAGCAATGAAGGAAACTAGAAGTCATTGTTCTTTTTCTAGGTCTATGGAAGAAGCCCAACAACTTATCAATTCTTCTTTCCCTGGTCAAAAATTAGTTATACAAAAAGAAATGAGTGCCGGAAGTATCGGAGCTGCATATATTGTTAAAAAGCCTGACGGTTCAACTGCGGTTGTAAAAATGCTCAAAAAAGGTGTAACTAAAGAAACCCTTGACGCAGAGGAAGAACTAACAATGCGTGTTTTGAAAGAACTTAGTTCCTCTCCTGAAGAATATGCTAAGAACAAAGAAATGTTCAAAACATACTATAAAGATTGGAAAGAAGAGTTAAACTTTTTCTCAGAATACAAGAACAATAAACTACTAGCGACTGGGGCAAAAAGGTACAAAGTTGCAGATATTACAGATATATCTAAAGATGGATCATGTATTCTAATGGATATGGCTCATGGTATTCAGATGAATAAACTTGTTGAAATTCTAAAAGATTACAAAGCAAATCCGACTGAGTTCGCAACAAAATATGCAAAAGAAATAGAGAAGAATCCTTGGTTAAAAAATCCAGAGAAAGTAATTAAGGAACTTCCATCTACATTATTAAAAACTTTTGATGAGCAATTCCTGTTTTTGAAAAAGGGCGGAAAAACATTAATGCATGGAGATCCGCATACTGGAAATTTCTTTGTTACTGCAGATGAAAACGGGAAATTGATACCTGAATTTATTGATACAGGGAATTGCGTAGCAAGAACAAGTAATCAAGTAAAACAAGATATAAGTTTCTTCTCAAATTATCTTGTTGGAAATTCTCAAGGAATTGCGAAATACTTTATTGAACAATGTGCTTATACTGGAGCTGACAAGCAAGCAAAAATTTGGGAACTTGCAGCTGATATAGAAAAAAATATCTTTGGTAAAAAACAGCAAATTACTAAATTTGGAGATGTGCAAGGCTCTCTAATGTCAACACTGAAAAAACACGGACTATCCATGTCCCCAGAGAACGCAACAGCAATGAAAGCTCAAATGCAATTCTTTTCTGCAATTTCAGAAGCAGGAAAACTTTCAGGAAAAACTTTTGACATTACAACATTAATGAAAGATATTCCTCAAGCAATTTGGGGGATGGTTAAAAATGGAGAAAATCCGTGGGTTGCATTGAAAGAAGCCGTAAAATTTGCTATTCACAATCAACAACGAGCTGTTGGTACTGCGTATCAATTCACAATGAGTGATATATCAAAAATGACAAATATTTCACAAAAACAATTAAATGAAATTGGATAGTAATAGCAAAATAATAAATCTCACGTTTTATAAATAATATGAAAATCACTAAAATAATATCAAATATAGCAAAATCAGCAATCAAAGAATGCAAGACTTCATATACAAGTGAATTACAGTCACAAAAATTACAAAATTCGATTTTTGATAAAGGCTTTGATTTCGGTAAAGTGGCAAATATTAATTCTCTTAAAATATCTGATAATGTTCGAGCTAAAGTCAAATGTGTTGAGGCATTAAATTCTCCTAATCCAATAGAAAGAGTTATTCTTATAGATAAAGCGACTGGGAAAATTAAATTTGAATTAACTGGTGATGCTCAAAATTGTGCAGTAGGTCTTTCAAACTTCAAGCCATTTAAAGGAAAAACATTTATCTTACACCACGGTCATCCTGCAGTGGATAATAATGGCACAAGTTTACCAGTATCGTTACAGGATTTTTTAGTAATGAATGATACTCCAAGCTTGGAACAGGTAATAGCTTATAACAAATTTGGACAACAATCTTATCTGAAGAAAAATAAAAATTTTGAAAAACTTAACTCCACTCAAATTAAAGAACTAAAGAATGCTTACACAATTGCAATTATGAGTGGGAAAAATAAAGATATAAATAAAATAAATGAACTTATGCAATATGTAAAAACCCATCCTGAAGCAATGGGTGTAAAAGCAGAAATTGCAGAAAGGTTAAATTCTTTGCAGCATAATTCATCCATGAAAGATAATATCGATAAATTTTGGAGAAAAAATGCTGATAAGGTTAATGTGACATATTATTCTGATTTTTAATGAAAATTTTTGCTGAATTTTATGCTATAATTCAAGTATGAAAAAGTTACTACTATCTATTGTATTCACCTCTGTAATTTGTTTTAATCTTCCTGTTTTTTCCAATGAAATTGAAGAAGATTATTTTGACATGGCTGCAAGTTATAGTGCTGAAGGTGATTATGCTTCTGCAATGCAATATTTAGATAATATTTTGAGAATAAATCCTTCAAATACACAGGCTCAAGATTTGAAACGTGGTTTAACTCATGTAATGTCAAAAGACAATAAAACATTTGTCTCATCTGTAAATCCAATGGTGAAACAAGCGGAAGAGTATAGAAAAATTGGAGATGAAGATAAGGAACTTTCTTCTCTTTTGCAAGGGACTCAGTCTAACAATGCTTATTTGGCGTATTATTATCTTGGAAATTTTTACAGAAGAAATCATCAGTATTCAAAGGCAATTGATGCATTTAATTCTTCTGTTTCGGCTAGACCTAACTTTGCTCAAAGTTATTTAGCTCAAGCAATTGTTCTAAACGAAATTGGGGAATATAATTCTGCGATAAATCCAATTGATAAATATTTAACTTTTAACCCAAAGGATGATTTGGCTTATGCGGTAAAATCAAGAGCCGAATTTTCTCTTGGCAGGCTTGATGAAGCAAAGGTAGATAATGATAAGGCGATAGAATTAAATGATTGCCCAGAATATCAGTTTGATAGAGCAAAAATTTTGTATAAATATGGTAACTACGAAGAATCTAAAAAAATATTCAACTCTCTTCTTCAAGATATTCAAACCTCTAAAATATATGAATATATGGGGCTGTGTGATTATGCTGCTGGAAATTACACAAGTGCTTTATCAAATATAGATAAAGCAATCATCCTCTCTGATGATGACGAATATCTTGAAAACAAGTACAATGAAATTAAGAAAATATTGGAACAAAATTAGTATGAAAAGAAGAAAAAATACAAGAAAAGTACATCACGAAAAGCAAGAAACTTTTTTTACAAAACTTGCTAATGGGATAATTACAATTTGTTTGACCGCAGGCATGTTGTGGGGGTTGCAAACATATAGTGCATCCACAAGTTTAAAGTTTGCTCAAGTTAGTGATGTTCACTTTTTAGAAAATGGTTCTAATACGACTTTTAAAATGATTGGTGAATCTCCAAGACTTTTGGATGATGCTGTAACTCAACTTAATGAACATAATGATTTAGATTTTGTAATGTTTACTGGTGACTTGATTGATAAACCATTTGAAAAGGAATTAAGGGCTGTTCTACCTCATCTTGAAAATCTTAATGCTCCATGGTATTTCGCTTTTGGAAATCATGATAGATGTATTGGTGGTTATTTAACTACTCAAGTTTATATGGATATGTTGAAAGATGCTAATAAGAATTATACTTTCAAGAATGCTTATTATTCATTTGAACCGAAGAAGAATTACAAAGTTATTGTATTGGACGACATAATTACAGATAGATTGACTTCTAATGGTTACATCGATGAACATCAGTTGAAATGGTTGAAAAATGAATTGGATAAATCCAAGAATGATACCGTTTTGATATTTATGCATGTACCAATTGTGGAACCGTTTGCAAGTCCAAATCACAAATTGAAAAATGCAACTCAAGTGATGAGTTTAATTGAAAGTTATAAAAATCCTATTGGAGTATTCCAAGGTCATTACCATGCAACAAAAGTTGTACAACATGATAATGTTCTTTATGTCGCTACTCCAGCGTTGGTATCATATCCAAATGCTTTTAGAATTGTTAATGTAACAAACTACAAGGATAAAACTACTTTTGAATTAAAATGGTATGAAACAAGGGAAAAAACAATTCAAAAAATGGCTAAACTTTTAGTATTCTCAGGTGCAATGTATGCAGGAGAACCAAAAGATCAAAGTGGAGTTTACGAAATTAAAAAGTAATTTGAATGAGGGCTTTATATGGAAGATTTTAAAGTAAAATTCAGAGGTGTAAGAGGAAGTTTTCCTGTTTGCAATAAAAACTTTATGCTTTTTGGTGGTAACACATCTTGTGTTGAGGTTAATGTTGGTGGACATTTGATTTTGCTTGATGCTGGTACTGGTATTGTTAGTGCGGGTGATGATTTGATGGAAAAATATATTGCTTCGTCTATAAATCCGCAAGAACGTAAGCCAATTTGTGCAACTCTTTTAATTTCGCATATTCATCAAGACCATTTGTTAGGGTTGACGTTTTTTAAACCCATTCATATAAAATCTACGAAGCTTAAAATTTATGGGCCAAGTTCTAATAATTCTTCTTTGGAAAAGGATTTATCAGAGCTTGTTTTCGGAAAATCTTTCCCTCTTGATTTAGGTGATGTTGCGTGTACTATGGAAATCAATAGTATTTCTAATGAACAAGCAATCTTATTAAAGCCAAATGAACCTCCAGTTTTAACAATTCCTAATGTTGAAGTTGGGGAAAATGACGTCTTGATTACTTTTTATAAATCATATGTTCATCCACAAGATGGAGTGATGATTTATAAAATTTCGTACAAGGGAAAATCTCTTGTATATGCAACTGATAAAGAATGTTATCTCGGTGGGGATAAAAAATTTATTAACTTTGCGAAGGATTGTGATTTGTTAATTCATGATGCTCAATATACGACTGAGGATTATATGAATTCTTATTCTCCAAAACAGGGTTTTGGACATTCGACATTTGACATGGCGACAGAATCAATGAAACAAACTAAAGCTAAAAGTTTAGTATTCTTCCATTTTGACCCAGGTTATGATGATACAAAATTAAATAGAATTAGAGAACATTACACCTCTAATAATAAAAATGTTCAACTAGCATATGAAGGTCTGGAGTTGGATGTATAAAATTTGAATTTTTTCTCAGAATAATTATAGAAGAATTATATGAAAAATTTTTTAACCATACTTATTATTTTAATGTCGGCAATGCCTGTATTTGCAGCGAAAGGTACAATTGCAACTTATGTAATTGACCCAGAGAAAAATGCGTTTGAACATA
>OGGJ01001975.1_pt1 | contig 15431 bp, 15 predicted proteins | sample 1571071 | NCBI WGS metagenome assembly OGGJ01 (sample SAMEA2581954, study PRJEB24529) | metagenome | biome: Human gut stool | place: China | collected 2011
TAGACAAAAAATTCACTACAACTAATTTTTAATGAAATGGAGGTGATTGAAATAGATAAAATAAGTGAAATAACAAGACTTTTTTATGATGAACATTTAAGACCAACAGACATTGCCAAACAAATTGGTGTAAGTAAATCTTATGTAACAAAAATTATTCAAAAAGATGAGAGATATATTAAAGAAAAGGAATATAGATCCACTCAAAGCAGAGAAAGACACAAAGTTTGTAAAAGAAATTATATCAATAAAAAACGACAAGCTGACAAACAAGAGTATCAATCAATGATAATACAGATAAACAAAGATAATGAATATTTATCTACTAGAAAAGAAATATCAGATATAGACTTTGCAAAATGGAATCGTGGAATGTATGATTATGATAAGAAAAATGGCGATTTAGTATTAAAAAATGGAATTGTAACAGGTTATAATGTTTGTAAAAGAGTAAAAAATGTAGTAAATCCAAGTTGCATAAGAGCAACAGTTTAAATTAAATAAGCAAAGATTTTAGCACTTTATGAAAGGGCTATTTTTTTGACTTTAAAATAAGAGTTTTATAAGTGTAGCCGTAACTTATAAAACTTTTTATTTTTTAGAAAGGGGAATTTAAAATGATTTTGGAATTAATATTAAAAAAGTATGTGTATAGCTAGAACAGGAGGAATTGACAATGAGTGAAAAAGTAAATAAGAAAAAAGATGAAATTGTTATAATAAACAAATTTAAAGAAAGCAATGCAGAAGATGTAAGAACTTCTATATCAAAAATTTTTGAAATGTTTTGTAATTTAAAACTATCAAAATAATAATTAAAGATTACAAATTTTAAGGTAAATATAGAATTTAGGCAAATTTAGTTTCCACCTATAATTTAGGCTATTGATTTTTTAAATAAATCATGGTAAATTAAAGACATAAATTATAGGTGGAACTTACTAAAGGAAAAGGAGGAAAAATTGCTAGTAAGTAACACAAAAGTATATAACTGTGCTTTATATTGTAGATTATCAAGAGATGACGAACTACAAGGAGAAAGCAACAGTATAACAAATCAAAAAGAAATTTTAAAACAATATGCAAAAGAAAATAATCTAAATATTTATGACATTTATGTTGATGACGGTATTTCTGGAACTACTTTTGATAGACCAGATTTTAATAGAATGATAAAAGACATTGAAGATAAAAAAGTAAATATGGTAATTGTAAAAGATACTTCAAGACTAGGTAGAGATTATATAAGTTTTGGAGAGTATATTGAAAAATACTTTCCAGAACATCAAGTAAGGTTTTTATCTATTATAGACAACTATGATTCTGAAATTGATAATGGAATTGCAGATACATTACCATTTAGAGCAGTATTAAATGATTTATATGCACGAGATACCTCTAAAAAAGTAAAAGCTACTAAACATAGAAATGCTATCAATGGACTATTTAATGGAAAGTTTGCACCTTATGGCTATATGAAATCTCCAGAAAATTGCCATAAACTAATTATTAACGAAGAATATGCCCCAAATGTAAGAAGAATTTTTGATTTATATTTAGAAGGAAAATCATCAATACAAATTGCTTATATTTTTAATGAGGAGCATATACCTACTCCATCTCAAACAATGGGTCAAGAGTATAGACTTTCTTCACTTTGGAAAACTGATACTATTAGAAGAATACTAAAAAATGAAATGTATATTGGAAATATGGTACAGGGCAAACAAACACAAATCAATTACAAATTAAAGAAACCTATTCGCAATAAAAAGGAAGATTGGATTATTGTTCCAAATACTCACGAACCTATTGTTGATAAGGAAAAATTTTATGCAGTTCAAGAACTTTTAAAAAGTAGGACTAGAACTAGAACAAAAACATTAAATCTAAAATTAAAAGGCTTATTGTATTGTAAAGAATGTGGTAAAAAATTAGGTGCAGGTACTTCTCATTATAAAAATGGTAAATGGAATCAGATTTATTTACATTGTCGCACATATCAATCATTACCAAATCTAAAGCTTTGTACTCCTCATTGCATGAATTATACAAAATTAGAAAATGCAGTAATTAGTGAACTACAAAATATATGTCGAAAATATTTAGATGAAAAGAAATGTAAACAAATTATTGATGATAACAATAACAATGTTAAAAATGAAATTCAACTTAACAAAGAAAAAAGCAATTTAGCAAAAGCTATTGAAGTCTTAGATTTTCAAATAGAAAAACTATATGAAGATAAATTAAAATGTCTTATAAATGACAATGATTTTTCAAGAATGTATGAAAAGAAAGTTAATGAAAGAGATTCTAAAAATAAGAAACTGGAAGAATTAAGTACAGTCAAATTTGAAAGAAATGTAATTGACTATGAGAAAATCATACAAGATTTTTTAAAGAAAGAAAATGTTACAGCCTATATGCTAAATAGCTTAATTGAAAAAATTGAAATTAACCAAGATAAACAAGTAACTATATACTATAAATTTGCAGATTTAAACACTTTGTCATAAAAAGATGTAAAGTCATCACGGTCGCAAACAAGATAGCAATGATGCGTTTCTAAATCTGATATTAAAACCTCTAAATCTCTTACAGACCTCGTAACTCTATCTAGTTTATATGCAATAATATAATTGATTTTACCTGCTCGCATATCTTCTAGCATCTGCTGAAAAGCTGGTCTGTGTTCCATATCTTTTGCGGATATTCCTGCGTCCTTATAAACTTTGTAAATTTTATAATCTTTATATTTACAAAGTTGTTTTAGTTTTTCCTCCTGTTCTCCTAAACTAAATCCTTCCCTTACCTGATCTTCTGTACTTACACGAATATAAATTCCTGCAACATTTCTTTCTTCATTCATTACAACATTACCTCCTTCTTTTAATGAATAATAGAAAGACACCAAAAAAGTGCCACATAGCACATCAGGTTAGCTATTGACACTTTAAAGTTTTTATTTATTGTTTTAACTATCTCTATTTTTTCTTTTAAACATAATTAATAAATCAATATAGTACAATTTTTAAAAACTCTAAAACATCAATTTTTTTGACTTGCTATGTTATGTATTCATTAAATTTTGATAGTGGATATTTGTTTTCCAAACTATCTATGTAAAAGTAATCTTGCTCATTAAAGAATAAGTACAGCTTATCTTTAATAATTACTCTGTGTGGCTCTACATAGGCTAAATTAGTATGTTCCACAATTCTTAAGGTACCATTGATAATTTCTGGTTTAACCTTTTTCATTTTGCAAGTCCATTCAATTTTAGAGAGTAATTCTTTACTCATATTGATTTCTTTTTTAATTATATGTAACATAATACCACAAAAACCTCCTTTTTTCAATATTTTTGGTCAAAAAAAGACCGTTTCTTTTTGAAACGGTTTAAGATTTTTGTGTTCGTCAAATTTTTATTAGTTTGAAATTAAGTTATTTCAATACTTATAAAGAGTTCGACGAAAACTCGCTTTGGTGCGGATGAAGGGACTCGAACCCCCACGCCGTTGGCACTGGTTCCTAAGACCAGCGCGTCTACCAGTTCCGCCACATCCGCATATATTATTTGCTTAACAATAGTTATAATAGCACATTTATGCTTCTATTGTCAAGCAATTTTTTAATTTTTATTTATTAAAATAAAATAACAGTCCACCTATAATAACTACAAAAAAACCTAATATCTTTAATCCACTAGTTGCTTCATTCTGATCACCAAATCCAAAAAACTTTTTTGTTATTATTCTTGCATCATATATTAATATAACTCCTGCTAATATCATAAGTACCGCAATCAATTTTATTATAACTTGAAACATTTATTATCAACATCCTTTTATTTTATACCTCATATAATATACTATTTTCATAACTAAAAGTCAATATTTTACAAATTCAATGCTTGTTCATATACATCTATTAACTCTTGTGTTAGAACATCTTGTGAATGATTATCCTTTACATATTTTGCAATATATTCTCTATCAAATTTTTTTCTATCTTTTAAAATATCTATTATTGCATTCGCTAGCTGTTCTACATTTTCAACTTCTACTAACGTTCCTACTTCTTCTTTTAAAAAATCTGGAATCCCTCCTTGATTTGTTCCAACAACAGGTGTTCCACAAGCCATTGCCTCTAAAGCTACAAGTCCAAATGGTTCCCTTCTAGACGGTACAACTGATACATTTGCTATATTGTATATTTCTCTCAAAATCTCATGTGGTTTATTTCCTACAAATACTACATTCTTTAATTCTAAATCTCTTTTTAGCTGATTTAATTCTTCAAATAATTCACCATTACCTGCAATTACTGTAAGCGTATTTTCATCTTCATATATTTTACATGCCTTCAACAATATATCTATCCCTTTAAAGTTAGTTAATTTTCCAACAAATGAAACTATTTTCTCATAATTTTTATTTATACCTAAACTTTTTAACACATCTTCTTTTTTATATTCTTTTCTATAAAATACTTCTGGGTCATATCCATTTTTTATAATAATATTTTTTCCATTTACATCTTTAAATGTATCTAATACTAATTTATCATTGTCTTTTGATATTGTAATTATCTTTTTACATTTTTCTACTACTCTATCTGCATAACTACGAAACTTTTCTTCTTTTTGATATCCCATTATATCTGTTCCATGTGCTGTTACAACTAATGGAATATTAAACTCTGATGCTATACTTGATAAAATCCAAATATGTTGTCCATGAATAATATCTGGTTTAAATTCTTCTATCTCTTGCTTTATAGCTTTTCTAAAAGCTTCTTCATACATCTTTAATTCTGTATCATTCAAATCATAAAAATTAGTTGTACTTCTTGGATGTGTTGTAAAACATGGAAAATTAAATGGCAATGCTTCTTCTATTTTTTCTTTTCCTGTAAAATATACTGGATGTAATTTAACTCCTTCTACCAAATTATAGTTTTTTGTGTTTTCAGGCATTATAATACATACCTCATTTCCTCTTTTTGTTAAACTTTTAGCTATATTCTTTGTATAAACTCCACTTCCTGAACCTTCTAATGGGAAATGATTAATTAATAATATTTTCATATATGCTCACTCCTTTTATTTTATTATTTTTATATTTCTATTCTCTTCAAAAATTTATCTCTTATTAACATTTTTAGTTGTTTATTAACATCCTTTTCTAACTTAGGATCTTCTGACAATATTTTCATAGCAACACTTTGTACTAATTTCAATGTCTCAACATCCTCAAACAAATTTGCTATTTTAAATTCAGGCAATCCATGTTGCATAGTTCCAAAAAAGTCTCCTGCTCCTCTTAATTCTAAATCTTTTTCTGATATTATAAACCCATCATTTGTATCACACATAACCTTCATTCTTTTTCTAGTATTTTCGCCTTTTCCTTCAAATTTCAAAATACAATAAGATTGATATTCTCCTCTTCCTACTCTTCCTCGTAACTGATGTAATTGTGCCAAACCAAATCTTTCAGCATTTTCTATAACCATTATATTAGCATTTGGTACATCTACTCCAACTTCAATTACTGTAGTTGATATTAAAATATCTATCTCTTTCTTCTTGAATTGTTCCATAATACTGTCTTTTTCTCTAGCTTTCATCTTTCCATGTATATATGCTACTCTATATTGTGAAAAAATTTCTTTACTATACATTTCATATAACTTTTCTACTGACTTTAAATCCATTTCTTCATTTTCCTCAACTAATGGACATACTACATAAGCTTGTCTTCCTTCTTCTATTTGTTTTTTTACAAATGCATTTACTCTGTCTGTCATGTTTTTACCAACAGCAAATGTTTCAATCTTTTTTCTATTTGGTGGAAGTTCATCAATTATTGATATATCCAAATCTCCATATAAAATTAAAGCTAGTGTACGAGGTATTGGTGTTGCTGTCATAACTAATACATCTGGATTTTTTCCTTTTTCTGCTATTTTAGTTCTTTGTTTTACTCCAAATCTATGTTGCTCATCTGTTACAACAAGTCCCAAATTTTTAAATTCCACATTTTCCTCAATAATCGCATGTGTTCCTATTAATATATCAATTTCTCCATTTTTTAATTTTTCTAAAATTTCAGATTTTTTCTTTTTTGTAATTCCAGATATTAATAATTCACACGTTATATTTAAATCTTTTAAAATATTTTTAAAGTTCTCTAAATGTTGTGTTGCAAGAATTGCTGTTGGTGCCATAATTGTTGCTTGATATCCACTTTTTACTGCTTTATATGCTGCACACATTGCTACTACCGTTTTTCCTGATCCAACATCTCCTTGTAATAGCCTATTCATTGCATTATTAGATTCCATATCATTATCTATTTCTTCTAATACTCTTAATTGTGCTTTTGTTAATTTAAATGGTAACATATTTATTACATCTGACATTTTAACATTTTTATCAAATTGAATTCCTTTTTCTTCTGTAATATAATTGTTTTTTAATTCTAACAAAGCTAATTGTACAGATAATAATTCCTCAAATACTAATCTATTCCTTGCTATATTAAAATCTTTGAACTCATCTGGGAAATGTATATGTTTTGTTGCTTCATTTAAATTTTCTAAATTATATTCTTTCAACAAATATTGTGGTAGAGTCTCTTCTAGTTTTCCATATACTTCTTCTATAGCTGATTCCATTATTTTTCTTAATGTATTTTGAGATAAATTATATGTTAATGGATAAATTGGAATTATTCTTCCTGTATTCTTATTGTTTTCTTCTATGTCAAATACGGGCGAATTAAGCATTACTTTTCCTGATTTTATATTTACTTTTCCAAAAAATTTATATTTTTCTCCTATTTTAAATTTATTTTTTAGATATGTTTGATTAAACCATGTTATAGTAGCTAAGCCTGTTTCATCTCTTACCATTAGTCTTTGCATTGTCTTTCCATTTAATCTTACATTAGTCATCCCACTACATGCAACAACTTCTATTAAAACTTCTTCACCATCTTTACATTCACAAATATATTTTGGTTTACTTCTGTCCTCATAAGTTCTTGGATAGTATGTAATTAAATCTTTTAAAGTAAATATTCCTAATTTATTTAGCAATAATACTCTTGTTGGCCCTACACCTTTTATATATTTTACATCTTTATCTAGATCTATCATTCTATCTCCTAATTTTATTTTATTTTATATAATTTAAAATCTAATCCATCGGCACTTACTAATTTAAAATCAATTTCAAAATATTCTCCTTCTACAGCATCTCTTATAGATGTACTATGTAAATGTCCATAAAAGCATTTTTTTACATTGTATTTTTTCATTATGTTTATAAAATCATTTCTTTCATTTTTTATTAAATTAGATTTGCAAATTGGTGGATAATGCATAAAAACTATAATTTCTTTATTTTCTCCAAAACTTTTTATTCCACTTTGTATTGATAATTCTAATCTTAAAGCTTCTCTTTTTAATATCTTTTTGTCTTCAATATCTTCTGATTGATTCCACCCTCTTGTTCCAACAATTATACAATTTTCAAATTCATATGAGTTATTATGTATAAAATCTATATTATCAAATTTATTCTCTTTCAAAAAATTTCTCATACTAGTTATTGTTGTCCACCAGTAATCATGATTTCCTTTTAATAGTAGTTTTTTTCCTGGTAAACTATTTAAATATTCGAAATCCTCTTTAGTATCATTCAAATAAGTGGACCATGAAAAATCTCCTGGCAATATTACCAAGTCTGTTTCTTTTACTTTTTGTATCCAATCTTTTTTTATTTTTTCTTCATGTCCTTTCCAATTATCTCCAAATATGCTCATTGGCTTATTTTCGTGAAAAGCTAAATGTAAATCTCCTATAGTATAAATTGCCATTTTTTTCTCCTTCTATTTTATTTTATGTATTACTCACTATCGCCTTTATCTATTAATTTCCTAATTGAATATTTGGTACTGCATTTAAATCTAACTTATCTCTTTTTCCTGATATAAAATTATAATATCCTGCTGATGCTATCATTGCAGCATTATCTGTACATAACTTCAAATCTGGCATATATACTTTTATACCATCTTTTTCAAATTCTAAAAATTTTTCCCTTATATATGAATTTGCTGAAACTCCTCCTGCCAATACAATTCTTTTTATTTTCGTTTTATCAACAGCTTTTTTTACATTTTCAATTAGAGTATCTGTTACATTTTTTTGAAAACTTGCACATAAATCTGCTTTATTGATATTTGGATTTTTATGATTCAAATTAATTACTGCTGTTTTTATTCCACTAAAACTAAAATCCAAAGTATCTTCATCAAAATGTGTCTTAGGCAATTCTATATTAGCTTTTCCTTCTTTTGCTAATTTATCTACTTTTGGTCCTCCTGGATAACCAAGACCAACTACTCTTGCTACCTTATCAAATGCCTCACCTATTGCATCATCACGCGTCTTTCCTAGTACCTCAAATTTTGTATAATCCTTTACATGTACGATTTGCGTATTTCCTCCAGACATCATCACACAAATAAATGGTGGCTTGAGCTCTTTATGTGTAATATAATTTGCTGCAATATGTCCTTCTATATGGTTTACTCCTAATAAAGGTTTGTTAGCTGCAAAGCTTAGCCCTTTTGCATATGAAACTCCTACTAATAGAGCTCCTACTAATCCTGGTCCATATGTTGTGCATATTACGTCAATATCCTCTAATTTCATGTTAGCTTCTTTTAATGCTTGTTTCATAACTTGATTTATTACTTCTGTGTGGCATCTTGAAGCTATTTCTGGAACAACGCCTCCATAGTTTTCATGAATTTTTATTTGTGAATTTATCACATTTGAAAGAACTTCTCTTCCATTTTTCACAACAGCTACTGAGGTTTCATCACAACTTGATTCAATTCCTAATACATATATATCTTTTTTCACTTTTTACTACCTTCTTATATAAATATTGAAAAAATCGCTCTTACAACAAATTCTATTCCATTCATTATTACAGTAATTACAGGTGTTGTTATATATCCTAATATATCTGTTACAAATAGGAATAAAAATATTATAGATATCATTTGCATGTTTTCGCCAATCCATCTTTGAGCTCTATATGGCAAAAATCTTAAAAATATTTTTGAACCATCTAATGGTGGTATTGGTATTAAGTTAAATACTCCAAGTCCAACATTTACAATTATTGCATAGTATATCATTGTAATAACAACATTTGCTACATTTATTGCACTTAATGAGCTTAAAACTCCTGTGCCTGGAACAAATATTATTAAAGCATAAAAAATTATCATTAAAATAAATGCTAATATAAAGTTCATAACAGGTCCAGCTAATGCTACTAATGCTTCTCCTTTTTCTTTTGACATTTTTGAAAAATTATTTGGATTTATTTGTACTGGCTTACCCCAACCCATATGAGCGAAAATTAACAAGAACATTCCTACTGGATCTATATGTTTTAATGGATCTAATGTTAATCTTCCTTGGTTTCTTGGTGTTGGATCACCTAATCTGTCTGCCACAAAAGCATGCGCAAATTCATGGAATGACATTGCTAGAATTACTCCTGGTAATGTTAGTAGTGTCGCTACTAAATTGAATGTTGCTAAATTATATAGCGTTAAAAATAGCAAGATTGCCATTATTATATATACTGTTTTTCTATCTATTTGATACATAATATTCCTTTCCAACCATTTCTGGTTATCTTTAGTTTTCATATGTTGCAATTATAACATATTTTTCAAATTTATCAAATATTTTCTTCGCAAATGAATTTTAAATGCAAGAAAACGTTGTGAGCTTTCTTGCATTATTTTTAATTATATCCCAAGTCATACTTGAAATAATTTTTACACCATATATTCTATTTTATTATTTGGAAAATGTTTTTTCAATTGCTCTTCTAAAAATTCTTTGCCATCATCTCTTAAGGCTTGTTTGTACATATATTTTCCTTTTCCTCTTCCTTGCATTTTTTCTTTGTCATAAATTTTCATTGCTGTAGGAAATGCTTCTGAATTAATTTTGTCATGTACAAAGCTGTATGTCATAAAAATCACTTCAAAGAACACTTTTGATTTACTTTGTGGCGATAATTTAGATTCTAACTCTTGTATCAACTCTAGATATTTTTCCTTCCAACCATCAATCATTATTACCGGTGCAATAAGTATTCCTACTTGGTAACCCGCTTCGCACAACGAATTTATTGCTTTAATTCTATTTTCTAAACTTGATGTTCCAAGTTCAACTCTGCTTATTATTTCTTTTGGATTTACACTCATCCTAATAGTTACTTTTCCTTGGTGATCAAGTCCTAAAATTGGTTCTACCATTGAAAATTTAGTTGGTAATGTCAAATGCCCTTTTTTAGCATTTTTAAAATTTTCTATTGTCCATACTAAATTATTTGTTATAGTGTTTTCTAATATTAAATCGCTGTTGCTTCCTATTTCAAAGGTTAAATTTTTTTCAGATTTTTCAGCTGTTTTAATTATTTTTTCGAGCATCTTTTCTCTATTTACAAAAAGTCTTAAATATGCACATTTATTGTAATGACACACTAAGTAACAATACATACATGCTGCTGTACATCCTGATGATGTGTATGGTACTAGGAAATCTGAAGTTTTGTGGTTTGGAACAAAATTATGGGTTTTGCGTATTCCGATTATTAAATTTCTTTTCATATTCATAAATTCTGTATTAGATTTTTTTCGCATTTCTTCTATGTTATTGTGGTTTTCTATTTCGTGTTTTGGCACGTCTTTGTATTTTTCCATAAGTTCTTGACCAAGTTTGTAATCTAAAATTTCTTTTTCATAATATATATTTTTGGGTTTGAACATAAAAAATCATCCTTTCAGTAATATTTTCTCCTTTTTTAATTGAAAATATTTCGGATGATTTTTTATTGTTAATTTTTTTTATAAATATCTTTTATAATCTCATATCTATAATTTATTATTTTTTTGTAAAATTCTTTTCTAATATCTGATATGCTTTGTATTTCGTCAATAAAAGTATTAATCTTATCGATATCTATTTTTTCAAATACTCTTTTGATTGCATTATTACACTCTGTATTTTTCTTATTTCTCATATATGTAATATAATTTATTTTCTTTCCATTTTCTCTTATACAAGAATAATTATTTATTGCTAGATTTTTTATTTCTACATCATTTATTTCTTGAATTTGAGCATCTTCTATCATAGGATTTAAACAAGATCCACAATCGTATATTGGAGAAAATTTTGCTTCTTTGCTTATTGTATTTACTAAAAGTCCCCAATTGCCATTGTGCCTATCCGTATTTCCTATTAGGCAATCAATTATGAACATATCCCAAAATTTTTCTTTTATATTATCTGCAATATTAATTTTGATGTTTGTCAAATTTTTCATTTCATTAATAATTTCAATTATGTCGGATAATTCTGTTTCGATTTTTTTATCAGGATTTGCACTTAATGCTAATGTTTCAAATTCATATAACTTGTTGTTCTCATATGTAAAATCTTCGCATGCACATACTATTTTTTCTTTTCCATTATACGTATATGTTCCTAGTAGTGTATTTTGTGTTTCAAATCCAACTATTTTAAAAATATTACTTCCAATATATTCTGAAAATGCATTATTTATATATGAGATATTTTTATTTTTTTCTCTTATTGGATCCGGAAATTTTACTAGATATCTTTTATTATTATAAATTAATGTTTTCTTTTTTTCAGAGCCTTTATAATTATTTAATTCTTCTGTGGCTTTTGAAAAATCTATCATATTTTTTCTCCTAATTTAATGGTTTCATTGTTGGGAAGAATAATACATCTCTGATTGATGCTGAATTTGTTAATAACATTATTAATCTATCTAATCCTATTCCCATTCCTCCTGTTGGTGGTAAACCAATTTCAAGTGCTGTAACGAAATCTTCGTCCATACCTCCAGCTTCTTCATCACCTTTTTCTTTAGCTTCAACTTGTTTTAAGAATCTTTCATATTGGTCGATTGGATCATTTAATTCTGAATATGCATTTCCGTATTCTCTTCCTCCAATAAATAATTCAAATCTTTCAACAAGTCTTGGATCTTCTTTCTTTCTCTTTGTAAGTGGTGAAACCTCAACTGGGTAATCTATAATAAATGTTGGTTGAATTAATGTTTCTTCAACAAAGTTTTCGAAGAATTCATTTATGATATGTCCTCTTGTGTTTTTGATTTCTTCATATTCAACACCTTTTTCTTTAGCTATTGCTTGCGCTTCTTCGTCTGTGTTGATTGTGTTGAAGTCAACTCCTGTAACTTCTTTGATTGCATCTATCATTGATATTTTTTTCCAGCCTGGTGCTAAGTTTATTTCGTTTCCATCATATTCAATTGTTGTTTTGCCTAATACATTTTGTGCTACTGTTGATATTAATTGTTCTGCTGTGTGCATCATATCATTGTAATCTTGGTATGCTGCATAAAATTCCATGTTTGTAAATTCTGGGTTGTGTTTTATATCCATTCCTTCATTTCTGAAGTTCTTTCCAATTTCAAATACTCTATCAAATCCACCAACAATTAGTCTTTTTAAATTTAGTTCTGGTGCAATTCTTAGGTACATTTGTAAATCAAGTGTATTATGATGTGTGATAAATGGTCTAGCTGCATCACCTGTTGCTACTGTTGTAAGCATTGGTGTTTCAACTTCCATATATCCATATTCGTCCATAAACTTTCTAATTTCTTTTAATATTTTGCTTCTTAAAATAAATGTATCTTTTACTTCTGGATTTACTATTAAATCAACATATCTTTGTCTGTAACGTAAATCTGTATCTTTTAAACCATGGAATTTCTCTGGTAGTGGTCTTAATGATTTTGATAAAAGTACAACTTCTTTTGCATGTACAGAAATTTCTTCTGTTCTTGTTTTAAATACAAATCCAGATATTCCTATGATGTCTCCTATGTCATAAGTTTTGAATTGTTTGTAGCTTTCTTCTCCTAAATCATTTATGCTAACATAACTTTGGATTTTTTCATCACAGTCTTGTATTGTGCAGAATGAAGCTTTTCCCATTATTCTTTTAGCTATAATTCTTCCTGCAACTTTTACATCCTTTTGCTCAAATTCTTCGTATTTAGCTTTAATTTCTCCAGCTGTATTTGTTCTATCATATTTTGTTACTTCAAAAGGATTTTTTCCAGCTTCTTGTAAATCCTTTAACTTTTCTCTTCTAATTTGTATTAAATGATTCATGTCTAATTCTTCATTTTGTTCTACTACATTGTTATTCTCACTCATGGCAATCTTCCTTTCTTTATTTAATATTTTTTATTATACATTATTTCTTGCAATATGTCTATCATATCAGCCAGAGTACCACGTCTATAATACTTGCATAGGCGTGGGTGAATGGCTGTGTTTTATTTTATTCCCTGATTTTTAATATAATTTTTCACTACATCCAAAGTATTTTCACTTACGGTTGCAATAAAATAACTGTCAGACCAAAAATAAGGTTTCCAGTAATACTTTTTAAGCAGTGTATCGCCATAAAGCTTACGAACTTTGCGGGACGTCTGAGTTTTTATTACATTGACAAGTTCTGACGGAGAAGTCTGCGGGTCCGCTTCAATAAGCAGATGTATGTGATCCAGTTCCCCATTTAACTCAAGTATATTAAACCCTCTGCTTTCAGCTACATAATTAATCCGTTCATAGACAGCAGTTTTTACATCGCCGGTAAGAACCGGATGTCTGTATTTTGTTACAAGTACTATATGATACTGCAATAAAAAACAGCTGTGCCTGTTTGTATAATATTCGTACCCTGTTTTCTTTTTCATAAGGATCAAATTCTCCTTTACATCCAAATATATGTTTGCTATGATTATATCAGAGATAATTAATGTTTTCAACACTTACAAAAGGAGTGCAGCTATATGTCTTATAAGGTAATCCAGTGTCAGATAGCACAGGACAGCTTAATATATGATTACTGCGACAGCAATGCTCAAAAAGCAAAGCTGTTGTATAATGCTGCGCTCTTTCGTATCAGACAGATTTTCACAGGCTGGGATAAAGACTCTCGTACGGACAATGAGAAAGAAGTCTTTGCTGAAGTAGATCTTCTGCAACAGACTTATCCTTCTGTTAAAGTGAAAAAGGTCATTTCATACGGTCACCTTGAGAAACTGATGCGCGTTACGCATAACCCTGACTTCTTTGCAGGACTTCCAATGCAGACGGCACAGGCTGTTGTCAAACATGCAGGAACCGATTTCTCAAACTGGCTGAAATCCTTAAAGGCTTACAAGCAGGATCCGTCAAAGTTTTTAGGAAAACCGCAGATGCCGCACTACCAGAAGCGTAATAGTATCACATTTGGTATTACGAATCAGGATGCTGTATTATATCCCGCAGATCATGGTGTTAATTTAAAACTCCCGGGTAGAAAGGAACGCCTTTATCTTTCAAATGTAGAAGCGGATTCCGTCCTCAAAGAGGTTAAAATCAAGCCTTATTATGGAAGATACATCCTGTGCCTTACCCTCGAAAGTGAAAATTTTGCCGCAGATAATACAGACATGCCCAACATATGCGCCATAGACTTTGGTGTGAGCAACTTCGCAGCTGTCGTATGCAATGATGGTTCATCAATGCTGTACAAGGGCGGAGCGGTTCTGTCAGAGTGCCAGTGGTTTCACAAAAAGAGAGCCAAAGCTGTCAGCATTATCACAAAAGGACATGAACACATGCATGCCAGCTCCAGGTACCTGAGCGCCTTAAGCAGGCATCATACCGATTTCATTAAGGACCAGTGTCATAAAATCAGCCGCAGCATTATAAACTACTGCATGGAACATCACGCCGGTACACTTGTTCTTGGCGAAAACAAACGCTGGAAACAGGACTGCGACATGGGTTCACAGAACAACCAGAACTTTGTCTCAATGCCTACAGGGCTGCTCAAACAGATGATTATTTACAAAGCATCTGATGCCGGAATAAAGACAATCATGCAGGAAGAGTCATACACCTCACAGGCTGACATAACAGCAATGGACTACATTCCTGTTTATGGCGTTGATGCCGAAAACGCAGTATTTTCTGGCAGGCGCATAAGCCGCAGTCTCTACCGCTGCTTTAACGGCATGATCATCAATGCCGACTGCAACGGTGCCGCAAATATCATGCGCAAGGCCATAACGGATGCATGGAACAGCATAACTGATTTTTCATTTCTCGCATCACCTGAAGTGTCAGGATTCCACGAACTGAATCCCCTAAGTATTTCCGTAAAAGGGATAGCGGCCGCGTGAACGGCCTCGGCAGGTGGTGGACAGCTTATTTTTAGGTTCGAAAGACGACTTATAAAGTGTCCTGTTGCTACCCAAATACC
>OGGJ01001982.1_pt1 | contig 15391 bp, 9 predicted proteins | sample 1571071 | NCBI WGS metagenome assembly OGGJ01 (sample SAMEA2581954, study PRJEB24529) | metagenome | biome: Human gut stool | place: China | collected 2011
TTGGAGAAGGGCTCAAACAGATGAGGCAGAAACTCCCGGCTGATGCCGATGCCGGTATCGGCCACCTCGGTACGCAGCGTCACGTGTCCCGGCTGAGCGCAGGGCAACTCCTCGGTGGTGACCGTGACGGTCCCACCGGGTGGGGTGTACTTGACGGCGTTGCTGATCAGGTTTGTAAAGAGCTCCTGCAGCTTTGTAACGTCGCATAGAATATCCAGATTCTGGTCAGTGTCAGATTCTTTTTCCGGGCCTCCCCCTGGAAAACGGCGACGATCTTGCCGACGACATCTCCCACGCGGTTGTAGTCTTCATTCAGTTCCAGCCGCCCGCTCTCGATCTTCGTCATGTCCAGCACGTTGTTGATGATGGACAGCAGCAGGCTGCCGGACTCCTCGATCATCTCCTGATAGTGGAGCAGCTTGGGGTCCGTCAGTTCCTTCCGCATCAGGTGCGCGTAGCCCAGAATGGCATTCATGGGCGTGCGGATGTCATGGGACATATTCAGCAGAAAGGCGGTCTTGGCCTCGTTGGCTTTTTCCGTCGCCTGATAGGCGATCTTCAGCTTCTGGCGTTCCAATTCCTGCCGCTTTTCCTTGGTGACGTTTCTGGTCACATAGAGGATGTGGGTGACCCGTCCGGCTTCATCCCGCCGCTTTTCGATAAACCGGGCCATGTACCAGTTGCCGTTGGTGGCTAAATAATCCATCCCCACCGTATCGGTATCCGCCAGCCGGTCCGGCACCGTGGACAGGTCAAAGAACTGCCGGACCGCCAGCCGGTACTCCGGGTCCACAAAGGTGCTGCACAGCTCGTTCAGCTTCTGCTGGGCCATGCCCCGGTGTCCCGTCAGGCGATGTACGGAGTTGTCGCTGGAGATCTCCTCATAGAAGTTCTTTTTCAGGTCGATCCGGAAAATGGAGAAATACAGCCGGCTCACAGAGGAGATGATCTCGTGATCCAGCTCCGCCTCCTGCCGGGCGGTCTGCGCCTCCCGCAGAGCCCGCTGGAAGCGCTCCCGCGTCTCATGCTTTTCATCGGTGTTGACGAAGATCCCGTCAAAGAACTCCGGGGACCCGTCCGCACGGCGGGACAGGCCGCCGGTGGTGTGGAACCAGTGGTAGGTGCCGTCCTTGTGGCGCAGGCGGTATTCCACGTCAAAGGGCTGCTCCCCCGTGGTATCCTCCACCACCGCTTCGTAAGCGCTCAGGACCCGCGCCTCATCCTCCGGGTGGAGCTGTCTGGTCCACGCTTCAAAGGCATTGGGAAACTCCTTTTCCGAGTGGAAGCCCAGCATCTGCCGCAGCGTGTCGGACCATTCCACGGAGACCCGCTCCCACCGGTCATTGAACGTCAGGTGCCAGGCGCCGGAGGACATGGACTTGTGGATATTCCGAAAGGAGACGATCTGCTCCTCCAGCTTTTTCCGATAGGTGTCCTCCTTCCAGGAGTTCCGCAGAAGCAGGGCGCACTCGCCTGCCTCGTCGATGGGCAGGCAGTCGATATACAGATGAAATTTCCGCGCCTCGTCCTGTACCTCCAGCCTTGCGGGGCTCTTTTCAAAGGCCGCCGTATAAAACGGTCCCATCCACTCGCTTGCGCCATCCGGGCGCAGCGTCAGGAAGCTGTTGCTCACCAGCTCCGCCCGGGTCCGCCCCGTCAGCGTTTCCAACGCCTGATTGCAGCAGAGAAAGCTCCAGTCTGCCGGGCGGCCGGTCTCATCCAGTTCCACGCGAACAATGCCAAAAGGCAGGGAGCTGTCTTTGAACATGGTGATTAGGGCTTCTTTTCCGCAATTCTGCACCGCAGTCTCCACCTTCCTGTTTCGATTGAATATTCATGCTTATTTATCGCGGATTTTTATATTTTCTTCCATTTTCGGGGGGGGGTGACATGTTCCCCTTCTGTATAATATTTCTCTTTATTTTCATACATCAGGTAGTCCGCCTGACGGATGGCCTCCGCAAGGGGATGCACGCCGCTGACGCCGCCGATGCTGACGGACAGGTGCAGCTCCGGATACTCCGGAATGACGATCCGGCGGACCGCCTCCCGGATCTCGTTCTGCTTCCGCACAAAAATATGCTCGTCCATTTTGGGAAACAGCAGTAAAAATTCGTCGCCGCCGTAGCGGATCAGCGTATCCGTACTGCGGATGCAGGAGTGGATCGCGGCGACAATGTCCCGCAGGACGGTGTCTCCGGTTTGGTGGCCGTAGGCGTCATTTACCTGCTTGAAGCTGTCCACGTCGATGATCGCCACATGCTCCATGCCCTCCAGATGGGAGCGGTAGGACTCAAAATACCGCCGGGCATAGGTGTTCGTGAGCGGGTCCATGAACAGCTCCATGTTCTCGGCCCGGCTGTGATCCAGCAGGAGCCGGGTGCCGTTGGCGTCGATCCAGCGGCCCTCACTCAGCTTGGACAGCATTTCCAGCACACAGGGCATCCCATTCAGGCACAGGTATTTGGAAATGACGAAGTACATATCCGTATTGGTAAATTCCAGCTTGTTCAGGGTCGTTTTCTGGGCGAGTGCCCGGGAGGAAATGCAGTTGGCGCAGCTGCGGCCGTTGTCCCAGAAGGCCGCGCAGTGGCTGCCGTTGGGATGGAGAACGCCCTGCTCGTCCAATTCCAACACGGAATTGGTAGTGGGGTCTACGAGGCGAACAACATCGAATACCATTCTCAGACGGCGCATCTCCGCCGCGAGGGCCAGCGTGCCGTCCTCCGTATTCACGTCCGCAGCCGACAGCAGCAGCGGCTTTTTGACGGAGAGCTGCGGGTCCACCAGTTGACCCACGGCGCCCACATAGTGCTCCGGCTGCCGGTCGGACCACAGCGTCCGCACCCGCAGGTCGCACCAGTGATGCTCCGTGCCGCAGGGCAGCAGCAGGCTCACGGAAAATTCCGGTGTTTCCTTGGTCGTGGCAGCCATCGCCTCCTGCAGCCGGTGGAAATCCTTCTGACTCAGGCGGCAGAAGCACTCCGGGTGAGCAGCGTTCTTCACCGTATGGCGGTACTGGGGCGGTTCATCCCAATTGGTGATGTCCGCCAGACCGGAAAGCGCATCGAACTCAAACTGGATCCCGCCGCTGCAGGACGCGAAGAAGTCGATGCGCTCCTGCAAGGACTCCAGTATCCGCTGCACCCGGTCATTCCGCGGCAGATCGGCCCGGGCCAGAAGCTCATCGGACAGCCGGTTCCCCTCCAGCCGGTAGGGATCTCCGTCCAGCGGGACATGGGACGTAATGCGGAGCCGGGGCGATACGTCCGCCAGACATTCCAGCAGCAGCGGATTGAAGGCGCCGCACTCTCCGCCCAGGATCATGGCGATGGCCGTATCGTGGTCAAAGGCTTTTTTGTAGCACCGCTCGCTGGTCAGCGCGTTGTAGACATCTGCCAGTGCCACCACCTGCGCGGCGATGGGGATCCGTTCTCCCCGCAGCCCGTCCGGGTAGCCGTGGCCGTCCCACCGCTCATGGTGCCAGCGGCAGATCTCCAAAGCGTAACGGAACAGCGGCTTTTCCTGTCCGAAGGTCATCTGCTCCAGGATCACCGCGCCGGCTGCCGCGTGGGTCTTCATCACAGCGAATTCCTCCGAGGTCAGCTTCCCCGGCTTATTCAAAATCTCCTCCGGAATGGTGATCTTGCCGATATCATGGAGGGCGGAAGCCGTTTTGATCAGGGCGATGTCCTCCTCGGAAAGGTGGTAGGCCTTCGTCTTCTCTACCAGCCGGCGGAGCAGCAGCTCCGTTATGCTGCGGATGTTGCGGATATGGTCGCCGCCCTCATGGTTGCGGAACTCCACCACATGACTGAGAATTCCCACCATCAGGTTGCTGTTTTCCTCTTTTTCCCGGATCTGGTCGGAAACCAGATACATCAGCCGCTTCTGGTTGGCATAGAGCTTCAGGGTATTTTCCACGCGGTGGCGCACGATAAAGGTGTCGAAGGGGCGGCGGATATAGTCCGTAACGCCCATGGCGTATGCCTGCTGAATGGCCTGATTGGTCTCATCGGTGGAGATCATGATGACCGGGATCTCATCGATCCACCGGAAGCGGTTCATCTGCTCCAGCACCTGAAAGCCGTTCATCTCCGGCATATTGATGTCCAGCAGCATCAGATCCACCGTCAGCTTCTTTTCCATCAGCCGGACAGCCTCCCGCCCATTTTGAGCCTCAATATAGTGATACTGCTCTCCCAGGATCTCCATCAGCATCATGCGATTCAGTTCCGAATCGTCAACGATCAAGACCGTCTGTCGTTCCATACAGCCATCCCCTCCTGCTTCCGCTTGCAAAAAAGCGTGTCAATGTCCGCTTTTTGTTTTCGTATATTCATGCACCGCAGGTCTTCGCCGCGATGTACCGCGGCGACGGCCTGCTTCCCTCCCCCGGTCAGTCCACTGCCCGGAGAAGCTCCACCGTTCTGTTGTACGCCTGCGCCAGCTGGTCGTAAAGTGCTTCGCTGCCGTCCAGCCGTCCGGCCCGCAGCAGCTCTGTCAGCTCGCTGGCCGGGGCGGTCAGATGGGAAAAGCCCAACGTCAGGCACAGACCCTTAATGGTATGCGCCGCCCGGAACGCCGTTTCCACGTCGCCCTGTTCCAGTGCTTTCGTCAGTTCCGCAAAGCTCTTGTCCTCCGGGAATTTCACGGCGAACTTCCGGATCATGGCTTCGCTGGGAATTCGCTGGGAGATCTCCTCAAAATCCGCGCCCATCGCCTGATAACACTGCTTGATCGTCATTTTTGTGCCCCCATATCTGCTGTCAGCATTTTTATGAATGCAGCATTGTAACCACCGGCATAACCGGTGGTTACAATGCTGTCTAATTCGTCTCCTGATTGATCTGCTTCACTTGAAAATCGGCCTCGGCCAGCTTGGTGTCCCGCCGGTCCTTGATTTGGAATTTAACGGTAAAAACTCTTTCCGTACCATTATATTCTACGGAAAAATCTTTGACCTTCAAGCCCTCCGGATAGGCGTATGCACCCAGGAATTTATTTTCTCCCAGATACACCTGACCGCTGTCAGAATTCAGGGTAAAAATCTCGTTAGCCGCACCTTCCACATAGCCCACGCCCTGAATAAACACCGTGTTGTCGGTCTCCACCGTGCAGTAGCGCAGCTTGTCGCTGATGGCGGTGGTCAGCGTGGAGCAAAGCTCCTGGGCCTGAGAGTCCGCCATGGAAATGCGGAAACTCCGCACCGCAGCATTGGCTCCCACCGCCACAAGGCTGCTGAACAGCAGCACGATGATCACCGTGCAGAGCATCTCCGTCAGGGTCAGGCCGTTTTGATTCCGCAGTTTTTTCATGACCCGGCCCCCGTTTTATCGTAGCTGTAATAGTAATAGCCGTTGTTTTCGTAGAGCGACACCGGGCCGGAGCCGGTTTTTTTGCCGTTCGCTTCCTCTCCGGTCAGCGTGACTGTCGGAGAATTTTTCGATGTTGTTGCATACTGGAACATAACATTCGTGTTCCGGGTCTTGGCGTTGATCTTTTCCGCTGTGACCACAGACGTGGCCAGAATGCCAAAGGCCAGCACGGCGATCAAGATGGAGACCAGAGACTCCACCAGCGTTTCGCCCCGGTTATTTCTCAGCTTGTTCATGGGCCTGTCACCTCGATCCCTTTGGTGATCCTCTGCGGCTCCCACTTGACCGTGGTCTTGTAAATATACGAGTCGACATCTTCGCTGGAGTAGGATTCCGACTCCTCCGCTTTTGTCAGCGTTCCCTGCATGGTCAGGGTCATGCGGCAGTCATCCGTCTTACCCTCTTCCGGCTTCAAATACAGCTGCACCTGAATTTTGCCGTCCTTCTGTGCGGAAAAGGCAGCTTTCACCGTCCGCAGGCTGGTGTCATCGTTGATCTTCAGATTCACTTCGATGGTATCGTTGAAAGCCTTGAGACTGGCATATTCGTTATTATCGTTGCCATTCTCAATGCAGGCGGACAGCCATTCGCCCATGATCCCCTTGGGGGGGTCTGTTACCTTGGCTTTGCGTGAGACCGTATACCCTGTGATATTCCCCTCTGCATCTTTCAGCGCGGTATGGGTCTCCGTCATGATCCGTTCATACGAATCCCCCGCAATGCTGTCCCGGATCAGCTCCGCCGCGGAGCTGACCGTCAGGTAGTTCTGCTGGGCTTCCCGGTCGCTTTTCATGTGGTGGGCGGCGCTGACGGCAGCCGTCAGGATCGCCGCGCCCACCGCCATGGCCAGCAAAATGAGCAGGAGGGCCATCAGGATCGTAGCGCCGCTGTTGTTTTTCAACTTTTTCATCCGGATCGCCCTCCTTTCCTCTCATTTTTCCGGAAATTCCGACGGCAAACGCCGTCCCATTGTGTTTGTTCAGCCTCCGCCGCTTGTTCCCTTGACCGTTACCGGCAGGATCGCCGTGGCGGTGTAGTTCTTGCCGCCCACTGTGCAGGTCGCTGTGATGCGGAGCTCCGTTTCTCCCGTGGCAACGCCCGTGACCGTGATCTTGCCGTCAGCAGGCTGCTCGGTGACCGTCGCCACCTCCTGATTATCGCTGGTGACTTTCCAAACAGCCGTACAGAGTTTGCCCTTCTTGTCAACAGCCTTGAGCTGGATGATCTCTGTGCCTTCTGGGTTCAGTTCAACGCTGTCCTTTTCCAAGTCCACCTTCAGATCAGCCGTGACCGTGACCATCAGGCGGGCGGTGTAGCTGCCGTACTTCGCAATCACCTCGGTCGCGCCGGTCCCTACGCCCGTCAGCGTGACCGCAAAGTCGCCCTTGTTGGGCTCGACTGTGATTGGGACAGCCTTTGCCTTGACCACGCCCTCGGGGCTGTAAGTAAAGGTCGGCGGTTCCGCCCCTGTCCCCTCGGGTACATTGAACAGATTCAGTTTCAGTTCCTTCGTGGCCCCGGAGGACGGCACATAGTCCGCGATCAGGTCCAGAGAGACAATGCCCTCGCTCCAGAGCATACCCACCTTGGGCCACGCGCCGTAGTGGAGGTTGACCTCCTTTGCCCCGGTGCTGTCCGTTCCCCGCAGCACGGTGGGGAAGGGATAATCCTGCCCTTGCAGAGCCGCGTCGCTGCCGGGGAAGCTGTACTTACCGTGGATCGAGGAACCGCTTTCCTCGTTGGTGACCCAGCCGAAAGCCTTGCCGCCGTTCCGATTCAGCGCGTCCAAGAAGGTTTTGTAGTACGCCGCCGGGCTTTCGTTTTGAGTCTGGATAAACTTATCCTTGCCGATCTGGTTGGACATCTGCTCGTAGGTCAGCGGAGTCAGGCCGTTGATGTGGTAGATATTTGTCTTTGCGCTGTCCCAAGTGTACTGCCCCAAATAGTCCAGCTTGCCCTTCAGCATATTATCCCGGTTCGTCTTGGCCAGATCCGAATCTTCGCCCAGCAGGTCAGTGAGTGATCTTTTCCCGCTGGCATAGAATTTCGGCAGTTGAGTGAAATCAATCTTCGCGCTGCTGTCAAGATAATAGCAGTTGGTGATCGTCATGCTATCCGCCTGACCGTACCGGTCCGCCACGCTGCCGATGAGGGAAATAGCGGTGATGGTACCTCGCATCGCCGGGAAAGTCATGTAGGTGTAACAGTTCTCAAAGTTCGGGTTGCCGTCCTGCGATTCGCCGAAATTCTTAAAGGTAGACGAGAAGCCGCTGCCGCCGATGCCTCCCAGGTAAACGAAGGTAGCAGGGTTTTTATCCCAAGAATTATCACCCTGTACAACCTTTGCCGGAGTTCCTTTGAGGCCCACAAGATCCGTGAGTTTTTTGGACACAACACGCTCCTTGAGCGTATTCTCACTGACCTCAATTTTGCCGCCGGTATAGCAGTTGCTCACCTTGCCCCGCACGCCGCCTACCAAGCCGCCCACGCGGACAAAGTTGCCGTATTGGGCTCTGGTCAGTTTGCCGCTGTCGCCGGCTTCCCGGTGCGTGCAGTCGACCTCGATATCGACCACCGCCGAGCAGCTGTTCAAATCGACCTTGGATACGCCGATCAATCCGCCCACCACCGCCTCGCCGAGCTGGAGCGGGTTGGTGCTGTTATCTTCGATGGTATAGCCCGCAATGGCGCAGTTGGCGATCTCCGCAGCGCGGTTTTCAACATTGACCCAATTTCCTTTCGCGTCGTAAAGGTAGTCATACGCGATACCCACCAGACCGCCGAGCGCGTAGGCGCAGCGGTAGTTACGGTAGTCCGTGCCCGCCGGTGTACTGCGCTCGATCGTTCCGCCGTTGTCGCTGTAGAGCACGATGTCGGTGAGCTTCGCGCCCGCCGTCGTACCGAAAACGCCGACGTTGTAGCAGGGCGAGTCGATGTTGATGTTCTTGATGTAGTAGTTATCGCCGTCGTACACACCGCCGAACCAACTGTAGAGGTCTACCGCATAGCCCTCGTTGTTTGGATTCTCCGCCGCGTTGTTAAAAACCGCACCGGCGATGGGATGGAACGAGGTATTTTTCGCGCCGACCTTCGGAAATTCCCGGTCTGTGCCGTTGAGGTCATGCGACTGCTTCCAGCTGCGCCGCGGACGATACCGCTCCGCCGCACTCTGTGACTGACAGTTCACGCCTATGACCGTGGCGTATTGCAGATAGGGGAACTGCTTGTAGGTCGCCGCCGTTACCTCGCGGTCTGTGCCGGTCTTATAGGTAAACGTGTAGCTTGGATTCCACCAGCCTCCTACCTTCTCCGACGTGACCCCGCAGCTCCAGTTGATGAACTGCAGCTGCTGCACCGAGCGGACCTGATAGGCCGCTTGGCCCGTACCCGGCTCTGCATCGCCCGCATAGCCGAAGGCGTCCGCAAAAAACGGACAAATCGTGTAGATATACTTTTCATTCAGCGTCCATGTGCCATTTGCCTGGAGCGTATAGCTGCCGCTTCGGCTGTTGGTCTCTGCCTGCAGGCGCAGGCCGGTCTCGCCGGTCTCGTAGGCGGCGAAGGTATACTCCGGCATCTGCGCTCCCAGCGCCGACGCCGCCGCCCTGGCCTCCTCCGTATCACCGCCGTCCATGACGAAGCCGCCGCTCGCCGTCAACGTCGGCTTTTGGGAGCTGCTCTCCCAATAGTAGCCGTAGCCGTAGGCGGTGATCACGCCGCCGTCGTCATGCGCGGTGCAGAGGGTACTGCCCTCCTTGCGCTCCGTGCCGACAAAGCCGATGTAGGAGAGGTGATAGCCGCTGTTCGCGCCGTCCTCCTCCTTTTCCCAGTAAAACACGCCGACCTCGCCGACATTCGTCGGCACCGGCCAGTCGCCGTAGTGGACGAGTACGCCGCTCGCGTCCTGCATACAGGCGGGATAGGGGTAGCTGTCCTCCGTATTTTTCCGCCTATACCTCGCTTCCGCGGACGTGCCGAAGCCAGACAGCCCGAGCGCCTTCAGTTCCGCTGCGGTCATGGGCTGCGCGCCGCCCGCGGTCTCCGCGCTGTACAGCCGGTCCTCCTCCCAGAAGCGGTAGGTGCCGCCGTTGAGATAGTAGCAGCTCTGCACGCTGCCGGAGGCGGTAAAGCCGTCCGCCTCGGCGCCCGCCGAGGACATGGCCGTCGCGCAGTAGGCGTCGCGGATGATGCCGCCGTTGTGCGCGGCGAAGCCGCCGAGCTCTACCTCGCCGCCGCGGACGGTCGGGACATTGATCGCCGCGATGCCATAGCAGCCCTCGATGCGCCCGTCGTTCCGTCCGGCGAAGCCGCCCGCGCTGAGCTGCGCGAACACGTTCTCGGCATAGACTGAGGGGCTGCTCACGCTGCACTGCATCCCGTAGCCGTCATTGTAGCCGACGAAGCCGCCGACATAGACCGTGCTGCCGCTGTTGGCCAGCGCCTTGGCGTGGTAGCCCGCGGCCGCGCAGCCGCGCACCGTGCCGGAGTTGTAGCCGACGAGCGCGCCGATGTAGGCGCTCCTGCGCTGGATGCCGCGGTCAAAGCCGACGATCGTATCCTCCGCGCCGGCAATGAGCACGATGTTGCGCAGCTCGCCCGCGTTGCAGCCGAACAGGCCCGCATAGACCTCGTCCGCAGTCTCCGTGCCGCCGCGCCCGAGACCGTTCCCGGTGATCGGCGCGCTGATGATCTCGTGCCGCTGACCGTTGTAGGTGTGGATGAACGGCTTAGCCGTGCTGTCGCCGATGGGGAACTGGGGGAGGTTCGCCGAGGGCTCGGTGTCGTTTCTGCCATAGTTCTTCCAGTCGTAGCTGACATAGTCGATGCCGCGCTCCTGCACAAAAACGCTGCTCTCATCGAGCCGCTCCCGGTATTCGTCGTAGTAAAGGCTCAGCGCGTAGAGCTGGCGCGCCGTGCGGATGGAAACGCCCGTCGGGCTCTCCACCGTGCCGTCCTCGCCGGGCGTCGTCACCGTGCGGGCAAAGTGCGGGGCATAGAGGTATGTCGTGTTGCCGACCTTGACCTCCTGATAGAAGCTCATCGGATCGACATACTCCGTGTTCACCGCCCCGGTCGGCAGCGGCAGGAGGTAATAGCTCCTCCCGTTGTAGATGACCTGCACCGCGGCATCCGCGGCAAGCATTTCTGTCTTTTGTACCGCGACGCCCGTTGCCGTCCAGGTCCAATAGGTGACCGTGACCGACGCGGTCGGCTTGCTGTCGTAAATCATGCCGTAGCCGTCGCCCAGCACCGTTTCGTCGTCCCGCAGGGACGACACGTTGCCGCCGAGGAAGCCATAGCCTGCCGCCGTGCCGTTTTGATAACGCTCGTAGTACGCCAGCGAGCCGGACTCAAACTCCGCCTTCCAGTCGCCGTAGTGAGGGATCCCCTGCAGCTTCGGGTAAGAGTAGTCGGTCAGGCCCATGCCCTCCATGAGGTTGTAGGCGTTGGTGCTTCCGCCGCCCGTCACGGCGGTAAATGCGGTGCCAAGTCTCTGCGCCGCGGCGGGGCGGCTGGCGCCGCTCCATTCTGTATGCGCGACCTGCTTCGTTCCGGGGACGTCATGTGCCGCGTCCGCCGACGCCGCCAAATAGAATCCGTCTTTCGCCTCTTCCATCGTCCTATGCGGCACGGTGGTAGAGTACGTCAGTTCATTGGTCTTCAGCCCCGTGGCCGCACTGTAGCAGCGGTTCATTCGGTAAACCTGTCCGGCGGACAGGCCCGCTGTGACCGCTGCCTCCTGGAAACCGGCTGCATAGCAATTCAGCAGATCGATCGGTCTTGTCGCCACGCCGACCTCGTCCCTGCTGCCGCCGATCAGTCCGCCGGTCCGTCCGTTCGTCTCATCGCTGTAGAGGTAGCAGTCGGCATAGCAGCGCTCTGCCGTCACAGCGCCGTCCGCCTGTCCGATCAGTCCGCCCGCCGCCGTCGTACCCCGAAGGACCGAGGCGGCAAAGCTGCTGTTGATCGCCACCCTTGCTCCGCTCTCGACACGACCGGCCAGACCGCCGGTCACATTGCCGGCGAGCCAAATATCCCGCTCCGTTTTTGTGCTCAGACCGTCGCTCGCCGGGTCCAGATAGACACGGCAGCCGGTAACGGTCACCGTACCGGACACCGTGCCGGCAAGGCCGCCGACGTTCCCCGTTCCAGTGATCTGCGCGCCGGTGAGCGTGACGTCCGTGAGCGTACCGTCGGAAAAGCTCTCAAACAGGCCCGCGTCGCCGTTCGTATCCACCGGCAGGTGCGCGATCACCGGACGGTACGTCGTGCCGTCCACGGTATAGCTGCCCCGGTATTCACGCAGCGCCGTGTTAACAATGGGGCGGAACTTCTTCTCGCCGTAGACCGACGCCCAGCCGCTCGCGCCGGTGAAGTCAATGTTCTTCTCCTGCACCGCGCGGGTGATGACCGGCGCCAACTCGGAGGTCTCGTCCAGATTCTGCAGGTGGCGGGCGCAGGTGACGACCGCCGTATCGCCGCGCAGCGTATGGAACAGGCCGTTTGTCTTTTCGGGCACAAATCGCGCGCCCTCCACCAGCGGGTCATCGCTGGTGACCTCAACGGTGACGGTCAGATTTTCCCCGGGCGTCAGCATTTTCAGCCATTTCTGCTGCGCAAAGCGGCGGCTGCCGTCGCCGCTCAGGTCGTCGAGCGTCACCGTCACCTCGTAGTCCCGGAAGCTCTTCTCGATCGTGGTGAACGTCTTGGTATCATTTTTCAGCTCGGTGCGCGCCGTCTCATTTCCTTTGTCATCGCGGATGGTGATGAAGAAGTGGAGCGGACGGTCATTCGGCGCCTTGCAGGTGATGCGCACCTCCAGCGTCTCCCCGTTGAGGATCTCCGCCCGCGGCGCGAGTACGCCGGTGTCGTTGACCGCCGCCGCGTCACCGCCATAGTAGCCGACCTTCGCCGTTTTCACACGCTGGGCGCGGATGCGCAGCGCTTTGAGGTCGGTATGGGTACCCAGCGCCTCCTCACTGTAAAACACTGCGTAGACGCTGCCGCTGTCCGCGTTGTACTCCACGAGCCAATGCCCCTCGCGCAGCTCGGCGTCGGTCTGCTCCCGCGGCAGGATATAATACGCCGCAGCGGAGGCGTTGTCCTTTTCCGCGTCGGTCACATACCAGAGCGGAAGCCTGTCGATATCGGTCTCGTCATACTTGTCCTCTTCCGCGTCGAGAGGGATATAGGTAAAGCGCTTCATGTCGCCGCCGCTCTTGTATTTCTCCTCCATACCGGCGGCCAGAAGCTGCGTCATGCGGTTCTGCGCGGTCTGGAATAAGATCTCCGCCTTGCTGTCCAGCTCCGTCTGGCGCAGCTCGCGCCGCATCTTCGAGACGGGAACGGCGGCAAGGGCAAACAGCACCACAAGGATCGCCACCGTCAGAAGGACCTCCGAGAGTGTGAAGCCGCGGTCATTGTGTCTGTTTGCCCTGTTGTTTTTCATGGTGCCCTGCTCCTCTGTGCGTTACGGCGCGACCTCGAAATAGGTCACCGTCAGCACGGTCTGATAGCCCTGTCCGCCGCCGCTCCGTTCGTCGCGGCGGATGCTCAGGTCGGATATCCGGTTGATGTTGTCGCTCGCGCTGAGGCGGTCAATGATCGCGCGCGACTGCTCGTAGGTGCTCGTGCGGTAGGTCATGGAGACGGGGCGCAGGACGATATAGCCCTGCTGCGTCGTGCCGTCGCCGAAATCGAGGGAGTATTCCCCCGTGCCCGCGAGCAGGCCGCGCAGCTCGCGCAGCAGCGCCTCGCTGTTGTTGAAGCGCGGGATCGCCTTGCTGCCGCCGGCGGCGCGGATATCCGCGAGCGCCTGCTCCATCTTTTCCATCTGCGCCAGCCTGACCGCGTTCTGCTCCAGCGCAAGCTGCTCCTGCGCCGTGTCCTCGCGGCAGCGCGCGATGCGGTCGCTGACCGGCTCGTAGAGGAGCTTGAAGTAGCCGAGCACCATCACGAGCACGATCAGGATGAGCAGCAGCACCTTTTCCCGCAGGGTCAATTCACGGTTCATTCCGCCGCCTCCCCTCTCAGCACGATGTGCAGCGTACACTTCATCACGTCGGCGGGGCGATCCTTCTCCGTTTCGGCAAGCTCCAGCCCGACCGACTCCACGATGCTCGACGCCTTCACGGCGCTGAGCGCCTCGGCGATGCGGTCAAGGTCCGTTTCGTTCAGCTCGACGTCCACGCGGTCGCCCTGCGCCTGCAGGGCGCTGAGTGTGCCGTAGGGCATCACCGTGCGCTCGATCAGGTCGAGCATTTCCGTGCGCTCCACGGCAAAGTTGAGGTCAGAGTCCTCGCCGTCCTCCATCCACTCCATCGAATAGGTGCGGTACTCCGAGAGCACCTCGTCAAAGTGAGAGAGCTTCTCCTGCGCGGCGCGGTTCTCCTGCTGCGCCTGCGCATACGCGCTCTGCGCGTCGGCGAGCCGGTCGTAGAGGTCGAGGACGCCGAACTTGGCGACCGCCAGCGCAAGCACGGTGATGCACAGCGCGCCGATAAGCAGCGTGAGCACCGTGCCTGTGCGCTTTTCGTGCATATTGAGGTTGATGCCCGTTTTCTGCGGGCAGCGGACCGGACGGCGGGGCGTGTTCGCGCGGGCCGTTTTCTTCTCCTTCTCCGCGATCATGCCAGTCCCCCCTTGATGCCCTCGCTCACACCGCCGATGGCACGCAGATACGTCCACGGCTCCTCGGTCGAAAGCTGCTGCGAGAGCAGCTCGGAGACCGGATGGAGCGTGAGCCTCGTCGTTTCGACGATGGTGCGCAGCATCGGCTCGATGCCGCCGCCACCGCCGCAGATGTAGAGGTCGTGCAGCTCGCGGTCGCGGTTGTTGTAGTTGTAGAAATTGACCGCCTTCATGATCTCGACCGCCAGACGGCTGTACGCCTCGCGGGCATAGTCCGCCTCAAGCACGCCGTTGTAGTCGCTGCGCATATAGCTGTGCGCCAAATGGATGTCCACGCCGCAGTGCTCGGCGATCTGCTCGTCGATCAGCCTGCCGCCGACGTCGATCTCACGGCGGCTGTCGAACGTCGCGCCGTGGTAGATGTAGAGGTGCGTGCTGCGGTGTCCGATGGAGACGATGCAGCGGTCCCTGTCGTCATCCTCCGCGCCCGTGCGCCTGAGGTATGCGCCGAGCAGCGCGCCGTAGGCGCACTCGGTGACGGTGAGCACGCGCAGGCGGAAGCCCGCGCGGTGCAGCATCGCGCGGTAGCCCTCCACCGTGGTCTTGAGGATGGCGCAGGCGAAGAGCTCCATCTCCTTCGGATGCCCCGTCTCGTCGTTCACGATGCGGCGCACGGCGTAGTCGAAGAAATATTTGCTCTTCTCCTCCGTCAGAAAGTCGCGGAACTCATAGGGCAGGTTGTAGAAAAGCTGCTGCTTGGTCATGGCGGGCAGGGTGATGATGCGGGTGTAGGCCTCGCTCGCCGGCACGACCAGCGCGGCGTTCGTCAGCGGGATGCCGCTGCCCTTCGCCGCGTCGCGCAGGAAGTCCGCCATCGCGTCCATCGAGAGGATGCGCCCGCCGGACACCATCGCGTCGGGCAGCTCGACCTTTGCGGTCCTTTTCAGCTCGCGGCCCGCGAAATAGGCCATTTTTACGCTGTTTTCACCGATATCAAGGCCAACGATCTTGTTCATGCTCATTCTCCTTTCAGCGGAGTGTTACGAAACGCGCCTTATAAAAGGCTCAGATACCAACGGATAAACGGCTCGCCCGCGAGCGCCGTGACCCACGCGCCGAGCGCGATGGACGGTCCCCACGGGATCGGCGCGCCCTTCTCCCCGCCGCGCCCGGCGGCGAGCAGGCCGAAGACGATGCCGAAGATGCAGGCTAAGATCAGACAGAGGAGGTTACCCTTCCAGCCGAAAAACAGCCCGGTGACGAACAGCAGCTTCAGATCACCGCCGCCCATCGCCTCGCGCCCCATGCGCTTTTCCAGCACCGTGACGACCGCCAGCAGGCCGAGCGCCACGCCGAAGCCGCCGAGCAGCCCGTCCGCGAGC
>OGGJ01001985.1_pt1 | contig 15379 bp, 14 predicted proteins | sample 1571071 | NCBI WGS metagenome assembly OGGJ01 (sample SAMEA2581954, study PRJEB24529) | metagenome | biome: Human gut stool | place: China | collected 2011
AAGAAAAGAAGTGGCTGAAAAAGATTGCACAGAAGTCGGACTTGCTGAAAAATCCGAACCCACAGCGGGGGAGAAAATAGAGAACGAGAAATTGGAGGGAGTAAAGGTGCAGGAGGCAATTATAAAATTGAAACTTCTCGGTCAAATGCCAGACGCAGTGAAAGATGACCCTACAGTAGAAACCATCAACATGTATGACGAATTGCTCTCCAATGTAAAAACGCCATTGACAAGAGAAGAAGTAGGCGTATTGATTGACATTTTCCCCGAAGGTGGAATGTATGGAGTAGAGTGGGATTTGCTAAAATTGGTAGAGTCTTATTTGATAGAAGCGCCATCAAGTGAAGAGTATCGAAAATTGATTACTGCTTGTCCAAGTGAAGAATGGCGAGAAACTATGCAAGCCCGTTTAGATAATTGGAAAAACAACAAACAATAACTTGTTGGGGAGATAGCAAAGCCAGTCGAGCCAGTCAACGGTCAAGATGAACGGCGCATTTCATGCGCCGCCGTTGACAGCCCCGCCCGTCTTTGCTAATGGGCAATCAAGGCGGGAAAGCCCTAAAATGGCTTCCCGCCCATTTCTAAGAACTGATAAGTCAGATTTGCTGAAAAATCCAAATCCACAGCGGGGACGGAAGTAGAGAACAATAAATAAGAATTTACAGGAGGAAAATCAATGGAGAACTTGATTAAGTTTTTAGAAGATAAGATAACGGATAAAATGTCTGTGGAAGAAATAGTTGATGTTTTTGAGCAGATGTGCAGCACACCGCTTGAAGAAGATATGGTTTTATTTGAAACCGGAACATTTACTGCTTTTTCAAAAGAACCATTTTTTCAAATTTCATTAGTTCGACAGTTTTCAAATGATGATGAAGAGTTTTATCAAATCCATGTAGTCATCTTGTATAAGCCAACCGCTGAAAATAAAATTTTCAGCGAAACAACATGGGACGAAGATTTAGACGAAAATATATTTGACTATATCAGAAAATCAGCGTCGTTTGCTTATGCAAGAAATCATGAATACATCGAGATAAAAATATATATGGACGAAACTTAACCTCTCATTTATCAGGGAGATAGCAAAGCCCTAAAATGGCTTCCCCGCCCATTCCAATTTTGAGAGAAAAATCTGTTTGCTTTTTGTGAGTGTGTCCACAAGTTCGGGACATTTTGTCCCGAAGTCCGGCGTGGGACGAGGAACGGGGGCTTTCATATACGCCCTGTCTGCTGACGAAACCAGCCCTGCGCTTGCGGCTCCACGACACGCAATCACAGCCCTGTTTTCCTGCTGCTTCAAATGCCCTTGCCCGACCCGGCGGCAACCTCATTTTCGCAGCAACGCCGACAGAGCGTATAACACACTACACTTTGCAAGCAAAGTCGTGTGCCAAGGGGCAAGCCCCTTTGGAAACCCCGGACAACAAAACAGGCTGAATATCTCGCACTTTCCCGGTGCTTGATACTCAGCCTTTATTTGTTGTCAGCAGCCCCCGTTTCGTGGTCTGCGTGTAGTTCCTTGTAAACTGACCTAAGTTGCTTTCAAAATAATGCGGCTTCTTTCAAAAAGCACCATCATAAAACGAAAACGCCCGGTGCGTGAACCCACCCTCACGCATCGGGCGTTTCTATATCATTATCATTCTTCCGGCAGCGGCGCAATCAGTTCGCGGTCGCACTTGCGGTAGAGCAGCAGGCAAATCGTCAGCGAGACGATTTCCGCAATCGGGAACGCCCACCAGATGGCGTTCGGGCCGATAAGGGACAGCGCCCACGTCGCGGGCAGCAGCACAATCAGCTGGCGGCACAGGCTCATCAACAGGCTGTAGAATCCCTTGCCGATGGCCTGGAACACCGAGCCAGCGATGATGCAGAAGCCTGCCAGCAGGAAGGAAACGCTGATGATCCGCAGGGCGGGAACGCCGATGGCCAGCATGGTCTCCGATGCGTCGAACAGTTCCAGCAGTGTGGAGGGAAACAGCTGGAAAATGGTGAAGCCCACAACCATGATGACCATGGCGGTGATGTTGGAAAGACGGATGGTCTTCCACACCCGCTGAGGCCGGGCTGCGCCGTAGTTATAGGAAATAATGGGCACCATACCGTTGTTCAGGCCGAAGATGGGCATGAACACGAAGCTCTGGATCTTGAAATACGCGCCGAACACGGCGGTGGCGGTGGGGGTAAAGACAAAGAGGATCTTGTTCATGCCGAAGGTCATCACAGAACTGATGGACTGCATGATGATGGAGGGGATACCCACCCGGTAGATCTCCTTGGCCACGATGGGATCCCAGCGGATGTTCTTCCGGTGGATGTGAATGTCGTGGTTGCACTTGATATTCACGATCAGGCCCACGATCGCCGCCACGATCTGTCCAACAACGGTGGCCACAGCAGCGCCGGCCACGCCCATCCGGGGTGCGCCGCACAGTCCAAAGATCAGAATGGGGTCCATGACGATGTTGATGATGGCGCCCAACAGCTGGGTGCACATGGCCAGACTGGTACGGCCGGTGGATTGCAGCAGCCGCTCAAAGCAGAACTGGCTGAAAATACCTACGGAAAGGCCTAAGCAGATCCGGGTGTACTGCACGCCGTATTCCACGATCTCCGGCACTGCCTTGGCCTGCGCCATGAAGAAGGGTCGGGAGAGGAACAGGCCGATAAAGGCAAAGGCAAGATAGCTGCAAATAGGCAGCAGGAAGATACCCGCGCCGGCAGCCCGGTCCGCCATCTCCTGCTTCTTTTCGCCCAGAGAGCGGGAGAGCAGGGCGTTGATGCCCACGGCAGTACCTGCGCCCACGGCGATCATCAGGCTCTGGAGGGGGAACGCCAGACCCACGGCGTTGAAGGCGTTCTCACTGAGCCGGGAGACAAACACGCTGTCCACGATGTTGTACAGCGCCTGTACCAGCATGGAGATCATCATGGGCACCGCCATACCGGCCAGCAGCTTGCCTACCGGCAGAACGCCCATCTTGTTTTCCTGGGGAGCCGCACCCGCGGCGTTTTGCTTACTCATAAATTAGATTGGTTCCTTTCATATCAGCTTTCGGAAGAAAGACGCGGCCTTTCAGCCGCGCCTTTTCTGGCATTTACTTTTTCAGCTCGCCGGTGGCTAACTGCGTCAGGTAGGCATTCAGGAAGCCGTCCAGGTCGCCGTCCATCACATTGTCGATCTGGCTGGTTGCATCCCATGTGCCGGGGGCACATGGGAACTCTGCATTTCACTCAAATGTCCGGGCAAAGCCCGTCCATTTCAAGGTTTTGCTCCGCAAAACGCTTGTTCGCCGCATAAGCGGCGGGAAACCAGCCTGCCGACAACTTATTTTTTCAGCTCGCCGGTGGCTAACTGCGTCAGGTAGGCATTCAGGAAACCGTCCAGGTCGCCGTCCATCACATTGTCGATCTGGCTGGTTTCGTAGCCGGTGCGGGTGTCCTTTACCAACTGATAAGGCATGAACACATAGGAGCGGATCTGGCTGCCCCACTCGATCTTCATCTGAACGCCCTTGATGTCAGAAATTTTCTCGGCATGCTGCTGGATCTTCAGTTCGATCAGCTTGGCACGCAGTTGCTTCATACAGTTATCCTTGTTCTGGAACTGGGAACGCTCCTGCTGGGAGGCCACCACAATGCCGGTGGGCTTGTGGATCAGGCGGACGGCGGAGGAGGTCTTGTTGATGTGCTGACCGCCGGCACCGGAGGAGCGGTAGACCTGCATTTCGATGTCCTCCGGGCGGATCTCCACCTCTACGTCATCAGGCAGCTCCGGCATGACCTCCACAGCGGCAAAACTGGTCTGGCGGCGGGCGTTGGCATCAAAGGGGGACACGCGGACCAGACGGTGGACGCCGTGTTCGCTCTTCAGCAGGCCGTAGGCATTCTCGCCCTCGATGGAAATAACGGCAGATTTGATACCGGCCTCGTCACATTCCTCGTAGTCCAGCGTTTTCCAAGCGTAGCCGTGACGCTCCGCCCAGCGGGTATACATCCGATAGAGCATCTGGCACCAGTCCTGGGCCTCGGTGCCGCCGGCACCGGAGTGGAGCTGGAGAATAACGTTGTTTGCGTCATACTCACCGGAGAGCAGCGTGGTCATACGGATCTCTTCGATCTCGGTTTCCAGCGCGGGGAACTCTGTTTTCAATTCTTCCAGGATCTCTTCATCCTCCGCCTCCTGGCCCATCTCGCACAGGGTGGTCAGATCCTCCCAGGTGCTCATGAGTTTCTTGAAGCGGTGGAGCTTGTTTTGAAGCTGCTTCAGGCGGGTCTGCACCTTCTGAGAGCGCTCCAGATTGTTCCAGAAGCCGTCCTGCGTGGTCTCATCCTCCAGACGGGCGGCCTCCTGAGCCACAGCGTCGATGTCAAGGGCGTCCCCCAGCTTCTTCAGCTCCGGTTCCAGGTCCCGTAGCTTCTGCTTATAAACGTCATATTCGATCAAAGCCATACTGATTCTCCAATTTCCATATAGATTACTTTAGCCATGATATTATATAGGAGTTCCCTGGTTTTGTAAAGGGAAATATGCACAAAAATGACGATTTTCAAAAATTCAGCGCACGTTTGCGGAAAACAGGTGAAAAAAGAGACGGACAAAGTCCGTCTCTCACGCTCAATGATTCAGGATAAACTGTTCCAGCTCCTCCGCCGTCCGCACGACTGCGGCAGCCCCGGACTCCGCCAGTTCGCCGGGTGCGGCGTACCCGAAGAACTCCACGCCCACGCAGGCAAGGCCGCATTCCTGCGCACCAAGCACATCATACTTCCGGTCACCGACCATCAAAACGGTGGGCTTATCCGCATCGGTCAAGCGCAGGCGGCGCATGGCTTCCCGAATGACATCCGCCTTTTCCCAGTCGGCCCCCGCAGGGCTGCCGGTCACAGCGGACAGAAAGGGTGTAAAGCCAAAACGCCGACAGATGCTCACGCACAGCTCCTCCGGCTTGGAGGAGGCCAACGCCAGAGTGTATCCCTTGGCCTTCAGCCGTTCCAGAACATCCCGCATACCGGGGGCCGCCTCGTTTTCATACTGCCCCACCGGTACATAGTGCTCCCGGAACACCCGAACGCCCTCCACCGCCTTCTCTCGGCTGTAGCCGCAGTGCTCCATGAAAGATTCCTGTAACGGCGGACCGATGAATTTCAGTAGGGTCTGGGCATCCGGCATGGTCCCACCCAACTTTTCAATGGTGTATTTCACGGAGTTGACGATCCCCTCCCGCGAATCCGTCAATGTACCGTCCAGATCAAATAAAATCGTGTGAAACATCTGGTCTCTCCCTTCTGTAAGCAAAACGAAGCCGGGCCAACAAGCCCGGCTCCGCCGTCTGTTTTGTCCCTTTACAGACGATTCTAACATGAATTCGAAGGCTCCGCAAGGAAAAGCTGCACAAGATTGCAAATTACAGAGTTTCCACCGGCTCGTAATCCAGCAGCTCAATGCGGGAGCTCCACATTTCCGCCGTTTCCGCCGGGGGATTGGAGAGCATGGTGGTGAGATATTTCTTGCTGTCATCGGCAAAGACGGTAGCCACCTTCCGGCCCGGCTCCAGATTCTGAATCACAGAGCCAAGGAAGTTAGCGCCGGAGGAGATACCCACGCCAAGGCCCAGTACACGGCCGAATTTCGCCGCCATGGCAATGGCGTCCAGATCGTTGATGTCCATTACGCCATCCACCAGAGTCTGGTCCACCACAGCAGGGATAAAGTCGTCGCCGATGCCCTCAATGTGGTGAGCGCCCTTGACAGTCCCGCCGGAAAGCAGAGGCACTGCATCCGGCTCCACAGCCACAGCCCGGACGGCGTGATCTGCCTTCAGGCGGCGGGCAGTGCCCATGAGGGTGCCGCCGGAGCCGACGCCGGCCACGAAGTCCGTCACATCCGGAAGCTGGCGCAGGATCTCAACGCCGGTAGTAAGGTAGTGGGCCTCTGGGTTATCCTGATTTTCAAACTGCTTGGGCTGGAAGCCGCCGATCTCCTCCGCCAGATCTCTGGCCCCCTGAAGGGCTGCGTTGAAGCCGCCGGCTTCCCGTGAGATCAGGTGCAGGGTGGCGCCGTACATAGCCATCAGCTTTTTCCGCTCCTCACTGGCCCAGTCCGGCATGAAGATGTGGACGGGATGGCCGGTGAACGTGCCCAGTGCGGAGAAGGCGATGCCGGTGTTGCCGCTGGTCATCTCCACGATGGGCTGGCCGGGCTTCAGGGTGCCGTTGGCGGTGGACTTGGTAATGACATGGGCCGCCAGACGGTCTTTGATGCTGCCGGAGAGGTTGTATGCCTCCAACTTTGCCCAGACAAAGCCCTCCCGGCCGTCCAGCTTGTAGCGGATGCGGATCATGGGGGTGTTCCCTACCAAATGTGTGAAGTTCATAACTGTGTCCTCCTCATCAATATAATTCATGTTGAATCTTCCCATCTCTGGGAAACGCGGCCGGGTAAAACAAAAGGAGCGATGTGCGCTTGCACATCGCTCCTGAAAGCTCTTCATGCAAGACACAGGTACGCTGAAACGGACGCCTGTATCTGCGATCAGCAGTTCAGCCGCCCTATGTCTTACAACAACAGGTTTTTACAAATTCATTTCTCATAGCAAGTTTAGTGTAGCACCTCTCCGTTGGAAAGTCAACCATTTTTCCATTCTATGGGAAAATAGGCCGGTTTGTTACCGCAAAATGTTTGTATGGACCAGCGCCCGGAACAAGCAGGCCGCCGCCACGCCTGTCACTGCTCCGGTGATCAGGGAGGCTCCCAGCAGAATTGGCAGGTAGTACAGTGGGGCCGTTGAGCCCAGTGTCAGGCAGGCCGCCGCGATCTGGCCGCAGTTGTGGGCCGCCGCCCCGCCGATGGATACGCCGTAAATGGACAGATGCCGGGATCGGGACAGCAAGATCATCACCAGCATGGCGGAAAAGCCCCCCAGCAGGGAGAAGATCAGGGCGTTCATGTTCCCGGCGAACACCGCCCCCAACAGGCACCGGCCTGTCAAAATCAGCAGCGCCTGAGCGGGACCGAGGGCGTACAGGGCGAATACCGTCACAATATTAGCAAGGCCCAGTTTGATGCCGGGGATGGGAATGGCCAGAGATAATGGGAAAAAGTTTTCCAGATAGCTGAACGCCAGCGCCAGCGCTGTCAGCACGGCGCAGAGGGTCAACTGCTTCGTTGTCAGCCTCACAGTCACCCTCCTAACCGATCACAATGTCCACATCGTTGCTGTCCGCCGCGCCGCCGGTGAGCTGAATGATGATCCGGGCCGGAAGGCACACGATGCTCTGTCCGCTGCGGGAAATAGTTCCGGTGCGGACGCAGTCCTGGGTGGGACAGTCGGAGGAACTGACCCGAAGGCCGTTTCCGTCCTCCGCCGCCACCGTCAGCGTCACGCCGTTATAAGAATAGGTGCGTGGCGCGTCCAGCAGGTCTGCCGGGGCAAAGCGGTCGATCTCCTGCCCGTCAGCGGTGACCACCGCCGTCAGAGCACCGGTTTCGGTTCCGCCCCGCCAGACCGTCATGGCCGAGAGAGCCGCCAGCGCAATGACCGCCAAGACCACGATCACATCCCAGAAATTGGGCTTCAGCTTAGGAAACCGTTTCATAGGTGTACCCACTGTCCTTCACTTCCTCAAACCGGTCCGCCAGTCCGGCAGTGATGACCACCCGGCCATTCTCCGTCACCAGCACCAGATCGAAGTCATACCCGCTATTTCGCCAGAAGTCCAGCGCCTGCTCCTCTCCCATGACGAACAACGCCGTGGAAAAAGCGTCGCACATAGTGCCGTTTCCGGGCAGAACCCATTCCTGATCCGGACCGTTGGCATCCGCCACCACCGTCACTGACAGCAGACCGCTGTCCGCAGGATAGCCGGTGGCGGGATCAATAATATGGTGGTAGGTTTTTCCGTTTTCCTCAAAGTACCGCTCGTAGCCGCCGGAGGTGATGGCGTAGGCGTCCCGCAGGGACAGGATCGCCGCAAGGCCGCTCTCATTCCGGGGATCCTTAATGCCCACCCGCCAGTCGGAGCCGTCGGGCTTGCCGCCCAGCACGAACACGTTGCCGCCCAGAGAAATTTTCCCACTTTCAATGCCGTTGGCCCGGAAGGTCTGCTCCACTAAATCGGAGGTATAGCCCTTGGCGATGCCCCCCAAGTCGATAGCCTGTCCCTCCCCCAGCGTTACGGAATGGGCCGGTTCCTCCTGAATTTGGATCTCGTCGCTGTTGACATGCTTTAACAGCTCATTCAGTTCGGACTGCTCCGGAACGCGGAACTGATCGCCGGTGAAGCCCCACGCGTCCATGATGGGGGCGATGGTAATATCAAACGCGCCGTTTGTGGCGTCCCGGTATTCCAGCGCCGCCGGAAGCAGCGCCCGCGTCCCGTAAGTCAAGCCGGTGGTAGGCGTTGTGCCGTTATGGTTGACGCGGGACACATCGCTGTCCGCCTTTGTGCGGGAGAGTTTGTTCTCCAGCGCCTTGATCTGCCCCTCCGCTTCTTGGACGGCTTCCTCCGCCTTGGGGCCACAGGCCGCGATCTCCATCACCGTGTCCATGGCGAAGATCTGGGCAGTAGCCTCCGTTGTTTGTTTTCCGCAGCCTGTCAGGCCCAGGCACAAGGCTGCTATCAGAATTGAGAACCGTTTCATGGCGTCCTCCGTTAGAATTTGATTCGATTTTTTCAGTATACCGCGAATATTGTAAAAAAGCAATGAAGGTTTTCCTTGCAAATTGGAAAAGAGACTGGTATACTATGAACGTGTGTCAGCGGGAAACGGTCCGGAATGGACTGCCCGCATTTTGGGAAATATAACCCTGGAGGTTTTAATAGATGGCAAAAAATCCGAATAAAAAGGTCGCTCCGAAGGACGAACCCATGAATGGAGCAATGAAATTTTTCCTGGCTGGCTGCGTAGCAGAACTGTATTTACTGATCCTGCGTCGTTTTTATATCAATGCCGACTCTGAACTGACCCGGATCGCCTGGTATGATCACTACCTCTGGACTCTGGCCGGGATCGGCGCGGGTGTGTTGGCAGTGGGCGTGATCGCCGCTCTGGTTTTGCGGGGCAGCGCCAAGAAGCAGAAGTCCGCTTGGATCCTTGCTGCGGCAGGCGCTTTTGTGGGTGCGGCTACGGCTCTGGTCCGCTTAAATATGGCCACCCTCTCTTTTATGACAATCGTTGTGCCGGTCATCATGCTGCTGGGAATCCTCTGGGCGCTGTATGACCGGGAATGTGCACTGGCTCTGACGGTGCTGGGCGCCTCCCTCTTTGTTCTGTGGGGCGTGCGTCGGTACGGTTCCAGCATGTATGTGGGCACCACCGTTAAGGTCTGCGTGGTGATCTATCTGGTTCTGCTGGCAGCTCTCGCCGCACTGACCAAGAGCGGCAAGCTGAATAAGCTTCTGCCACCCAAAGCGGATAAGCTGCCGGTATATGCAGCCTGCGGTCTTTCCGCGCTGGCTCTGCTGGCCTCTCTGCTGGGCGGCGGCATCTCCTACTACGCCATGTGGGCACTGGCAGCGGTGGTCTTCGCACTGGCTGTCTACTACACGGTCAAGCAGCTTTAAAACGCAAGCAAACAGCTCCGGTCCAGTACGGACCGGAGCTGTTTTTTGCTGCAGCAAGTTCCAATCTGCACTTTGCTCCCCCCGAAAGTACAGGGGACACCTGACGCCATTGGATACGATCTCAAAGCGGAACTGCATGAAAAGCCCCGGGAGAAACCGCTTTCTCCCGGGGCCTCTTTCCCATAAAATAATTGCGTGTAAGGAAAGCAGATATCCGATCAATCCGTAAAATCAGGATAGCCCTCCTTCAGGGTCTCATCATAAACGGCGCGGTCACCGCCGATGAACTTGGGCCGTACCCGGGCCGCCAGCACAATGGCCTGACCGATGTGATCCTGCTCCAGCCGCACCGGCACCGCCACCTTTTTCAAGTGCATCCCGATGAGGGTGCCGCCGATGTCCAGTCCTGCGTCTGCCCGGATCTCCTCCAGCGCCACAGGATGCCGAAACGCCTTGTAAGCGGCGGTAGCGAAGGAGCTGCCCGCCTTGGGCTGGGGCACCACATTGACGATCTCCCCGCCGGGGACCGCCTCGTATTCCACGATCAAAGCCCGGTTCAGATGCTCGCAGCATTGGGCGGCCATGTAGACGCCCATGGGGCCGAACACACTGTCAAGGCCCCGGAAAATGGCATCCGCCACCTCCGGTGTAGACCAGCTTCCCACCTGATGCCCTACCACCTCACTGGTACTGCATCCGATGACCACGAGCTGTCCCTTCCGCAGATGGGCAGTCTCCGCCAGTTGACGGGCCGCAGCGGCGGACTCCCGTTCTACCTGTTCCAAAAGCTGTTGATTCTCCAATGTATGTACCGTTGTTCCTGCCATATACATGCCTCCCTTTTGTTTTACGCACAAGGCGCCGTGTGAGAATTTTTCTCACACGGCCGCCTTATTTTTTCGTTTACAGTTCCAGACCGCTCAGCGCAGGCGCCTTTGCCTTTTGCAGCAGCACAGCCAGCGCAAGGCCGATGGCGATACCGGCGATCCCCTGAACGATATTGCCGGGAATACTGGCGGCTGCCGCCAGACCCTTGCCCAAGATCATGGAGGCGTAGGCAAAATAGCCCAGGACCATGATGGTCTCCCCCACGATGCCGCTGACCAGCATGGCAGTCTTCCCGCGGCCCAAGGCCCGGAAGATCAGCGCCGCTACCAAGGCGTCAAGGCCCTTAATGATCAGGGTGCCGGGAACATAGTGTCCGTAGCCGCTGAGCAGATCCACCAGCATGGAGCCGATACCGGCCGCCGCCGCGCCATACCAAGGCCCCAACAGCCAACCGGAGAGCAGCACGAAGCAGTCGCCCAGATTCACATAGCCGTTGACGGGGGACGGGATCTGAATGATGCTGGTAGCCACATAGACAAGGGCGGCCATCAAAGCACTGAGAACTAACTTTCTTACCTTCTGATTTTCCATTGCACTTCACCTGTTCCGGCGTGTACCGCCTGTTCTTGCATTCATTATATCCCAGTTTGACACTATCACAATATTCAGAATTGCAAAATTTTATAAGGTCAGTTTAGGGCCAAACAAAAAAGGACATCCTGACGGATGTCCTTTTGTTTGGCCTATTAACCGATCTTGTTGAGCTTCAGGGTCATAGCGCTCTTGCGGTGAGCAGCCGTGTTCTTGTGCAGAACGCCCTTAGCGACAGCCTGATCGACCTTCTTGACCGCGACCTTGTAAGCGCCATCGGCCTCGGTGCGATTGCCTTCAGCGGCAGCCGCCTCGAACTTCTTGATGGCAGTCTTCAGATCGGACTTCGTAGCCTTATTGCGCGCGTTGCGGACCTCACCGATGAGGACACGCTTCTTGGCAGACTTGATATTCGGCAAACCAAACACCTCCTCCTGGCATTTCTTGGCGCGGTTTCATAATTTCCACCGTGCAGAATGATATTTTAGCAGAGAAGTCCAGAAAAAGCAAGCCTTTTTTTAATATTTCTATATTTTTTTGTATAGCGCGAATATCTCCGCAAAAGCTACCCTTAATACCACAAGATTTTGTGTCAGGAGGGCAAAATGTTTACAAAACGGACGGATCTGGCAATCGAGGCCCACGAGCTGTGGCAGGAATCCGCCGGGAAAACCACCCGGCTGGCAGGCGTAAAGGCCACGGAGAAGAAAATACAGGGATATCCGGTCACACAGGTGGATATTCTGGACCGGGAGGGGGAGGCCGCACTGGGAAAGCCTGCAGGCAGCTACCGCACCCTTGACCTCACCGCCTTCTGGCAGAGGGGGGATGGGTTTTTCGACCGGGCGGTGCGGGCCGTGGGGCAGCAAGTCAAGGAGCTGACCCCGGACAGCGGTCCGGTGCTGGTGGTGGGCCTTGGAAACCGGGCCATGACGCCGGACGCTGTCGGTCCGCTGGCGGCGGACAGCATCCTCATCACCCGCCATCTCATCGACGCTATGCCCCAGCACTTTTCCGGGTTCCGCCCGGTGGCGGCCCTGCGGCCGGGGGTGTTGGGGACCACCGGCGTGGAATCGTCGGAGGCTGTGCGGGGACTGGTGGACCGGCTCCATCCGTCGGCGGTCATCGCCGTGGACGCGCTGGCCTCCCGCCGGGTGGGGCGGGTGTGCTGTACCGTCCAGTTCAGCGACACCGGCATCATCCCCGGCAGCGGCGTAGGCAATCACCGCTCCGCCCTGAACCGGGAAACGCTGGGGGTACCGGTGCTGGCCGTGGGCGTTCCCACGGTGGTGGACGCCGCCACGTTAGCAGCGGATCTATTGGAAGAATCCGGGCTTCCGGAGCCGGATATGGAAATGCTGCGGAGCCGCCCTGAAAACCTCATGGTCACGCCAAGGGACATCGACCAGCAGGTGCGGGACCTGGGTAAGGTCATCGGCTACGGCATCAACTGGGCCTTGCAGGATCTGGAGATCGAGGAGATCAACGCCCTGCTGTCATAGGGTCAGAGGTCCAGCTCCAGCACCACGGGACAGTGGTCGCTGCCCGTGACCTCGCTCCAGATGTCGGCGCTTTTGATCTTGTCCTTCAGCCGGTCGGAGACGATAAAATAGTCGATGCGCCATCCGGCGTTGTTCTTCCGGGCATTGAAGCGATAGCTCCACCAGGAGTACGCGCCGGTCTTGTCCGGGTAAAGATATCGGAAGGTGTCCGTAAAGCCGCTTTCTAACAGCTGGGTCATTTTGGCCCGCTCCTCGTCAGAAAAGCCGGGGTTCATGCGGTTGGACTTGGGATTTTTCAGGTCGATCTCCTGATGGGCCACATTGAGATCGCCGCAGTAGACCACCGGCTTCGTTTGATCCAGCTCCATCAGATAGTCCCGCAGATCGTCCTCCCACTCCATGCGGTAGTCCAGCCGGGAAAGCTGGTCCTTGGAGTTGGGGGTGTAGCAGCACACCAGATAGAATTCCGGGTATTCCGCCGTAATGACCCGTCCCTCGTGGCGGTGGACCTCCTTGCCGAAGTCATAGGTGACGGAGAGGGGCGTCTGCCGGGTAAACACGGCGGTGCCGGAATAGCCCGCCTTGTCGGCGCTGTTCCAGTAGCGCTCATAGCCCGGCAGGTCGAATTCCGCCTGTTCCGGGCGCATCTTCGTCTCCTGCAGGCAGATCACATCTGCGTCCGCAAAGGCGCAGAAGTCCAGAAAGCCCTTGCCGAGACAGGCCCGCAGGCCGTTGACGTTCCAAGATACCAGTTTCATAGAGGCTCCTTCCCCGCCGCCCGGTCCCGGCGGCGGTTTTTGACGGTTTTCCCCCATTTTACCCGGTTTTCGACGGGAAATCAACTTGCCCTTTCCGACGAAAAGGAGTACAGTAAAATAAAATGATTTTATGAGTTGAGGTGCATCGTGGGGTCGGAAAGCGGAATCCGGAATATGACGGCGGGCAGTCCCTTCCGCCATATTCTGATGTTTACCCTGCCGCTGCTGGCGGGGAATTTTTTGCAGCAGTTCTACAATATGGTGGATAGCTGGGTGGTGGGCAACTTTGTCAGCGACGGAGCCTTGGCCGCCGTGGGCGTTGGCTTTCCGGTGATCTTCCTGTTCACCTCCCTGTTCTCCGGCATCGCCACCGGCGGCACCGTGGTCATCGCCCAGTCCTTCGGCGGCGGGAAACCGGACCGGGTCCGGAGCGCCATCGACAGCCTGTATACCGCCTTTATCCGCAGCATTCTGCCCATCACCGCCGCCGCGCTGCTGCTGGTGCATCCCCTGATGACCGTTTTACGGGTGGACCCCGCCGCCTGGGCAGAGACCCGGACCTATCTGCTGGTGGTCTGTGCGGGGCTTGTCGGCAGCATCGGCTATAATCTCAACGCCGGTATTTTAGGGGGCATGGGCAACAGTTCCACCACACTGCTGTTTCTGGCGGTGTCCACGATTTTGAACATCTTTCTGGATCTGGCACTGGTGCTGGCGGTACCGCTGGGGGTGCTGGGTGTAGCGCTGGGCACCGTCATCGCCCAATTATGCAGCTGGCTGTTCGGTATCTGGTATATCAACCGCAGGTATCCGCAGCTGGCCATCCATCCCTTCAACGGGATCTTCGACCGCAAACTGTTCTGTGAGATCATCCGCATCGGTCTGCCCAGCGGTATCCAGATGTCTCTGGTGGCCCTGGGCGCCATGGGCGTACTCTCCAAGGTCAACAGCTACGGAAAGGCCTTCACCGCTGGCTTCAACGTGGGCAATAAACTGGATACCCTGTCCTTTCTGCCGGTCCAAAGCCTGGCCGCCGCTGTGATCTCCTTTGTGGGGCAGAATATGGGGGCAAGCCGGGAGGACCGGGTCCGTCAGGGCGTCCGGATCACCGTGACCATGGCCGTTGTGTGGACAGTTCTCAGTTCCGCCTTTGTGGTGTGGCTGTCCGTCCCTCTGTCCCGGATCTTCTCCCCGGACCCGGCGGTCATCGCCGCCAGCGCCCGGTATCTGCAATGTGTGATGCCGCCCTACGTGCTGTTTGCCATTCTGTTCGTACTGAACTCCGCCATGCGGGGCGCGGGCGACAGCCTGTATCCCATGGTGAACGTGGTGGCCTCTGTGATCCTGCTGCGGGTCCCCTTCCTGTACCTGCTGGCAAACCGCTTCGGCCCGGACGCTATGTATTGGAGCTACGGCATCGGCTGGGCCGTGGCCTGCGCTCTGTCCGTCTATCACTATGCTGCCGGAAAATGGCGGGGAAAGTACCACAGCGAATAAAAACAGCGGAAATCGGAAATATTTTGACCGGATGATTGACTAATCGTTTAAAATATGGTATAAGTGAGTGCAATCGAGAATGCAATGAAGGGGAGAGTACGTCCTCGCGGCATGGTTCAGAGAGTCCCGGCAGCTGAAAAGGGACCCATGCGGTGGGCAGAACATGGCCCCGGAGCCGCGCGGCTCAGCGCTTTGGCGCAGGCTGCGATGGGTGCGCCCATTACAGCGTCAGGGTATCGCGTGCCGGTTTCGGCAGGCTTGTACCCGCAGAGGCCCACGCTGCGAGGTGTGGGTGAATCAAGGTGGTAACACGGCTTTCTTCGCCGTCCTTGAGCGTATGCTCAGGGACGGCGTTTTTATTTGCGATCACTCAAAATTTATCATAAAGAAGAAAAGAGGAACCGGATATGGAAAAGGACACTTTTTATATCACAACCCCCATCTACTACCCCTCAGATAAGCTGCACATCGGCCACACCTACTGCACCGTGGCCACCGACGCCATGGCCCGCTACAAGCGGCTCACCGGCTGCGACGTGCTGTTTCTGACGGGCACCGATGAGCACGGCCAGAAGATCGAGGACAAGGCCAAGGCCGCTGGAAAGACCCCCAAGGAGTTCCTGGACAACA
>OGGJ01001990.1_pt1 | contig 15353 bp, 12 predicted proteins | sample 1571071 | NCBI WGS metagenome assembly OGGJ01 (sample SAMEA2581954, study PRJEB24529) | metagenome | biome: Human gut stool | place: China | collected 2011
AAAGCTGGTATGATCGCTCTGGCTAAATCTATCGCACAGGAATTAGGTTCTCGCGGTATCCGTGCCAACGCTATCGCTCCGGGTTTTATCCTGACCGATATGACTGCTGCATTATCTGATGAGGTAAGAGCTGAATGGGCAAAGAAGATTCCTTTGCGTCGCGGCGGTACTCCCGAAGACGTGGCAAACATTGCTACCTTCCTGGCTTCTGATATGTCTTCTTATGTATCAGGACAGGTGATCCAGGTAGATGGTGGTATGAATATGTAAGAAAGGAGAAATACCAGAAACCCGGTAATGTCTTCATCGGTGTTACCCACCGGCTGGACCGCCCCGTGAGCGGTCTTGTTGTATTTGCCAAGACCAGCAAGGCGTTGTCCCGCCTCAATGAAATGTTCAAAACCAGTGAGGTGAAGAAGACTTACTGGGCTATCGTAAAGAATGCCCCGAAGGAGCCGGAAGGAGAATTGGTGAACTATCTGGTGCGCAATGAGAAGCAGAATAAGAGTTATGCTTATGATAAGGAAGTGCCGAAGAGTAAAAAGGCTATCCTGCACTATCGGTTGATAGGTAAGTCGGATAATTACTTTCTGCTGGAGGTGGATCTGAAGACCGGGCGGCATCATCAGATACGATGCCAGTTGGCAAAGATGGGATGTCCTATCAAGGGAGATTTGAAGTATGGCTTTGCCCGTTCCAATCCGGATGGAAGTATTTGCCTGCATGCACGTCGTATCAGTTTTGTGCATCCGGTATCTAAAGAAATGATTGAAGTGGAGGCACCTGTGCCGCCGACGAATCTTTGGCAAGGCTTTCAGATGATATAAGAAAGAGCTTACAGTGAAATAGAAATGCGTCAAAAGACAGGATAGTCTTTTGACGCATTTCTATTTATGGCTTTACCCTCTTATCAGAAGCGTGGCTTCACATATTTATCCTGAGAGGAAGTAAAACGTAATCCCGGTATGCTGTTACTCTTTCTTGGGAAGCTGATGGACTTGATAAACGAATAATCATCCGCATCCAGTGCAAAATATTCGTCCGCATCGGCTGTTTTCACACAAACCGTCCAGTCGAACATATTTCCGAAGATAGACAGGGCATCCTCTTCAGGGTTGAAGGAAGGAACTCCGGTCTTGATCACATCATAAGTCTTGTTGTTCAGCACGTAGAAGTTATTATCTATATCGGTCAGGAAACCCAGCGTCTTGCGGTCCTTGAACTCCGTGATGAAAAGATACTTCGCATTTAAGCCTTCCGGCAGGGAAATGGCACGTACATACGGGCGTCCTTTCGTCTGTTTCAGATGGAAAAGTTTTCCCTCATTATCCAGAATCAGATAACCTTCATCGTACTCCTTGCGAGTGGTGGGATTACCGGCCAACCGGCGGGCAGGGAATTTAAACCCTTTCTTCACCATAGCCTCTGTGAACAGTTGGCTTTTGTCTGTATCTATCGTATTGGTTTTCATACCGATAAATTCAAGACCTTTCGAGGTGACGCGGAATACATCATCGGGCATACTCAGGTCCACACGTCCCGACATACTTTCCAACAAAGGATAAAGTTCTATCTTGGAGGCATTGATATCTGAAGCTGCCGAGCGGAAGCTGAAATTCGTAAGCTGCACCTCGCGCGGAGTGACGGCAACACCATTGATGCTGTCCGGGAACCGCTCATCCGCCATAAGCTGGCGCATGTAGAAGAACGGGAGAATACTGTCCGTCTGCTCCTGTGTATATACATTGCCGGACTGGTCGCGTCGTACCACGCCTTTACCATCTTCATTGCCCATGGAGAGGAAGTCGCCGAGGACACTACTGTACATGGAGAAAGGAATCTTCGATGGCTTTGCCGCAAAGAAAGAATAACACCAAGGCAACTGCCAGATAATGAGCAATGCAATGGTGATGTATAAGAATATTTGACTAAAACGTTTCATTGTCTTTTTCGTTCTTAATAGTGAATGTATAACCTGTTAATCTTGTTCTCCTGCCTTGAACCGTGCAATGGAGAGCCATGAGAGACTTGCCGTGAGCAGGGTGTAGATTGCCAGCCAAGGCAGGAAAGCGTTGTAGGCTTCCGGTGCAGGAGCCAGGAAGAAGATACGCAACAGCAATACAGAGATTACCAGATTGAGGACGCGGCGTTTCCAGGTCGGTTCCAGGCATATCCATGAAATCAGAAGATAAGCGGCAATACCTGCCAAATACCAGGGAAGAGCTGTCAGCAGAATCCGCGAATAAAGTTCCGGAGCCAGGACGCCTTGCATGTAAACCGTCATCAGCACGTAGTTGGCGGCAAAGCAGATCAGTAACACTACCAGTCCGTAGAGCAGCATCAGGTTAATCATCCGCAGTTGCGGGTAGGGCAGATGCAATGTCAGTTTCAGGCATTTATGGTGCATTTCGGGTACGAATTGTACCAGAGCAAGCAGTATCCCGACCAATAGAGGAATAAATTCCAGTAAATCCACGAATACGGTATCCCGTGACAGCATAACTTCCCAAACGTGTTCCACGCCTTTCATGCTGGCAACACGGTTGATGCGCAACATCGAGTATCCGGCAAAACCGAGCGTTACAAGCAGTGCAAGTAACAGATACCAGCGGGTTTTAATCCATTCTTTATAAAATATAGCGTTCATGTTAGTTAATTATGAATTATGAGTTATTAATTATGAATTATGGGTTATGAGTTATGAATCGTGAGGTAGAAACAGACTTCCTGCTCTGCATAGTAATTCATAATTCATAATTTATAATTCATCATTTAATCAGTATTTTCCCGTCAGTCCGATAAAAGCATCTTCCAGGTTTACAGTCTCGCATTTCAAATCGCTGTAAGGCATTTGCAGGGCTCTGAAACGTGTTTCTACTTCTTGTTGAGGCAGGAACGAGAAGGTTTCCAGCGTATTTCTGATAAGAGACGGATGGTAGAAGTCTTTATCTTCCGGCATCTTGTACCCTTCGGGCAACGTGCAGGTATAGCGGCGTATCGTGTCCAAGAGTTCCTTTACGGGCTGCTGGATGAGGATACGTCCGTAATCCATGATGATGCAGTCGTCTACCAGGCGTTCCATATCCTGAATGATGTGCGAGGTCAGGAAAACAGTTTTGTTTTCCGAGCGGGCATAGTCACGCAGATAGTCCACGAAGAGGCGGCGGTAGCCGGGGTCCAGACCGAGAGAGAAATCGTCCAGTACCAGCAATTCCGGGTTTTGCGCCAGGATAAGTCCCAGTGCCACTTGCGAACGTTGTCCGCACGACATACGCGAGATGCGCTGTCCGGGAGCTACTTTCAGTTTGTCCATCAGGTCGTAGTACGCTTCTTTGCGCCACTGTCCCGGATAGAAAGCAGAATAAAACTTCTCAATCTCTCGGATGGTCATGAACTGATATTGCACATGTCCCTCGATGAGCAGACCGATATTACGGCGTGTTGAGGGGTGCATCGTCTGAATGTCCTGTCCGAAGATGGAGCATTGGCCGGAGCGGGGTTTCAGGTAACCGCTCAATATATTGATCGTTGTGGTTTTTCCTGTACCATTCTTCCCCAGCAGTCCCAGGATGCGCCCTTTAGGCACGCTGAAGCTGAGGTTTTCGTAAATTAACCGTTTGCTATAATAGTGCGTCAGGTTATTGCATTCAATGATATTCTCCATTGATATCTTTTGTTTTTAGTATTGAACCTATTTTAATTACTCGTTAGCTGCATGGATTGATCTCGGAACTCCTGTAGGTAATTCTGTTTACCCCAAATGGTAACTCCATTTACATGCCGGGGTAAAGACCGTTACATACCGAGGTAAAGAGCGTTACAATAAGGGGTAAAGGTCGTTACATCCTGCGGTAAATGCTTTTACCTCTTGTGGTAAATGCTCGGTAAATGCAATGCTTTGATAATTAGATTGCTAACCAATGCTTATACTTCAGGCTATATGCGAAGCTTGAGTCGTTTATAGAAATAGAAAAAGTAGCGGAATCAGTATACCTGCTGCAAGTTCTATACCTCCTCGTCCCCACAAGCCTTTTGATCCTTTCAGCATCACCATTCCCGTGACGGTAATAATGATGAGTCCTACGGCAAACACATCTGCGAAGTGAGTCCACCATCTTCCGGGATTATAATGCAGCTTGGTCAGGGCGCTTATCAACGGACGACGTGTCAGCTTCTCGTAAACGGCTTGCTTGGTCTGCAGATTGACCATCAGGTTGGAACCGCCTTTCAGGAATACCTTCATCTGTTTTTCCTTCGGGAAGTAATGTTTAGTATAGTTTTTTTCTTCACCGAGTGGTGCCAGCAGCTTCAGGACATCATCCTTTTTCATTCCGGCCTGCGGGGGCATCACTTCGGTAATGGTATATTCCTGTCGTTCTACCGAGTAATTGGGATTGATCGTATTCCGGTGGTTCATCACAATTCCGGAGATGGCATATATCAATACCATCCCCGAGAAGAAGAATGAGAGGTCCCGGTGGATTGTCCGGCTCCATTTCCGAAATGCGGTTCCCGCCTTACTGAATTTCATAGTTGGCTGCTTCCATATAATAGAATGACAGATAGGGTTTTCCTGATTCGGCCTGACGCTTGGCTATTTTGGCGCGGAAGTCGGCGATACGTGCTTCGGGCGTATTGGCTGTTTCGCCGCGTGCTTTCTTCTCAGTGCTGCATCCGGCTTCGCCTTCACCGTGCTTTTCGGCAGCGGCAGCTTTCAAGCGTGATTCCCATTGTTGCAGATAAGCTTCGTCCACACGTTGTTCTTTCAGGGTTCCGGTGACGCGGACGATGCTGTTGACGCACTTCGTATCGAAAGAGCCCAGTTTGGCTGCTTCTACACGGATGGTCTGTGTGTCGTCGCTACCCATCAGGAAGATTTTGGTGGCGCCATGCTTGCAGGCATGTGTACATACACCTTCGATGGTAACTTCCTGGTCGGTCAGTGACTCGGCATTAGCCAAAAGATCGTCTATTTCCATTGCACCGGTGGTCTGTTCGGTGGTTGCGGTTTCTTCGGTGTTCTTCTGCTTGTTGCTGCAAGAAGTTCCGATAAAGAATAACGCCATGATGGCGGCTGCGATTGATAATGTTTTAGTTCTCATTGTTGTTTTTTGTTTTATTGTTAATCATTATTGTTGTTAAAAAGTAACTCCCAAAGTCCACGTCAGCTCATGGCGTTGACTCCCTTTCAAATATTCCACGTCGAATGCTTTAGTCATGGCGTAGCGGATAGAAGTATATCCTTTCATACCTTTTGCACCTATTGCATGCGCGTATTTGAAGCCGATTTCCCCTTTCAGCCGTTTGCTGGTAAGGTATTCGAATTCTTGGTACAGAAACGTATCCATACTTTTGGGGGCGGACTGGCTCTCCGACGGAGTGGCATAGGTTCCGTCTTTTAGGGCGTTTCCATTACCCGAAGCGTATGTTCCGCCTAAATATAGACTATACATATCTTTTGAGCGACATATGTTGCGTTCACCAGACAAATGAAATGTTGTGGAGGTGATATCTTGTTTCCGGTAATACGGATACATAGAAGCTGTAAGTTCTCTGCTGAAATAAGAAAAGCTGCCTTTTGCCACCCATGCAGGACATCCGTCTGTTACCAAAAAGTTACCCGTATATTCAGCATTCAGATTCAAAGTGGTCTTGTCTGTGGTATCCAGCGTTCCGTAATAATCTACATTATTGATACCTCCACCTTCATTGTTATACCGATAAATATTCTCGAAATTGTTCAATGTTTCTTGTTGGAAATCAATGTGCAGGCAATGCAAATTTTTCCGTTCTTGTAAAGTTAGTGTTCCGTTATACGACAGTATATCAGACTCATGTTCGCTATAAACTACCGTGGCAGGAGATTTCTTACCATAATATCCACTACGTGATTTATAGGCAAATTCATTAAAGAATTGAAGTTTTGGAAGAATGTGCCATTTCAATTGTAAGGCTCCTCCATGGTATTCATTGAACAATGGTTTTTCTTCACCTTCTTTTGTATATCCGTTTTCTCCGAATTGTTCCATAACCCCGAAGAAACCACCGTAACTGATCAGTGAATTATATATCTGGTCAGTAGTGCCATACATGTCCAGTAACAGTCCCTCCGTACTTCGGCGATAATAATAGTTTGCCCCCAACTCAATTTGTTTGTTAAGTAGATAACTTACTCCGACAGTCACATTCATATCAAGTAGTTTGTTGACATGACGCAAGTCCTTTTGCTTGGCATAATTGGCAGCAGTGTAATCTACCTTTCCTCCGATCGTTATCTTTTTTGAGAGGTCGGCACTGACGGCTCCTACCAGATGATAGTTTTCCAGTTTTTTATCTCCCCGATTTTCATCGGTATATTCTACGATGTCGAAAGGAGTATTCTTCGGATTGATAAAATATGAACCACTCATGTTTTTGCCCGCAAAGTTACGGTAGTCTACTTTCCCGTAGAATACTACTTTGGAATTGAGACGATAGAATGACTCCACCTGGGCACCGAATTCCAAGCTATTGTCCGACTGGAAATAATCAACAAATCCTCCGTTCTGTTTATCTACGTACACCTCTGCTGTAGTGATACGAGGGATAGACAGTGTATGTAGTCCGGCGGCATTCTCACTATTAAGCCAGGCTTCCGATTGCTTGATATACGGAAGATTCTTCCAGCCAATAGAGTCGGAATCTTGCACTGCAAAGGCGGAGCAGATAGCTCCGCTAAGCAGTGTGAATAGGAGTATTCTTTTATTTATAGACAACATTTGTTTATTGATATACTTTCCGTGGTTCAACTCCTAAAGTTACCATGCCAGTATTACTAGTATAGAGATTGGATTCGTTAGCATAATTTATGTAATTTAAAATCTCGATACAATATCCTGCACCTGGTTCATATAAAGGATTAGCATCTATTATTTCCTCTGCATATAAACCATTCTTTAATTTTGTAATAAATTGATCTAATCCACTTTTACCACGATCAATTAACTCGTCTGCACTATAGAAAGGTGCTATCCACTCTTCATCCCAAGCATTCCATGATATATAAACTTTGTCATTTGTATAGATAGGGTCGAAAAAGTTTATGAAAACACTACCAAGAGGATCTGAGTTATTTGTAGAAGTAATAACGGTAGTAGCCTGTTTGGTCGTTGTTTCTGAATAAGAATAGTTGGCTCCAACTTTTATTAAACCAAACAAACTGCCTCCAGCCTCTGACTTAAAGTTGCTTCCATATACAGATGATATACTTGATGTATATTGAGATTGTGTACCACTATCATATTCTGAGACGTCAATCCTATAAGTATCTCCAAATTTGGCTAAATCCCAGTTAAACACCTCAATAGGATATGGTAAGTAGTATTTCATTGTTGATTGAGTCGTTGTATTGAATAATTTTTCGGTTTTAATTGAAACCATTTTCTTGACTGTTGATATAGCTGCTTCCTTCGTTAAGAATGTGAAATCAAAAACTATTTCTAGGTTGCCATCACTCCAATCTGCATCAGGAGCTTGATTCTCAATGTCATTGATATGTCCTAATGATTCGTAGTCATTAAATTGAATATATGTAATATATTCTCTATATTCATTATCAAGACTTCCTTCATCTATACCTAATACAGAACTAATGCCATAGTAGATATAATCTCTAGCACTCGATTCTTTAGCTAAAGATGCTATATATAGTTTATCTGTAGTATTAAAATTTACGTATACTTCTGGCTGAGAAGAGAAAGTGGCTGCTCTTGAAAGAACTGAGACTTCTGGCTTCTTAATATTATTAAATTCTTCATCAATAAAATAACCAAAAACCCCGTCATTATTTGATATTGTATTGGCATTATTTGAACGGGTTATTGCGTTTACATTATCAATTGCCATTAGTCGTTCATTTGATTTAACGACTAATACTGCTTCCTGTGGTTTAGAATATCTGGCTAAATAGGAAAGGTCTCCTTGAACATTAAATGTTGATAATCTATCATTCTCCTCATTTCTATATGCAACACAAGGAATAATATTCTCTATATTCCAAGTTTTAGCATTAAAAACGTTCTTTATGTATGGAACTAAAATAGTCAATGCCTTATCAATATTAGTTATTTGATCCAATTTATCTATATCACCATTGTTGCAATACAATGACAAATTTTCCCTGAAAGTTTTGCCATTATTCATCTTTAAGTCTTTTACATAATGATAAATAACGTCATAATCGTTGTCAATCTGTAACAATGCTTGTTGCTTAATGAATTCACGAATATCTTTATCCTTAACAGCGTTTGCTATAATCTTTGTAAATTCAATAGCACTTTCAGACTTAATGTTAGTTTTTTTTTCAGATATATTTTCTGAAATGAACTCATGGTTTTCACACGAAATGAATGTCATGAGTACTAAAAATGAAATGCAGATGATTCTATTTATTTTCATATTTTTTTCTTTTTTATTAGTCTCTTAAAGAAGCTTGTTTACGCTGGTGGAAATCATTTGTTGAATTATTCGTATCTTGGTAAATGATACGTGCTCCATTCTTTAAAGATGCCTCGGCGTCTATGCCACTTGGATCAGTGCTTCCATCTGTTCCATAATTATAGCTGTATACCAGTTTGCCACTATTCCCTTCCACTGCTTCGGTAGCTTGTTTGTCTACGTTACGGTACGAGGTATAGCCCTGCGCATTGGTCAGAACTGTATACCCGGCATCGATTACAGACGTTAAACGCTTTTGACTTTTGGCGAGTTGTGCTTGACTGAAGACTTCAACCGCATCCAATATCCAGTCTGTAGGCACCTTTGCACAGCGCGATGCGGCACTGCCTTCTTTGCCCGCTGTATAATGGTAGTCGGGTGTACTGGCAAAGGCTTCTGGAGTTGTATTGTGAGTTGAGAAGATAAAAAATGCTGGAGAACTGCTACTTAACGCCCATGCTGTTCCTTGTCCGTATTTGTAAGCCATAAAATAGTTGGCGGTAGGAATACTTTCCGAAGGAGTGGGGTAATAGTTTGTCAGACTAAAATCTTCAATATCATACGTACAATAATCTGCATTGCTTAAATTTACAGAGTTAGAATAAGTTAATGTGTGGTTGATGGCTCCGTTCAGAGCTATAACTACTTGTTTCCCGGCTTCGATGGTTAAGTTTCTGGGCAAATACCAGATTCCACATCCGGCAGGAATATAGTTGTCGTTGGCATAGGATAGTACTCCGTCTTTATAATCGTTGATTGTAGAGTTTGCGTTGTATGGGTTGACCATTCCTAAGCAGAAGTTCTCCAACGTAGCCGCCTGCTCTGAATTGTTATATAGTATAACATATTTGTCATATTGATAATTTCCGGAACCGTCATCTTTCTGACATCCACCTACATACAACTCTTTGATAATAACTTGTCCTGATTTGGATTCTGTTAAGGCCAGCTCTACGACACTGTCACCAGTCCACGTTTCCGTTACCGTGATGCCACTTTTAACTCCGTTCAGTATGAAGGAGTAACCGTTTGAAGCGCGTTTTTCGGAGGCAGAAGCTTCATAGATGCCTGCCGGTACAGTGAAAGCAGCTTTACCATTGGCATCGGTGGTAGCATCATAAGTAGTACCTGTACTTCCGGTCAACTTAACCGGAACTCCTTCTACTGCACTTAATTCACTTCCTGACGGATAAGCCAGTTGTACAGTCACCTGGTAGGTCTTGTAGGCATCATTCTCATCATCGCTGCACGCTGCGCAAAAGAGTAATACACTAAGAATTAGAAAAGCATACTTTTTCATTTTCATTTCTATTTTAATTAAACACTTATAATTTTAGTCTGATTGACAAACCGTAGTAGAACTGCGGAATGTATGAACTGTTGTAGAGTGATGATTCCTGATTGTTTTGTGATGATTTCACCCGCCCCATGTGGTTGAAGAAATTATTCGCATAGAATGAAATGGAGGCAAAATCTCCGATCTCTTTTGTCAGGTTAATGTTGGCGGAGAAATACGAGGAAATCTTGTTGGGGTTAAAATAGTAAGATGTACTCGATTTAGTTACGAGTTTTGCCAACTCATTATATAACGCTGTGTCATTCTCCTTTGCCCATGCAAATTTCTCAGCAAAAGGTATCCGGGCATCCGGATCTTCCCATGTAGAGTAATAGAGCGGGTAAACAGCTACATATTTGTTTTTTCCGTAGATATCATAATCAGTGCCAAAGTAATCTCCGGCATTCTCCAGGGCAAATCCTCTACTTTCTCCGTTGCTGTATTCCGACAAATTCTTCTTATAATTATAGAAGGAACCTTCTATTCTCATAGAGAGAATCATTCGTATTTTGGGAATATGCGTTGTGATAGTCAGATTCATATTTAGCTGTTTAGACAAGCTACCGTTAGAAACGGAAGCAGAAGCAGAAGAGGAAGTAGAGGTTATGGAGGAACCTCCATAATAACCCACATACTTATATGGGTTGCCATCAGCCATATTCGATGCTGAGCTTGGCATCCATGCAATCAGGTTTTCTTCTATACCTTTATAATAGTAATAATTTCCATCCAGGCGGACTGATGTTCTCAGTGCGGGGATTTGTGCGAAGTCAATAATCCAGTCGAGTCCCATTCTTTCTACCGGTGAACCGTTTCTATATTGGATGTTCGATTTGAATGTATTGCGGGTATTATAAGATAATTCCTGGCTTGGGTATGCACCTGTTTTATCTGTAACGGTAACGATACCTGTCTGCTGGTCAATGCTGTAAACCCTGTTTGCCGAAGGAATTTCGCAATTATTCAGATGCTCTTGAGTAGTCAGATTATAAGAATAAGGTGTGTATACATTGGTACGCATGTATGGATTATATGTTCTGTTCCGGAAAGCTGATACTGAAACCCTTGTTCCTTTGATGGTGGCTTCCATACCTATCTCTGCTTGTCGGGTATATTGCCACTTCAGATCGGGATTATAGATGGCTTTTGAGGGAATCGTGCTGTAAGCATAGAAGGTGGTTCCGTCACTCATGGTTCCTGGAGCAAAGGCCAGTTTATCCGAGTAAGAGGGTGATGGGTAAAGGACTTCAAATGAAGGTAGTTTTACGGATTTACCTACACCGCCATATACATTTAAATCGCTGACCCATTTATCTGCATTCTTCCATAATGTATATTGCGCATTGAAACGTGGAGAGAAACTATTTGCTGTTCCGTATTCGGAATTCTTGATATAGGTGATATCCGAACGTACTCCTGCTGTCAATTCCAGGGACGAAGAGTTCCCTCCGAGAGGAAGTGTTATTCTATCTTCCAGATAGCCTGCTATATTATTAAGGAATGGCAATTCATCATAGCGATATTCACGCCAGGTAGGTGCATAGCGCATATCATCATAATAGAGTCCCCGGCCTTTGTTACCGCTACTATTCAGTTCCGCCCCAAGCATGATTCTGTTGGAAATCTTTCCCCAACGTTTTGCCCAGTCAGCTGTTAGTTTCACTGCATAGCTGACAGGTTTGTTATCGGTATATGCCAGTTGATACCAGTATCCGGTAGGACTGAGGATTATTTCAGCATTTGGATTCTCATCATAGTTACTTGCTATGAAATATCCTTCCTGTGTACTATGAATAAGGGGCTGTGTGGATGCGCTACTTTTATTGGTGTTTACTTTAGACAGCTTGTCTGAGTATGACATGGAGGCTGTCAGTGAGAGGTTGGTTATCCATGGTCTGTTCAACAGCCAGTTCAGTCCGATGTTTCCGCGAAAAGTGTAATCGCGTGTTTTTGTATAAGTATCTTTAAAAGCATCCGGGTCGGCTTCAGAATTGTAACCACCTATGTTTCCGGTAAAGCCCGCATTCAGTGAAAGTGGACGCTGGGCTTTCCGGTTCAGGGTATTAGAGTAAGTCAATGTTAAAGAATTGCGATCATAGGCAGTATGTGGAGAGGCCAAGTCAGAGGTTGACTTTGTGCGTTCCAAACTGGTATTAATTGTACCTGCTCTGTCTCCAAGCAAAAAGCCTTTACTTATGGCAATTTGTTTTGTTTTAGGTTGGGTGGCCAATTCGATGATAAACGGTGTTTTCCCTTTCCGCGTATTTATTTTTACGATTCCGTTTGATAAATCTCCATATTCCACAGATGGAATTCCAGTAATAATTTCTACCGATTCAATGTTTGAAGAACTGATATTACGCAAGCCTGCACCTTTTGTTTCGCTCATTTCCGAGTTGTTTTGCAGGCGCACACCGTCTACTGTGACAGCAGTACCGAAAGAAGCATTTCCCATTTCGCTGCTTCCGCTTCGTAGAGCGATACGTTCGTCAGAGCTTGCCAGATTCTGGTCACCGGTTGATTTACCGCCCGGTAATAGAGTGCTGAGACTGCTGACATTTAATATTTGTGCATGATCCAGAGTGGCACGATCTATTGTATATGAAGTTGTTGGGTCACTTGTTTTTTTCTGTGCTGTAACCACCACTTCATTTAGCGTCAGATTGCTTTCCTGTAGTGTGATTAGTAGGTCTTCGATGTTTTTCTGTACATCTATATCCAATGTCTGCGTAACGTATCCCAAATATTGTGCAGTGATTTTTACTTTGCCGGCTGGTACTTGATTGATAGTGAACGCTCCTTTTTCATTACTAATGGCCCACAATTCGTATCCGGGCAAATATACTGTAACGAACTCCATTGGAGACTTGTTCTTGTTATCAACAACCCGTCCCTTAATTGTATAATGCTGGCAGAATCCTGATTGTATAAAGCCTAAAGTGAAAAGAAAGAATAATATATATCTGTTAGCCATCGGGGATGTTATATTAAAACGGTAGTGCTACTACTATTTTTTTTGCAAAGGTAAAGAGATGGCGACAGGTAGGAAATCGCTATTTGTTGGTAATTTAAGGATGTCGTTGGGGAATGAAGTACTTATAAGTAGGTATTTGAGTTTCTGCAAGAAGATAGATGATAGGGTTGGGACTAGAAACGACAAAAGCCGTTCCCCAGAATAGACAAGGAGGGAACGGCTTTTGTGGCAGTGTGCTTACTATTATTCAGCAGGCTGTGCAGGTGTTTCCGTTGTAGGAGTACCGTTGGCAGGAGCTTCAGCTTTGGGCTCTTCAGCTTTCGGTTCTTCTGCTTTGGGTTCTTCCTTGGCAGGCTCAGCGGTTTTGGGCTCTTCAGCGTTTCCCGTCGCCGGTTGTTGCTGTTGAGTTTTTACCGGGTCCTGAGCGTTTGCCACGAAAGAACCACCACAAACAAACATAAACAGGGCTGCTACTAATACTAACTTTTTCATAATCATTTGCTTTTTTAGTTATACTAAATATATATTTTATAGTTAAGAGTTTAGGTTTCCTTTTTTCAATTTAGGAAGCTTGACGCTTACGTAAAATATAGTTGCAAAGCTCGTGCCAGTGAGAAGGCTGATTGAACAAGTTGTTGATTATTAGTGTTATTGAAGATTTTGGAATATGTGGCACAGTGTGGAATTGTGTGGAAAGTGTGGAATCAGGTGTGGAAAAATTCCACACTAAGGTACTCTGTTGCATACCAAGTCCGTGTCAAGCCCGTACCAACGCCGTACCAAGTCCGTGTCAAGTCCGTACCTATTCTAACTGTATAGATACGGAGCAGATATGGACTTGATGCGGTTGGAATACGGTGCGAAGAGCCTTTTTAGCTCTCTATTTCGTAAAGTTTCAGTTTATTATACAGGGTTTTGCGGTCTATACCCAACAGTTGAGCTGCCCGGCTTTTGTTATTTCCCGTTTGCCGTAATGCTTCGATTATCTGATGTTTTTCTGCTTCTTCATTACGCAATGGCAGACCTACGTGGGGATGAGTGATTTGTTGCAACTCGGTCAATTCTTTCAACGTGATAAGTTGGTCCTGTGCTAATAGGGTGGCACGGCGTACCACATTCTTCATCTGTCGCAGATTTCCCGGCCAGTGGTATTCCAGCAATGCCCGGGATGCTGCATCATCAAATCCGATCAACTGTTTATCCAGTTCCCGATTGGCTTGGTCGAGGAAGAAGTTGGCAAAGAGAAGGATGTCTTCTCTCCGATCCTTGAGTTCGGGCATGCGTAGGGTGAACTCATTGATGCGGTGGAACAGGTCCTGGCGGAAAGTTCCTTTCTCGATGGCCTGTTCCAAATCTTCATTCGTAGCGGAAACCAGGCGCACATCTACTGTGATTTCTTTATTGGAACCTACCGGACGGATTTTCCGTTCCTGCAAGGCACGTAACAGTTGTATCTGGACTTCGTAACTGAGATTGCCTATTTCATCGAGGAAGATGGTTCCTCCGTTGGCTGCAACAAAGGCTCCTGTTTTGTCTGTCAATGCTCCGGTGAATGAACCTTTTACGTGTCCGAAGAACTCCGATGCGGCAAGTTCTTTTGGGATGGAGCCACAGTCGATGGCAACGAAAGGCTGACCGGCACGCTTGCTGAGTTGATGGATACGGTGGGCTACATATTCCTTACCCGTTCCACTGGCACCATTGATCAGTACCGACATCGTGGTGGGGGCAACCAGTCTTACATAATTATAGAGTTGTTTGGCTGCATCACTCTCTCCTTCCAGATAGTCGGAAGACGGAGTGTCGCCTGCATTTTTTTGATGGGTACTTTCTCCTTTCCCGGAACTGATGGTTTGTTTTGGGGAAGCAACGGGTTGTTTCACAGCCTCACTTATTTTCTTTAGAAGTTCGTCCGGATTTACAGGCTTGGCAACGTAGTCGCTGGCACCTAATTTCATAGCTTGCACCGCCGATTGTATATCGGCATAGCTTGTCATCATGATGAGCGGAATGGACAGACCTTGCTCTCCCAACCACTTCAACAGGTCGATGCCGTCCTTGTCGGGCAGACGCAGGTCGGACAAAATCAAGTCGGCACCCTCTGTTTCCAAATGTTTCTGGGCGCGGGCGATACTGCTGACGGAAGCTACCTGAAAGCCTTTTTTGCCTAACCAGGTCTTCAGCATCATACCGTAAGTAATGTCGTCTTCAACGATGAGTATAGATTTCATTGCCTTATCTTTTGTCTCTTTTAAGACACAAAGGTAAACCGATTTGTCTGAAAATCGTATATTTGCAAACTTAATTTAAATAAAAAGCGTTATGAAGAGGAATTTCATCGTATTATTAACCATACTGATTTGCAGCGTTACAGCCTGCCAATCGGGACAAAAGAAAGATAGAAACATGGATCAGGAAACTAAATTGAAGATCGAAACAACTGCAGGTGACATTATCGTGAAACTGTATAATGAGACGCCGCAACATCGTGATAACTTCATCAAACTGGCGGAAGAGGGTACATACGAAGGTACATTGTTCCACCGTGTCATCAAGGATTTCATGATA
>OGGJ01001992.1_pt1 | contig 15347 bp, 15 predicted proteins | sample 1571071 | NCBI WGS metagenome assembly OGGJ01 (sample SAMEA2581954, study PRJEB24529) | metagenome | biome: Human gut stool | place: China | collected 2011
GTAGCCCTCCGCCGCGTCGATCATCTGGCCCTTCTTGCCCTGACCTCTGACGTCCTGCTGTAAAATCACTTTCATCGTTCTATCCTCCTGATGGTGGTTTTTTATCCTTCCAAATACTGGTCGATGGCGGCGATGAGCTGCTCGCGCACCGCGTCCACCGTCCCGTCCGGGATCTGTCCGCCCGCGGTGGTGGAGTTTCCGCCGCCGCCGAGCTTTTCCATAATGAGCTGCACGTTGATCTCGCCGAGCGAGCGCGCCGACAGATTCACGCCCGTATCGTGCTTGAAGAGCACGAACGACGCGCGCACGCCGCGCAGCGTCAGCAGCTCGTCGGCGGCCTTGGCCGCGGTCACGCGGTCGATGTCCTGCTCCACCGCCGCGATGGCAATGTCGTTGTGATACAGCTCCGCGTGGCGGATGATGTCATAGCGCTCGATCATGTCGGAAAGCGTTCCCTGGAACAGGCGCTGCACGTCCGCCGTGTCCACGCCCGCGCGGCGCAGCAGCGCCGCGGCCTCAAAGGTGCGACCGCCGGTGCGCATGGTGAAGTTCTTCGTATCGAGCACGATGCCTGCGAACAGGGCCTCGGCCTCGGCGCGCAGCAGATCGCCGGGGTCAATGAGATATTGCAGCAGCTCGCTCACCAGCTCCGACGCCGACGAGGCGTAGGGCTCGTGGAAGTTGAGCGCAGCGGATTCAATATAGCTCGCCGCCCGGCGGTGATGGTCAATGACCGCCACGCGGTTGCAGGTGTCGAGCAGCTGCTCGGACTCCACAAAGTCGGGGCGGTTGGTGTCCACCACCACGAGCAGCGCGCCGGGCTGTGCCTTGATGAAGGCGTCGCTGCCGCTGATGAAGGCGTCCTTATACTCCGGCAGCGCGGCAAGGCGCTTGAGGATCGGGCCGGCGGCATTGTCGTCCATGTCAATGACGATCTGCGCCTTCTTGCCGCGCTTGCGTGCGATGCAGCACACGCCCGCCGCCGCGCCGACGGCGTCGAAGTCGGCGTGCTTATGGCCCATGATAAAGACCTGACTGGCATCGGAGATCAGCTCGCCGAGGGCGTTGGCCATCACGCGGGACTTGACCTTCGTGCGCTTTTCGGTGGACTTCGTCTTGCCGCCGTAGAACTCAAAATCGAGGCGGTTGCGCACGACGACCTGATCGCCGCCGCGCGAGAGCGCCATCTCGATGGACAGGCCCGCGTTCTTGAAAAGCGTCTCGTAATCGTCCGCGTCCTTGCCGACGCCGATGGAGAGCGTCGCGGCGACGCCGTCCTCGGTGACAACGGAGCGCACCGCGTCGAGCACGCTGAACTTGCCCTCGAGCAGCGTATTGTAATGCTTTTCCGTCAGCAGCAGCAAATAGCGGTTGCGGTCGTACTTGCACAAAAGCCCCTGCGTGCCCGACACCCACGCGCTGATCTTTTCGTCGATCTGCGCGAGCACGGACGAGCGCGCCGCCTCGGTGCCGGCCTTCATCAGCTCCTCGTAGTTATCGAGCATGAGCACGGCCACGATGGGGCGGTTCTCCTCGCTCTTTTTCCTGAGCTCGTCCTGCTCGGTCACGTCCATCCAATAGGTCAGCGCGAGAAGTCCGCGCGCGCCGCTGCGGCCGCTCGGATGCGTGAGACTGCCGAACACGCGGAAGTGCCGGTTGTTGACGACGACCGTTTCAGGGCACTCGCTCTTTCCCTCCAGCAGCCATTGGGCGGGGAAGCCGGGCAGTGTATCCTCCAGCCGGTTATCGAACAGATTCTCCCTCATGCCCGTGAGCTGGAGGAAGCTCTCGTTGCTCCACAGCACCTCCTGCGTATCGGGCCGGAAGACCATCATGGCAAAGGGGGCCGAGAGCATGGAGGACTTGCCCGCGCTCGCCACATCGTCGGTCATATCCTCGACGTAGCGCTGGATGCCCTCGCGGCGCTTTTGCGCCGTGCGGCGGAAATAGACGTAGGTGAGCGCCATCACACCGGCCTCAACGAGGCCGAGGATCGGTTCGATCCACAGCGTCACCGCGCAGAAGACTGCGGCAAGAAGAAAATACAGCCGCATATTCGGCTCGGTCAGCTTATTGACTTTCTTACTCATAAGGTATCCTCCCCGCTTCATCGGCGGCACAAAGGCGGAACAAATACGGATAGATACTATATTGTAGCACACGGGCGCGCAAGGGTGCAATAGGCTTTCCGATAAAAAATTCGTACGGAAAAGGGGCGCATGAAAAAAAGTGTGTACTTTTTCCAAAAAACGTGGTATACTATAAAAACACAAATTGTATTGAGCCGCCATCGCGCGGTTTGAATAGAGCACAAGTCCATAGTAAAAACGATCAGGGCGCCGATGGTGCGATGCGCTCCGCGGAACAGGGCGGAGCGCGCAGCACGGACGCCGTTGTTTCCGTGCGGTCATTTCCGCGCGGCGTGGACCGAATGCTCCCCCAATTTTTGAAGATTCATAAGGAGTGAATGCATTTTGGCAGAAAATTTGAAGATCATCCCGCTCGGCGGGCTGAACGAGATCGGCAAGAACATGACCGTGTATGAGTACGGCGGCGAGATCATCGTCGTGGACTGCGGCATGGCCTTTCCCGGCGACGATATGTACGGCATCGACCTTGTCATTCCCGACGTGAGCTACCTCACCAAGCACAAGAACCGCATCCGCGGTCTGTTCATCACCCACGGCCACGAGGACCATATCGGGGCCATCCCCTACGTCCTCAAGCAGGTCAATATGCCCATCTACTGCACCCGCCTGACCGCGGGACTGATCCGCCTGAAGCTCGAGGAGCACGGGCTTTTGAAGTCCACCAAGATCGTCACGGTCGAAAGCGGCATGACGGTCAAGGCCGGCAAGTTCAGCGTGGAGTTCATTCATGTGAACCACTCCATCGCGGACAGCGTGGCGTTTGCCATCCACACCGGGCTCGGCACCGTCGTCCACACGGGCGACTTCAAGATCGACTCCACGCCCATCGACGGCGAGGTCATCGACCTCGCGCGCTTCGGTGAGTTGGGCAAGCAGGGCGTGCTCGCGCTGCTCGCGGACTCCACGAACGTCGAGCGCCCCGGCTACACGATGAGCGAGCGCATGGTCGGCAAGACCTTCGACCGGCTCTTCGCCGGCTGCAAGCAGCGCATCATCGTCACGACCTTCGCCTCCAACGTCCACCGCATCCAGCAGGTCATCGACGCGGCGGCGGCGGTCGGCCGCAAGGTCGCCGTCACAGGCCGCAGCATGGAAAATGTCACCAAGGTCGCGGTCGATCTCGGCTACATGAAGCTGCCCAAGAACACCGTGACGGACATCAACAAGATCAAGGCGCTCCCGCTCGATAAGCAGGTCATCGTGACCACCGGCTCGCAGGGCGAGGAGATGAGCGCGCTCTACCGCATGGCGTTTTCCCAGCACAAGCAGATCGAGGTCGGCCCCGGCGACCGCGTCATCATCTCGGCTTCCGCCATTCCCGGCAATGAGAACACCGTCTCGCGCGTCATCAACGAGCTGTTCCGCAAGGGCGTTGAGGTCATTTACGACCGCGCGGATATGCTCCACGTCTCCGGCCACGCCTGCCAGGAGGAACTGAAGATCATCCACGCGCTCACAAAGCCGAAGTATTTTATCCCCGTACACGGCGAGCAGCGTATGCTGCAGATCCATAAGAACCTTGCCATGTCCATGGGCATGGACCGCAAGAACATCGCCATCTGCGAAAACGGCGACGCGGTGGAGATCACCGCCCGCACGATGAAGCTCGTGCCGGGCATGGCGCCCGCCGGCGAGATCTTCGTGGACGGCAGCGGTGTGGGCGACGTCGGCGCCGTGGTCCTGCGCGACCGCAAGCATCTCGCCGAGGACGGCATGGTGGTGGTCGTGCTGCCCATCTCCGCGCACGACGGCTATATGCTCGCCGAGCCTGAGATCATCACCCGTGGCTTCATCTACGTCAAGGAGTCCGAGGAGCTGATGAATGAGCTCAAGACCGTGGTCATGTCCGCCGCCGAGGGCGTGCTGGGCCGCCGCAGCCGCGATATCGGCGAGCTCAAGGGCGCGATCAAGTCGGGCGTGAGCAACTACCTGTTCAAAACGACCAAGCGCAGCCCGATGGTCATTCCCGTCATCACAAAGCTGTAAACCGGCAGGCAAAAAGCAGAGCGTTCCGCGGAACGCTCTGCTTTTTCAAAAGGCGGCGGAATGGCTTGCGTTTTGCGCTCCGGCGTGATAGAATATTTTGCTGAAAAATAAAAGGAGGCTTTCCTTTATGAAATTAGGTATCGGAGCTTTTTGACGGTTTCATATATTACTACGGGCATACCCATATCTCCATAAATCACGATAGGGCAAGGCTTTTTTGATACCGGATGTTCATAATTCCAAATATAACAACACAAACTCCCATGCCATTTTGTGGCGGAAATGTGGCGGCTCATGCTGCGTCACAAAAGAAAGACCCTGCAACAAATGGGTAAAATCAAAACAGGAGCCTAAGGGAAACACTCCCTTAGGCTCCTGTTTTATTTATCTTATTTTTATCAGAAACTCTCGCTGCTGTTCTTTTTTCATAGCAACTTTTACATAAGGTTCGCCACCAGCCTAAATCCTTTCTGATGGTTGCGGAATCCGTGTTCCCGCACTTCTCACAGACCGTTTTGCTCTTTGCCTCATAGGTTCGGATGATTTGCGCGATATCGCGCCGCAGCTTTTCTGCGCGATCATCAAGCGGCGTATCGTCATTTGCCTTAAATCGTATGTTCATGCTGCCCAGAAAGTCAATGGCTGCACTTCCATACTGACTTCCCTCAAACGAGTAATAAAATCGAAGAGTTGCGAATTTTTCTTTGAGCTGTGTAGGGATAAGGTCGATAGGTAGTCCTTCTTTGGCATATCTATCGGTTATTGCCTGACACATATCATGAATCAGTTCATACCATCCGTCATCGCAATCGCACCCCCACCGACGATATAGATTTTCTTCACCATCAATCTTATTCATCTTCATAAAAGGAAAATCGGCTTGTATTTGCCGCTCCAACTGCTCGTTCATTCTGCAATACCCCCAGCTCAATTTAGGCTGCACAGTGGTTTTACAACCGAAAGTATTATACAATTACGAAAACTTCTTTGCTAAAAGCCTCAAGAGGAAAAATAGCGTATACACAACCAAGGCAATTATAGCTATAAAGGCAAAAGTATTTCTCGCCGTGTACAGGCACACTTTTATAAAATCTTTTATAAATGCGGAATAACCGTATTCTTGAATAATTGCGCTAAATCCACCGGCATTTTGATATTCAGCGGCAACGGAAATGCAGCTCCCCACCAGACTTAAAATAATGAAAGAAAAAGCTGCTAAAAAGAATTTCCGAGCTTTTCCAAAAGTGCTTTTCTGCGTTGGGGACGTAGTTAGGATGCTTTTACTCTCGTTGTTTGGGATTTGTTTTTTTAGTGCATCAACGATTCTTTTGCCTCGCTTTTGAATCAGACGATTTACATTGCTCAGATATTCATTCAACTCTGTTTCGTTTTGTGGCAGAAATGCGTCTGGATCTTTGACTGAAAGATATCTCTCCTTCAAAAACACTTGATGCCGCTTGAATAGCGGAATAATCCGATAGTCCTTATCTACATAGTCATTCAGAAAAAAAGTGTCAATATAGTCCTTAAAAACCTGTGTACTTGTATTTTCTTGAATCAGCTTCAAAGACAAATCGAAAAAATCATAGACGAAATAAGGGTTGTCATCATTCCCTTGAAAACCTCTGTATTGATTAAAAGAACGGTTGTCCCTTTGTGGCGAGAGCTGGAATGGCACCAATGTAAAGTTGCCAATGGTATGTGTTAAAGAAGCGAATCTTGCTAAAAGGTTGTTCTGTTCAAGTAAATGGGGTGTGTTGGAATAAACAGATTTTGCGGTACGATAAATCGTAGAAAAAGAATTCATCGTATCGCTGCCCATTCGCTCCCATTGTTCTTGAAAACAGCCGGACAGCGGCTCGGACAAATGAAAACGGTTTTCGTATGTCCAGCCCCAGAGCCTATTATATATGTCGGATGTCAAAGAGCATGTTCCGTCAGAGCTATCGCAGTCAAACTTTGGCGTTTCTTTTGCTTTATAGAGCTGGAATTTTTTAAGAGGATTTGTTTCGCTATTTACATCCGACCAAGGGCTTTCATTTTTGAAATCGTATGTAGCCAATGATTCCAACAAATTGCCGGACGCAAGATACATTTCAAGGTTTTTATACATATATTTTCCCTCTTGCAAATTGCATAGGTATTACTCGGCTCTAAAGCTGGATAGAATAGCGATGGCGTCTGCTTTCTCCTGCGGTGTAAACTGTCCGTCTGGGGCAGATGCCACAAACATAACACTCGTAGGATACATAAAAGCCAAGTCCATATAATATGCACTGTTCACGATTTGCTCTCCTGCGCTGCTTTCGGGTAATACTGCATAGCTGACAGCCCCGTTTTCAACAGGAATAAAATCTGAGTCGCTTGTTGTGTCCATTGTGCCTATTTCTTTTAATTCAGCAACCATAAATTTGCCGAGGTCAGAATAATCTTCCGCCTGAACATAGCCGGGAACAAACTCAGAATCGGCAACCTTTGAAACTTCAAGCTCTGAATAGAGAACCGCACTACCTCCGCCGATATCCTTTTGGTGAAGATTGATAAAATCAATGGACACGCCCCGCTCATTAGACAATGTTACCCATTCTGAAATTGCAGTAACATCTTCCTTTGTAACACTCCAACCGTCAGGATAATTAAAGGAAAAAGCGGGATATGTAACTGCATTTATTTCTCCGAAACGTGTCACATAGGTATGACTAAGCTCCGGCTCTTCGATTTCTGCCTCTGTTGTTTCTTCTGGCGCATTTTCCTGATCTGCTGCAACACCAATTTGACTATCAGCGGGAACTTCATTTTTGGCAGAGGGTGCATTTGTGCAGCCGCTTAATACTAAAATCATGGAGAAAATTATCAAACTGATTACCTTTGTGTTTTTCATTATGCGTCCTTCTCTCGGTTGATGTATTTTCAAAAATTACAGATAGGTAAAATTTTTATTTTTGTTTTGGAATAGTAAAAAAACGGACTAAGTAGAATGAGAGAAACAGCCAAGATGCAAATAGTGGAACGGTTAAGTAGATTATAGGTCGTAATATTGGGGGACTTGTAGTATAGCGTGGTGCAAATCTATCCATAAGTCCACGTACACAAAACGGGACAGCAAAAATATCATATTCAAAGAAAACTATTGCAAGAATTGAAACCACTGGATTGTCAGATGAAGAGAACGATTGACCATCAGAAATCATCAAGAATGTTACTACAACGCAAAGCACAATACCGATGATTCCGGGGAGAAGGAATTCCTTCCCAGTTCTGAATCTTCCACCATTTTCGCGAAGAAGTCTCTGGTATTCCTTATGTTCCTGTTTTAGTTCCCTGTTGGCACAGTCGATGCAAAGGGTTTTCCCGGAGCGTCCCTTTACAATGCAGTCCCTACAAAGCCCATGACCGCATTCTGAGCATACGGCAACCGAAAGCTTGTTCGGATGGTAATAACAACCAGATACGTTATTATACATTTCACACTCTCCCGTATTCTATTTACCTGAATATTTTCCAAAACATCTAAACAGCAGATATTATCTATTACGGTTGATTATATCACAGAAAAAATTCGCTTACAATAAGGAAAATCTCTTGTTTGGAGGTTTCCGTGAAAACAGAATTAAATTATAAATTGGTCGGGCAGCGAATCCGCGCCATACGAAAAAAACGGGGCATGACGCAGGAACGATTGGCGGAGCTGGTGGAAATCAGTCCGCAGCATTGCTCAGGAATTGAGACAGGGGCGGCAAAGGTATCGCTCCCGGCATTGGTAAAGATTGCAAACGCGCTTAATTCGTCTATGGACGAATTACTGTTGGATTCGATTCCGGCAACAGCTAAGCCGGAAATGATGAAAGAGGTTGAAGTTGTATTTGCCGATGCTTCGGCAGATGAAATGTATCTGATGCTTTCGCAAGCCAAGAGTATTAAAGAAGCTGTGCGGGTAAAGGGACTGCTATCCTTTGAAAAATAAAAATTCTTTGTAATGCAAACAGGGCATCGAAAATCGGTGCCCTGTTTTTATCACTTCGGTTTAGAAATACGAATCACTTATAAAAACGAAGGCCGCATTAGAGCAAGCTCCGATGCGGCCTTCGTTTTATTCCTCAAGGTAGTCAAGCATTTTTGACGGGTCCAGAATTTCACTAAGCTGTTTTTCTGCATTTTGTTCGTCCATCAGGTATTCAACAAAGTTGTTGCGCGGAATCAGTACATATTCTTTAATGTCGGATTTGCCCTTGCGTAGCTTCTTTAGTTCTTCGATTTTGGCTTTAGTAGCAAGCGATTGCTCGGATTCAGCAAGCGTAGCCTCACTGACATCTAAAAGAAACTTATAAAAATTATTGTCCATTTTCAAATGCAGATATTGATTTTGGCCTTTCGTTACACTGTCCCATTCTATCACGACCTTCTCAAAAAAATTGAGCATTGTCCCTTGAACGTCAAGCATAATATTGGATGTGCCGCGAATATACTCAGGGTTAATGTGGTATTTCTTACGAAGCGCAGCGAGAAAATTCTCAGGTATATGTTTGAGAGCCCCGCTTTTTAGATGAGAAATGTCATACGGGTCGAGGCAGCAGCTTTCAGCAATTTCTTTTTGGTTGAATCCCTGCGTTTTTAGATACGCTAAAACCGCTTTTAAATGTTCTCTCTGGGCCTCGGGACTTTCTTTATTGTTCATAAAATCACCTCAAATATAGTATAGCACAGTTCGGAAAAAAGTTGAAGAAAAATTGAAGACCCTTCTTTTTGGTCTTCTGTACGTGCTATTTTAGATGTTCTATAATGTGTCTATGACCGGTCATAAATACAAAATTTTATAGCCTATAAGGCAAAAAGGAGTTCATATGAAAAGTCAAAAAGAGCAAACTCTACACGTATTACTCGTGAAAGCTGGCGAAGAAGCTCGCTTTGTCGACATGGAAAACAGCCCCGAAGCAATGCGACAAATTGTAGGTGGACATACCGAAGCAATCATGCCGTTTGAAGATGACGTTGCGCTCGTCTGCAACGATGAGGGAAAAAGCATCGGGCTAAGATTAAACCGCGCCATCTATGCCGATGAAGAGCGCAATGAGATCATGGACATCATTGCCGGTGACTTCTTTGTCGCATTCGCACCGGATGATGAAGGTTATCGGAGCCTGCCTGACAACCTTGCACATAAGTATTACGGCCTTTTTCGTTACCCCGAAGCCTTTATCTGCGCCGGTAATTCGATTCACGTCGCACGAATCGAAAATTAACCCCTCTTTTAGCTAATTGCTGCTACTGCTTAACTCGCCGCGCCCTGTGTAGTATTTATCAGGGGGCATAAGAAAGGCAGCCGCAAAATCAGAAAATTTTGCGGCTGCTCTTTCTGCCATGCGGTCATATCTATTGTAAATGATTTGACGAGTTTAAGTGTATAAAGGAGCTGCGCGAGTATAGGGGCTGCTGCCCTTTGGCGAACAGCCGCATCACAAATATACTGCAAAATACTGAATTGGAGAGAAATAAAATGAATAGCGTTAAATGTCCTAACTGTTATGCCATCCAAGAATGGGAAAAGGTAAAAGGGCGGTTCAATACTGATTTCAAGCGATACAATAACCATATTAAGTCATTTAATGAACTTATCAACGAAATACTGGATGGCGAAACCGAGGGGACTTTTGCTCGAAAGACCGGATTAAGCCATAATATGTTCTCGAGGATCAGAAACTATGTAAATAAAAAGGACCCACCGCAGAGAAGCACCTTGATTTCGATTGCTGTCGGATATAATCTTGATTTTCAAATTACAGCGCGATTGCTGGAAAGCTTGGGCAGTGGATTTACGCTTAGCAACGAAAGGGATTATGCCTATCAATTTATTTTAACAAATTGTCGTGGAAAATCGGTGGATGAATGCAATGATATTTTAGAGTGCTTAGGCGTTGAAGAAAAATATTGGCTTGGGGCTCATGCGAGAAGGCCGGAAAGTAATAATTAGATACATCTAAGTCAGAATCAGCATAAGCTGATTCTGACTTTTTTATTACGTATTATGTATGACTGCCTATATACTGAATTGTTGTGATTTTCTCGTTTTCCTATTCTAAAATATGGATTTAGGAAGGCTATATGCCATAATTCCGTACTTGAGGTGTATGGCGAAACGATATATTAGTATTGTATCATACTGCCAGACAAGAGATGCATCGAATTGTCAATCTAATCAAAAAACGGAGGTTATAATATGGCTTTAAAAAAGTTGAACCGCTTTACCTATTTCGATATGGAAGGCTTCTTAGCTGGTAAGCGTTTACTCGTAACCGGCATCAGCGAATGGAAAGATTATGACACGCAGAAGCCTCTTGGTTCAAAGGTGGAGGTTGTAATTGCTGCGGACAAGACCGACTATGGCGTTGCCGAGGGCGAGGTCATTAGCAATATTTACGAGAAGCTGACCGTTAAGGTTCCAAAGATGGGGCTGGGTTTCCCTTTAAATACCGAGGTGAAGCTCGTAAACGCCGAAGCCATGGTTTACGGTGAGTACAGAAACCAGCTTTCTGTTACCGCAGAGGACATTGAGGTGATCGGAAAGTAACCCAAACAGGGGAGATGCGCCCCTCAAGGGCGCATCTCCCCTTTAACTTGATACTCAGGTGATTTTATTCCATGAAAACCATCAAGCGGAGGATTGATGTGCCTGAGTATATTGATTCCCGTCAAAGCGTCAGTGTGAAGTATCTCGGCAATAAACGGGAAATTTCAATTTCTGAGCGGCATAGCGCAGGGGCAACCATCATGCCGATTTCCAAGGAGGAATATATTCTACTGTCAACCGGAGAAGTAAAAAAATTTTCAAACCATGCGGCAAATCGGACGGAGAACATAAGAAATTTGGAAAAGAGCATGCGGGGGCTGTCGGACTTGATCAATGTAAATATTACACCAGAGAATGTTGAGTGCTGCCGTTTCATTACCCTGACCTACAAAGAAAATATGACCGATTCGGAATGTCTATATCGCGATTTTCTCAACTTCAACAAACGTTTTAAACGCCACATGGAACAGATAGGGTACAGCTATGAATACATTGTCAGTGTTGAGGCGCAAGGTCGAGGCGCTTTTCATCTGCATTGCATATTTGTTTTTACAAAGAAAGCTCCTTACATAGAAAACGCTGTTCTTGCCAAAATATGGGGGTTTGGCTTCGTGTCTGTAAAAGCAGTAAATGAGAATATTGACGATATTGGAAAATACCTAACAGCTTATTTGACAGATTTGCCTGCTGACGATGTGGATTTTTCCGTAGAGCTTGCGGGAGGTCAAGTCAAGGAAGTGGACGCAGAGGGAAAAAGCAAGCGAATTATTAAGGGTGCGCGGCTGAAGCTGATACCAGCGGGAATGAGGTTATACCGATACTCGAAAGGTATTAAAAAACCAACCGTGAAAACATTACCCTACGGTGAGGCATTGCAAAGACTTTCCTCCGATGGTTATTCAAAGGTCAGTGAATATGCGCTTGAAATTCAAGATGTAGAGCGGGATTTTAAGACAAGGTACATCAAGCAAACTTATAAGAAACATATCAATACTTCAATGAAAAAAGGCGGTGATAATGCTTGAAAAGCAGAGAACGAATAAGAATGGGGTTCGAGCGAATGACCCAGCAGAAGGCGTTGTTCCTGCTCCCTGTGCTTTGGCTGCTTGTCCTTGGTGCAGCTACACGCATAGGAAACAACGCCTTACAAAATATAGGGCATCCTTTTACTTCGAGCCTTTTCAGTATTCTCCTTATGTTTTTTGCGGTAGAAATGGCAGTTATAGGTACGTGCGTGATAGCATCGCTTATCGGTATGCCGTATAGGGCAACTCGTACAGAGAAAGAACTTGCAGCAGCCGGATTTGCTGACGAAACAGGAGCAAGTCCTATGCTGCTGTCACGCAGATCATCAGGAAAAGGCATTGCATTAGAGTTTTTTTCTACACAAATTCCTCTGGCTAAGTATGAAGAGAACAAATTGCTGCTTGAAACGGTGCTGAACATAAAAATTCTTTCTTTTGAAATGGGACGGGATATGCGCCATACCGTCATAAAAGCTCTTTCCTTGCCTCTCAGCAACAGCAAAATACTTCCATGGCAAGACTGCTATTTGAGTGACAAAGACTTTGAGCTGATCTTGGGAGAGGGGTATTTCGGCATAGAGCGTATTGACATCAGTTTAACACCGCACCTTTTAATCGGCGGCAGCAGCGGTTCGGGGAAAAGCAAACTGCTAAAGCTAATACTCATGGAAAGTATTAAAAAAGGTGCTATTATTTTTCTCGCAGATTTTAAGGGCGGTGTGGACTATCCGACTGTATGGCATCAATACTGCAATATTATCACAGAACAAAGCGAGCTCGACAGTCAGCTAACACAGATACTTGACGAAATGGAGCGGCGGCGTAGTCTACTTGTTTCGTCCCAAACATCGAATATTGGAGACTACAACACAAAAGCAGCTACATCTTTGCCACGGTTGATAGTTGCCTGTGACGAGATTGCAGAGGTGCTCGACAAGACGGGACTTACTAAAGAGGAAAAAGAACTTGTTGGCAGAGTGGAAAGCAAACTGTCCACGATTGCACGGCAAGGGCGGGCATTCGGAATTCACCTTGTCCTGTCGACACAACGCCCTGACGCAGAAATCTTAAAGGGGCAGATAAAGAATAACATCGGCTATCGTGTTTGTGGTCGGGCAGACAAAATTCTTTCCAATATCATTTTGGACAAGCCGGATGCTGCCGATACTATTACGCCGCAAGATCAGGGAATGTTCCTGACGAACACCAATGTTCTCTTTCAGGCGTATTATGTTGAGGACGATTGTCTGAAAGGGGTTGCGGCAAGTGCCGAACAAACCCTGTGACAAAGATAAAACTGCCTCCCCGCTGACACTTGATAAGAAATTACTTCTTACCAAATTTGAGGCAGCAGCTTATAGCAACATCGGCATCAATAAGATTGAAGCTATGCTGCGTGCTCCCAACTGCCCGTTTGTCCTTTATATCGGAACGAAAAAACTTGTGAAGCGCAAGGAATTTGAGGAATACATCAGTCAGAAAACCGTAATTTAATCGCAAGTTCATTGTTGTGCTTCGGGAACCCTTGTGATACAATAATTGTGTTGCAGGGGTTCTTTCTATTTTATTGAAATAGAGAGGAGCCTTGATTTATGGCTAAATATATTAAGGGCAAAAAACTTCCGAAAGGAATTTCGCAAAGAAAGGATGATGGTAAATTCGTTGCTGGGTTTGTAGACAAATCCGGCAAACGGCATCAGCGGCGGTTTGACACGATTGCTGAGGCTGATAAATGGCTATATGATATGCGGCACGAGGACAAGTTTGGAGATGGCGTGTATGACGATGATATGACCGTGAATGACTGGTATAAATTCTGGCATACAGAGCTTATCAAAGATTTAGCTGCAAACACACGCAGAAATTATGCTGAACGATACGAACGCAATATTAAGCCAGTTATCGGCAAGATGAGGCTGAAAGATGTCAAACCAATGCACTGCACAAAAATCTTAAATAGCATGGATGATGACTACGCAGGTTCTACGATCTATCAGACTTATATCACGCTGGGCGTGATGTTTAAGTCTGCCAAGCTGAACGGGAAAATCAGAGCACACCCACTGGATGGCGTGAAGTTCTCCAAAAGCATAAAAGCGGTTGATGAGATTGGTAATGGTTGTCTTGCCGGCACCGGTTGCGCCAACAAAGGCAATCTTCTGCCCCGGTTTTGCGTATAGCTCAATATTGTGCAGCACCAGCTTCTTCTCCGTGTAGCCAAAGTCAACGTCATGAAATTCAATATGACCCCGGAGCTGTGTATAGGTCAGCGTGCCGTCATGGTGCAGATACTTCCACGCAGGGATTCCGGTATGACCGTCCGTTTCTATGTATGCGCCATTCTGTTCAACGACGTGCGTAAGCGTTACATATCCATCGTCCTGCTCAACCGGCTCATCGATCAGCTGGAAAATACGCTCCGCACCGGCAAGGGCCATTGAGATCAGACTGATTTGCTGAGACACCTGAGAAACCGGCATGCAGAAGGTCTTGGAAAGATTCAGAAAGGCAATAATCAGTCCTACCGTGATCGTTTTGGAGCCGTTCAGCGCCAGCAGGCCGCCAATCAGCGCGATCAGGACATATTGCAGATTTCCCAGCTGCATGATAAGGGGCATCAGCACATTGCCATATTTGTTTGCATTGGCCGAATCGCTGCAAAGAGCCTCGTTGCGCTGCCGGAATCCCTCTTTGGCATGCTCTTCATGGCAGAAAACCTTAATGACCTTTTGCCCGTTGATCATCTCTTCAATATATCCGGTGATATTTCCGAGGCTTGTCTGCTGATGGACAAAGTAACGGGCACTGCTGCCGCCGACCACCTTGGTGCTATAAACCATCAGAGCCGTAAAAGCCAGCACTACCAGAGTAAGAGGAACGCTGCTTGCCAGCATGGACGCTAGAATGACAACAATCGAAATCACTGCCAGAATCAGCTGCGGCAGTGCCTGACTGATAAACTGCCGGAGCGTGTCCGTATCGTTTGTATAGTAGCTCATGATGTCGCCGTGCGTATGGGTATCAAAATAACGGATCGGCAGCTTCTGCATATGTGCAAACATTTCATCCCGGATGCTTTTCAAGGTTCCCTGAGACACCTTGACCATCAGCTGGTTATACAGCAGCGTGCCGAGTACGCCGCACAGATAAATCACCCCGACTGTCAGGATCGAACGCAGCAGCCCCGAAAAGTCCGTGCTGCCCGTAGTAAGCAGGGGTGTGATATAGCCGTCCACCAGTGTCTTCAAGAACAAAGAGCTTGCCACAGTTGCACCCGCACTGACGAAAATGCAGAACAACACGGCGGCGAAGGTGGCCTTGTACCGGCTGATGATATAGGAAAGCAACCGCTTTGCCATTTTTGCAGTATTCGCAGTATTCGCCTTAGGCTTCATCATGGCCGTTATCTCCTTTCGTCTGTGAAATATAGATATCATGATAAATCTCGTTGGACGCTAAAAGCTGTTCATGCGTCCCGTAACCGGAAATACGTCCGTCATCCAATACCAGAATCGCATCTGCATCCTGAACCGACGAAATGCGCTGTGCGATAATGATTTTTGTCGTATCCGGAATTTCTTCCCGGAACGCTTTGCGAATCAGGGCATCGGTTTTTGTATC
>OGGJ01002002.1_pt1 | contig 15298 bp, 12 predicted proteins | sample 1571071 | NCBI WGS metagenome assembly OGGJ01 (sample SAMEA2581954, study PRJEB24529) | metagenome | biome: Human gut stool | place: China | collected 2011
AAGGTGTTACCACGAATAATGATGCGTTGTGAAGATTGCGGGCCGGAGTTACCCATGTTAATCTGTACACCGGCAACCTTACCTTGCAAACCATTGATCGGGTTAGGAGAGTTTACTTTGGCGATTTCATCTCCTTTCAGTTCTGTCATGGCGTAACCCAGTGATTTTTTGTCACGCGACATACCCAGGGCTGTTACTACAACTTCATCCAGGGCTTGTGAATCTTCTTCCAGAAGAATTTTCATTGTCGTTTGTCCCGTGTAGGCGATTTCTTTTGTTTTGTATCCGACAAAAGAGATTTGTAGGACTTGACCTTTTTTGACGTTATCCAGGGTAAATTCAGCATTCGATCCTTTCACGCAGCAAGTAGTGACTCCTTTGATTACCACAGAAGCTCCAATTACCGGACCTAATGCGTCTTCTACGACTCCGGTTACTTTCCCACTCTGTTGGGAAATGTTTACACTTTGCCTGTCGGGCAATACGTCGGCGTAGACTCCTATCGGAGATGCTAATGCACCGGCAAGCAAAATCAAGCTTGGAAATTTCAATTTTTTAGACATAAGCGTTTGATTTATAAGTAAAAATAGATGTGTGTATAATGTGTTTCAGCATCAATTAAATTATTATCATTTATTATTATTTTTTTCTATTATTTTTTGAAGAATTTCTTTATTTTATCTTCTGCTGTTTCATGTTTGTCTTCACCAAATTCATTTAAAGTGTTACCTGAAACTGCATCAAATTTTTTGATTAATTCCTTCTGTTCTGATGTAAGTTTTGTAGGTACTTTTACAACAAGTGTTGAGTACTGGTCTCCTCTCATTGAGTTGTTACGTACGTGGCATACACCTTTGCCTTTTAATCTGATTCTTGTTCCTGTCTGTGTTCCCGGTTTTATGTTAAACAATACATCTCCATCTACAGTATTAACTCTTACATCTCCTCCTATTGCTGCCTGTGCAAATGAGATTGATGTATTTGTATATAAATCCATTCCATTTCTCTGAAAGTTTGGATTGCCTATAATTCTAACCTGTACTAATAAGTCTCCTCTTGGTCCGCCATTTACACCCGGCTCACCTTTGCCCTGTATTCTTACACTCTGACCATTATCAATTCCGGCTGGAATTGTAACTTCGATAGTCTTTCTTGTGTTGATATAACCGCTTCCATGACAGTCAGGACATTTTTCTTTAATAATCTTACCTGTACCGTTACAGTCCGGACAAGGCTGGACATTACGAACCATGCCAAGAAATGACTGCTGTGTGTATACAACCTGACCTTTACCGCCACACTTAGGACATGTCTCAGGCTGAGTACCAGGTTTTGCACCTGTACCATTACACTTCTGACATGGGTCTTTAAATTCAATATCTATCTTCTTGCTCGTTCCTTTTACCGATTCGGCAAATGTAATTCTGACAGATTTTCTTACATCTGCACCACGCATTGGTCCATTACTGTTTCTTCTTCTTGAACCGCCGCCAAACAAATCCCCAAAAATATCTCCACCGCCAAATATATCGCTGAAAATATCTCCCATGTTGCTGTAATCAAAGCCACCGCCGCCGGCACCTCCATTTTCAAATGCAGAATGTCCAAACTGGTCATACTGACGACGTTTTTCGGCATCACTTAACACTGCATATGCTTCTGATGCCTCTTTAAACTTCGCTTCAGCTTCTTTATCACCGGGATTTGTATCAGGATGGTACTTCTTTGCAAGCTGCCTGTATGCCTTTTTTATTGCGGCATCATCGGCATCTCTTGAAACGCCAAGAACCTCATAATAATCTCTTTTATCTGCCATATTAACTCCATTTCTGTGTTTGTCTAATACACATGTAAAATTTTTGCTTTTTTCACCAAAAACTGCACAGGGCTTTCTGCCCCATGCAGTTTAATTCAAGCTCCAATGTTTAACAAATCGATACACACTCTGTAACTTTCACTACTGCATGTAAATCCGTTTAAACATCAATTGATTTTACACTTCTTTGTAGTCACCGTCAACGACATCATCACCATAAGGATTACCGTTAGAAGCTGAACCATTGTTCATATCAGGACCTGCACCGGCACCCATATCAGGGCCTGCACCGGCTGCACCCTGCTGTGCTTCATAGAGCTTAGCAAAAAGCTTCTGTGCACTTTCCATAAGTTTTTCCTTAGCAGCCTTAATCTCATCAACCTGTGAATCTGTCATATTTTCAGCATCTGTGCTGTCAACAAGACTCTTTAATGCATTGAGGTCTGTCTCAACAGCAGCCTTATCATTAGCATCAAGCTTATCACCGGCTTCATCAAGTGCTTTCTGTGTCTGGAATACGATTGAATCCGCATCATTTCTTACTTCAATCGCTTCCTTACGTTTCTTATCCTGTGCCTCGAATTCAGCAGCTTCCTTAACAGCCTTATCAATATCAGCATCTGACATGTTAGAACCTGCTGTAATTGTGATGTGCTGTTCCTTACCTGTTCCCAAATCTTTAGCAGATACATTTACGATACCGTTAGCATCAATATCAAATGTAACTTCAATCTGTGGAACACCTCTTCTTGCTGGTGGAATACCATCAAGTCTGAACTGACCGAGTGACTTGTTATCCCTAGCGAACTGTCTTTCACCCTGTACTACATTGATATCAACGGCTGTCTGATTATCAGCAGCTGTAGAGAATATCTGGCTCTTCTTTGTAGGAATTGTTGTATTTCTTTCAATAAGTCTTGTAGCAATACCACCCATTGTCTCAATTGAAAGTGAAAGTGGTGTTACATCAAGAAGAAGGATATCACCGGCACCGGCATCACCTGCAAGTTTACCACCCTGAACAGATGCACCAATAGCAACACATTCATCTGGATTTAATGATTTGCTTGGCTCATGTCCTGTAAGCTGTTTTACTTTATCCTGTACTGCCGGAATTCTTGTAGAACCACCTACAAGTAATACCTTTGAAAGTTCAGAAGCTGTGATACCAGCATCATTTAATGCATTTCTTACCGGCTCTGCTGTCTTCTCAACAAGGTCATGTGTAAGTTCATCAAATTTAGCTCTTGTAAGAGTCATATCAAAATGCTTTGGACCTTCAGCTGTAGCTGTAATATATGGCAGATTGATATTTGTCTGCATAGCACTTGAAAGTTCCTTCTTAGCCTGCTCTGCAGCAACTCTTAATCTCTGAAGAGCCATTGTATCTTTAGAAAGATCTACGCCTTCCTTACTCTTGAAATCATCAAGCATATACTGTGTGATTCTCTCATCAAAGTCATCTCCACCAAGTCTGTTATTACCAGCTGTAGCAAGAACTTCGATAACTCCATCACCAATTTCAATGATAGATACATCAAATGTACCACCACCTAAATCGTATACCATAATCTTCTGTTCTTTTTCATTATCAAGACCATAAGCAAGAGCTGCTGCTGTTGGCTCGTTGATAATTCTCTTAACATCAAGGCCTGCAATCTTACCGGCATCCTTAGTTGCCTGTCTCTGTGCATCGTTGAAGTATGCAGGAACTGTAATAACTGCTTCTGTAACTTTTTCACCGAGGTAGTTTTCTGCATCAGCCTTTAATTTCTGGAGAATCATAGCTGAAATTTCCTGTGGTGTGTATTTCTTACCATCAATCTCAACCTTGTAATCTGTACCCATATGTCTCTTAATAGATGAAATTGTCTTGTCAGCATTTGTTACTGCCTGACGTTTTGCAGGATCACCTACAAGTCTTTCACCATTCTTTGTAAATGCTACGATTGAAGGAGTTGTTCTAAGACCTTCTGTATTTGCGATAACAACCGGCTTACCGCCTTCCATAACTGCTACGCATGAGTTTGTTGTACCTAAGTCAATACCAATAATCTTTCCCATATTAATCTTCCTTTCTGTGCAATGCACATTAAATACTAATTTCAATTGTCATAATGTAAATGCTGCAATTAATCACTCAAAATCCAACTAATTGGCAACCTTTACCATGCTGTGACGAATCACAGTATCTCTATATGTGTAACCCTTCTCAAATTCTTCAACTACTATTCCTTCGCCTACTGAATCATCTTCAACATGCATTACTGCATTATGAACATCCGGGTTAAACTCCAAACCAACTGCCTCGATAGGTTTAACTTCAAGATCTTCAAGCATCTTCATTGTCTGCTTGTAAACCATATCCATACCTTTGGCAAATGGTGTTTCCTTTTCTTCATCCGTGATTGCTTTAAAACCACGTTCAAAATTATCAACAATAGGAAGTAACTTTTTAATTACATCTGAAGCTCCCATTTCAAACATTGCTGACTTCTCTTTATCTGTACGCTTTCTGTAATTGTCAAACTCAGCCATCTGACGCTTAACTCTGTCCTGCAGTTCATCAATAACAGCGTCTCGTGGATCTTTCTTTTTATTATCAGATTTATCATTATCTGTATCACCTGCCGCTTCCGCATCGCTTGCAGTGTTATCTGCATCTGCGTTATCAGCCTGAGTTTCTACAGTTTCAGCGTCTTTTTTTTCAGTCTTATCAATATCTTTTTCTAATTTTTCATCTTTCTTCTTTAAATCTTTTTCTTTCTTTGACACTTTTATATCCAACCTTTCCTATGATTTCTTAAAGACATCATCCAGTTGATTCTGAATTGTCTTAAGTTTTTCAACAACTTTATCATAATCCATACGTTTCGGTCCGATAATACCTATCGTTCCACGCATGCCATCCTGCAGCTCATAAGTTGCTGTAACTACGCTACAGTCTTTCATTGACTCAACCGGTGCTTCATTTCCTATATATACCTGAATTCCTGTATTATCGGAATCATCACTCTCTGTATCTTTTACAAAATCAGTAAGTGACTGTTTTTCCTCAAGTGCATATATAAGCTCACTTGCTTTCGTCGAATCGCTAAGCTCAGGATATTTGAAAATATTAGTTGCACCGCTGGTATATATCTTTAAATTATCTTCTCCGCTTATTGTCTCAACAATAGCATCAACAACTTCTTTTACAAGCTGCATATGCTCTCCTGCCTGATTCTCCATCTTAGATACAATACTAAGATTCATCTCCTGCAATGAAAGTCCTGTAAGGCTCGTATTCAAAAGAATGTTAAGCTTTAAAAGATTCTCCTGTGATAAATCTTCACTTACTGTTATTACCTTGTTACGGATTATATTGCCTTCCATAACAATAACCGCCAGAATCTTATTTGTTTCAAGCTGCGAAAGCTGGACGAATTTAAGCTTGTTACCTTTAACCTGTGGTGCACTGACCATTGTTGCATAGTTAGTATCTTTTGCAAGCACTTTTGCAACATTCTGAAGAAGTTCTTCAACCTTATCGACCTTCTGTGAAAGGATACCCTGCATTGACTCAACTTCTTTTTCTCTGTCTGTCACTACCTGCTCCCTGTTCACAAGTTCTGTCTCTTTCTGACTCATCATATCATCCACATAAAATCTGTAGCCTTTATCTGTAGGAATTCTTCCTGCTGATGTATGAGGCTGGACAATATATCCAAGTTCTTCAAGGTCTGCCATCTCATTTCTGATTGTGGCCGAACTCAGTTTCAAATCTGCATATTTGGATATGGTTCTTGAGCCAACCGGTTCGCCTGTTTCAAGATAATTTTTAATGATTGCTTTCAGAATCTTAACTTTTCTGTCATCAAGTTCCATTGACTCTCACTCCTTATCCATAAATAAATGCTGCTTATTTATCTCATGTTAGCACTCGTTAAATTTGAGTGCTAACATTTGATATACATAAAATAACACTACCTCATATTAATGTCAACACCCTTATTAAATTTTTTTATTAAGAAATTCTAAACTTTAAAAATCTCATATTAACTGCCTGGTTTATTTCATTATAAATGCTGCCAAATTCTGAATTTACCGCCTCATCCATCTCTCCGCAGATGTCCATGCCTATAACTTTACGCATTTCAAATGTGTCCTCAATTATTGCAAAAAGCTCATCAACACTCATGACTCCCTGATTCCAGTTTGTTTTATATTCTTTTTCATCAAGCACATCTTTATCAACCGAAATATATACAGGTCTTTTTCCTGTCCAGCATTTATCTATAAGTTCATTTTCAAGACCATACTGTTGTCCTCTCTTTTTAAGTATTGTCTGCTTTGTAATAAACTTTACCCCCAGCTCCTTCATTTCTTTATCTATATTATCTTTGTCAACACCTACAACAGTTACTTTCCCTTTAAAGCCGGAATCTTCCACCAGATTTCTAATCCAGCCGCCGCATGATAAAACATCACCAAATGCCGGCTTTTGCATATCAGAATGATTATCAAATACTATCAGGTCAAACGGCTCCTCTATAAGACTTAACCATAAAAGTGTGAGATAATGGTAATTGCCTCCATCAATAAAATGAATACCTTTTGTCGGATATTCTTTCATCATTTCACGAAAATTTTCTTTTGCCATATCATCACAATATCCGTTTGTCCCTGTCATACTGACAGCATCTATAACTCCAGCACCGCCTTTTTTTAATTTATCAATAAATAAAGGTTGTTCATCATAAATTCCCGATACATTAACTAATGTTACATTCCCATAATCGTCCTGCATATAATACCCCGCTTTCATTTTTGTCTTTCAAATTTTCCATATAATTGAAAACATATTCTCTCCTCTGATACAAGATATGAAAAAAGCTTCTGCAAAACAGATTCCAATCCATTTTGCAAAAGCTTTATGCTTTATAATTAATTCCGATTAAATTCCAAGAATCTTTTTAACGCTTGAACTCATCTCATTAACTTCACATACTGTATCATGAAGAACAGGTGCTGTTCTTATATCTTCAATTGCCTGTGGAACGGCAACATTAGAAATCTTGCTTAATTCATCTACAAGTTCAAAGTCAGTCATGCTGTCATACTTTGAATCAATAGCATCCATAACGCTTCTTGTAAACTTATATGGACTTGCTGTTGATGCAATTACTGTAACTGTATCATCGCCGGTCTCTTTCTTATATTTCTCGTAAACTGTAGCAGCAACTGCTGTATGAGTATCGATAACATAGCCTGTATCTTCATAAAGCTTCTTTATTGTAGCTGCATCTTCAGCTTCAGTTGCATAATTGCCATAGAAATCAGATAACTGTGCTTTCATCTCAGGTGTAATCTCGTACTTGCCTGTGTTCTTTAATGATTCCATAAGCTCTGAATTCTTCTTTGCACTATTTCCGGCAATTCTATAGATAAGACGTTCAAGATTACTTGAAATAAGAATATCCATAGAAGGAGATGTTGTAAGAACAAACTCTCTGTTTCTGTCGTATTCACCTGTTGTGAAGAAATCATATAATACTTTATTCTCATTTGATGCACAAATAAGCTTGTTAATAGGAAGTCCCATATTCTTAGCATAGAATGCTGCAAGGATATTACCAAAATTACCTGTAGGAACTACAGCATTAATCTTGTCTCCGGCTTTAATCTCACCATCTGCAAGAAGTCTTGTATAAGCATATACATAATAAACAATCTGTGGTACAAGACGTCCGATATTGATTGAGTTAGCTGATGAGAACTGAAATCCTGCCTCTGCCATCTCTTTTTCAAGCTCTTTATCTCCGAAAATCTTCTTTACACCAGTCTGTGCATCATCAAAGTTTCCTTTGATTCCGATTACATATGTATTATCACCCTTCTGTGTAACCATCTGTTTTTCCTGAATCGGGCTGACACCATTCTTAGGATAAAATACAATAATACGTGTTCCCTTAACATCGGCAAATCCTGCAAGTGCAGCTTTTCCTGTATCGCCTGATGTAGCTGTAAGAATAACTATCTCATTATGTACGTCATTCTTCTTAGCTGAAGTTATAAGCAAATGTGGAAGTATTGAAAGTGCCATATCCTTGAATGCAATAGTTGCACCATGGAAAAGTTCCAGATAATAAGCACCATCAGCTTTGACAAGCGGTGCGATTACATCTGTATCAAACTTTTCATCATATGCCTTGTCGATACAAGCCTTTAACTCTTCTTCTGTGAAATCATCCAGCATAAGCTTCATTACTTCATATGCCACTTCTTTGTATGACATCTTAGATAACTCTTCAAGGCTCTTGTCAAATGAAGGAATACTTTCCGGTACAAATAAACCGCCGTCCGGTGCAAGTCCCTTTAATATTGCCTGTGATGCAGTAACCTTTACGCTGTCGTCTCTGGTACTTTTGTAAAACAAACTCATTCTTCTTTCCACCCTTAATATCATTTACTAATTTTTATATGGAAAAATCAACATCATTGACATATAATAAAACCATATAATCATTTGTTATTATACAACATAGTTATGAATAAACACAACATTATTTTGCAAATTTACACATTCATTTAAAAAAAGGAGAAAATATATGCCAGCCGGAGTTTATACTGCATATAAAAAAGACGGTACTGTTTACTATCGTTCTTCTATAACACACAAAAACAAACATATAAGTCTCGGAAGTTTCTCTTCTGAAAATGAAGCCGCCGTAACTTACAATGAAGCATGCGAAATATTGTCCCGCAGCGATTTGCACATCATAAATACAGAACTCCACACAACATCTTATTCTCCAGACATGAATATACCTTTTGAAAAATACATAATACTTATTAATTTCAGAGATAACGGAATATATATAAAGACGCCTGTTTACCTGTGCAAAAAGTTTTTTCTCTATTTTCTGTCACCTGATAAAACGCTTATTTTCAATACGGACAGCCTGTTTTATTATTCAACCCACAAAATCATTGCACGCGGCGGGTACTATTATGTAAATGATTTTGGAATGCAGACAAGTATTCTCTCCCGTTATGGAATCCGTGCACACTCTGTCGAGGGGCGTGACTACATTTTTAAAAATGGAGATTCATGTGATTACCGTTATGAAAACATCTGTGTCATCAACCGCTATAACGGTGTGAGCATGATTGAAAAAAACGGCAAAAAATTATATCGTGCTGCCATCCACATCAACGGAATGTACCAGATTGGAACATATGAAGCTGAAAATGAAGCTGCAATTGCATATAACAAAGCTGCTGATATGACCGAAAAGAAAACATCTGTAAAATATGAACGTAATTACATTGAAAATATTTCTTCTATACAATACGCTTCAATTTACAATAAAATAATCCTGCCTTCAAAGTTCAGAAAATACATTGATTCATTGTAAAATTTCCATGCAGTAAAAAACTCCTGCGAAGCCGTAAAAGCTATCGCAGGAGTTATCATATTACTTTTTAATAACGCGGAGTTCACGTATAAGATTTTTAAGATTCTCAGCTTCGCTGCTCATCTGCTGGCTTGCAGCAGCACATTCCTGTGAAGTTGCTGAATTTGTCTGAACAACATCATTAATCTGGTTAACACCTTCATTAATCTGATGAATCACATCCGTCTGTGCCTTCAAAGTCTCAGCTATATCATTTACATCGACTGTAATCTGCTTAGAATTATCAGCAACTTTTTCAAGTTTTCCTGCTGTTTCATTAGCAATTACCATACCTCTTTCAACCGCACTTACAGAATTGCTGATAAGTACTGCTGATTCTTTTGCAGCCTTGGCACTGTTCTCAGCCAGAACTGTTACCTGGTCTGCAACAACTGCAAAGCCTTTTCCGGCTTCGCCTGCTCTTGCTGCCTCAATTGAAGCATTAAGTGCAAGAAGATTCGTTCTTGATGCAATCTCATTAATTGTTGCAATAATCTGGTCTATCTGCTGAGATGCCTCATTGATTTCATTCATAGATTCAACCATATCCTGCATTCTTGCATTGCTTGTAACAATCTCTTTTCCGAGATTATCAACACTGGTGCTTATATTCTTTGTACTCTCGGCATTCTTGTCAATCTGTTCAGCCACATTAGTAATACTAGCAGTCAGTTCTTCAACAACTGCAGCCTGATCTGTTGCACCCTGTGCAAGATCATTAGAACTTTCAGCGACCTGTCCGGCTCCTCCAGATACTTCATTAGCTGCTCTCTGTATTCCGATTACTGTATCAGACATACTGTTTTCAAATGCAACAAATGAATTAAGAATGTCAACAAAATCACCTTTCCATTCAACTTCAGGCTGAACTGCAAAGTTACCCTTTGAGAATTCTTTCATTGAATGTCCAATATCGTCAACATATGAACTTAAAATTCTTATTGACTTTCTAAGATTATGTGCAAGCTGTCCAATTTCATCATCAGAATGATAATCAAGCTGACTGTGGAGATTTCCCTGTGTAAGTTCTGCTGCGACTTTTTCAATCTCACCAAGTGGCAGCATAATAGAATTGACAATATTCTTACTTGTCTTTTTTGAAATAATTATTGCTACAATAACAAATATAATTATTGCTGCAATTCCTGCTATAGCAAAGAATAATGTAAACCGGATTGCATTGTTTCTTGTTACATCAGTATCGGCATCAAGTTTATCTCCGATGCTGATTACATTATCAAGTGCCGGTGTACACTTATTAAGTATATCAGTTGTTGCAGCAGAACTATTTCCTGCCTTTATTTCTTTTATAATTGAATATCCAATTGTTCCCCAGTCATTTAAAGCCTTTGCATACTGATTATATAAATCCGTATCAACTGTATTAAGACCTTTTAATATAAGAAGTTCTGAGTTAACATTATTTAATATATCCTTGACATCACTTTCATATGTATTATATGATGACTTATCTGTATTAAGTGCCATTTCACGAATACTTCTTGCTGCGGAATTAACATCAATTATACATGTCTTTACTGCTCTGTCTGCACGCTCAACCTTCTGTACATAATTAAGCATGTTAGCAAGAAGCAACATAATTACTATAAGTGACAAAATTCCAGATGCTATCATTATTTTGATTACTTTGTTATATCCGTTTCTCATCTTATGGGCAATAGATGCGTTTTTTTTGCTTTTCTTCTGCATTTTATTTCCTTTCATTTAAACCATATATTTATAGAGAAATTTAATCATTATAATACACTAGTTGTCAGCTGATTGATATATTACATTATTACTATTTTTCTTATATGCATATGACTAAAGTACCGGCATACGAAATATGCCGGTGCTTTATATTTTAATAATATTTATTTGTCTTATTACTTATTATTAATGTAATTAATAAGTCCTTCTGCTTTTATGATTTTCTGCATAAATTCAGGGAATGCCTGTCCTTTGAAGCTCTGGCCTGTTGTCTTGTCTGTTATGACACCGCTGTCAAAATCGACTTCTACATCATCACCTGCATTGATAGCTTTTGCAGCTTCAGGACACTCAATAATAGGAAGTCCGATATTAATTGAATTTCTGTAAAAAATTCTTGCAAATGTTTCAGCAATAACACAGCTTACGCCTGCTGCCTTAATTGCAATAGGAGCATGTTCTCTTGAAGAACCACATCCAAAATTCTTATTTGCAACAATTATATCACCTTTTTTTACATTTTTAATAAAATCCTTATCAATATCTTCCATGCAGTGTGTAGCAAGTTCTGCCGGGTCAGATGAATTCAGATATCTTGCAGGAATAATTACATCTGTATCAACATTATCGCCATATTTAAAAACTCTTCCTTCTGCTTTCATCACTAATCCTCCATTAATCTATATTCAAATTATATTATAAACCAAGTTCTGATGGCTGGCTTATTTTACCTGTAACAGCACTGGCAGCCGCAACAGCCGGGCTTGCAAGATAAATCTCTGAGTCAACATGTCCCATACGTCCTACGAAATTTCTATTAGTTGTTGAAACACATCTCTCGCCTTCAGCAAGAATACCCATATAACCGCCAAGACATGGACCACATGTAGGTGTACTTACTACAGCACCTGCGTTGATAAATGTCTGAACAAGACCCTCTTCAATTGCCTGAAGATAGATTTTCTGTGTTGCAGGAATTACGATTACACGAAGTCCTTTTGCAACTTTTCTTCCCTCAAGAATCTTTGCCGCACAACGAAGGTCATCTATACGGCCATTTGTACAGGAACCGATTACAACCTGATCAATCTTAATATCATCTATAGAATCAACTGTGTGTGTATTTTCAGGAAGATGAGGAAATGCAACAGTTGGCTTAATCTCTGCAAGATTAATATCATAAACCTGTTCATATTCTGCATCATCATCTGCACTATATTCTACAAACGGTCTCTTTGAATGTTCTTTCATATATTCTCTTGTGATATCATCTACAGGGAAAATACCGTTCTTTCCACCTGCCTCTATTGCCATATTGGCAATTGTAAAACGGTCATCCATTGTAAGGTTCGCAATTCCGTCACCTGTGAATTCCATTGATTTGTAAAGAGCACCATCAACACCAATCATACCGATAATGTGAAGTATCACATCTTTACCACTTACCCATTTTGAAGGCTTGCCTGTAAGATTAAACTTAATAGCTGAAGGTACTTTAAACCATGCTTTGCCCGTTGCCATTCCTGCAGCCATATCTGTAGAACCAACACCTGTAGAAAATGCACCAAGTGCACCATATGTACAAGTATGTGAATCAGCACCGATAATAACATCACCGGCAACTGTGAGTCCTTTTTCAGGCAAAAGTGCATGCTCAATACCCATCTGTCCAACTTCAAAATAATTAGTAATATCATGCTTCATTGCAAACTGTCTTACACATTTACAATGTTCAGCAGACTTAATATCTTTATTAGGTACAAAATGATCTGGTACAAGTGCAATCTTATCCTTATCAAATACAGTTTTAACAGTCATCTTATCCATCTCATGAATCGCAACCGGCGATGTGATATCATTACCAAGTACAAGATCCAGATCTGCCTCAATAAGCTGTCCTGCCTCAACCTTGTCAAGACCTGCATGAGCAGCAAGAATCTTCTGTGTCATTGTCATTCCCATCTTTATCTACCATCCTTTCAGACTATAATTTAAATGCTTTTATTGTATTCTAATACACTTATTGATATAATGCAAATACATATTATACATATCAGTTATAACTTGAAGTTATACATTAGTGCATTTCATAAATCATTCAAGGAGGCATTATGAATTCAGCAAATATACCTTTATATCATATATTTCTTACAGTTGCACGTTCGTCAAGCATATCCGGTGCCGCAAAGTCGCTTTATATCAGCCAGCCGGCCGTCAGTAAATCCATCAAAAAACTTGAAGAATCACTTGGAGTCAGCCTTATAAAACGCTCATCAAAAGGCATAACTTTAACTAATGAAGGAAATATACTTTACAGATATCTTCACAGTGCTTTTGAGACAATTTCTGCAGGTGAAGATACATTAAGGCATATACACGAACTTGGAATAGGACATATAAGAATTGGTGTAAGTTCAACTCTGTGCAAGCACATTCTTCTTCCCTGTCTCAAAGATTTTCTTACAGAATATCCACATATGCAGATAACAATATCGTGCCAGTCAACAAGCCACACAATTGAGCTTATTGAAAATAACGAAATTGATATCGGACTTATTGCCAGACCAGATTCGGCCAAAAAACTCGACTATATAGGTGCCGGCCAGATTCATGACATATTCGTATCATCACCGCAATATGCCAAAGGACTGATTGAACGTGAAAATATATCTTCAAATGATATAATAAACAATTCAAACCTGATTCTTCTTGATAAAAACAACCTTACAAGAAAATTTATCAACAATTATTTAAGCAGCTGGGAAATTTCTTCTGACACAGCCATGGAAGTAAATAGTATGGAGCTTTTAATTGACTTTGTAAAAACCGGTCTCGGTGTCGGATGCATTATTAAAGAATTCATAAAAGAAGAGCTTAATAACAAATCACTTATTCAGATAAAAACACCATCTACTATAAAGCCACGCCAGATATGCTTTGCATACAGCAAGTCACTTCCATCTGACAGTGCATGCACATCTCTTATCAACTATCTTAAAAACAGAACTTTTTATTGACATTTATGCAAAATGCTATTAAAATATATAATGTTTTTGGCATATTGATTATATCCGGAAATATTATTGCGGAATGTGGCTCAGTTTGGTAGAGCGCTTCGTTCGGGACGAAGAGGCCGCGTGTTCGAATCACGTCATTCCGATTGTCTTTTAGAAAATTTATTTTATACATAAAATAGCGGGCAAATTATTGCCCGCCATTTTTTATATCAGTTTCATATCTATACTGTAATTATTTCCCTTTATGCTGACCGTTGCTACACTTCCACAGATAAGCGGCATTGTCGGTGATAAATGTCCCAAATCTGCATCCATGATGACAGGAACATTATATTTTCCTATAATTCCAAGAACAGCCTCATACTGGTCCAGCCCCATCATTTCCTGTCCGAATACAAGCGGACGTCCTATCACAAAGCCCTTTAAATACTTAAACCATCCCGCATTTTCCATCTGCCACATAGCTCGTCTTATGGCAAATACATTCAAATCGCAGCTTTCAAGAAACCATATGAAACCATCTTCTTTATATCGCTCATTAAAATCAGCAACTTTATCATACTTTGTTCCTAAAATATTAACAAGACAATCCATACATCCGCCAATTAAACGTCCTGAAAAAGTAATATCAGTATCCTCACAAGCTATCCTTTTACTTCCAATGAATGCAGGAGTTATTCTTTTTTCTGTGACATTCATTGTCGCACAAGGATTTTCTTCTGATTTTAATGATTCCTTTTCCCATTTGTCATACCCGGTAAAACGCAGTTTCTTTCCCGTGATAAGACGGAATGTATCATCAATTGCTTTATGCCACGGTTTCATGCCAAATGCACCTGCACACACACCATAAATAGATGCTGTATCGTTAAGTATTGTCTGTAAAAAAGTAAAATTGGTATTATCAGAATATCCAAGGTACCACTTCGGAGGTGAATTCTTTATTTTATCAAAATCAACATACTCAAGAGTCTCACACATCAGCTCACCACCACCGCATGATATAAGAATATCACTACTGCTGTTTATATACATATATGTGAGTTCCTCTCCGCACTTCTGTGGCGTACTGCTTATTCCTATTCCGGAAGATTCATAACAATTAGGACCGGTTACAAGAATATATCCCCGCCTTGCAAACTCTTTTTTTGCACTGTCAAATGCACTTCTGTAGGGTTCAGTGGCACATCCGAAAGATGGAGCCACAAAACCTATTACACCATCTTTTTTTAAAAATTCTGCATATCTCATTACTTCATAAACCCATTAATAATCTGCTCTTCTGCCTCATGTTCCGTAAGTCCGAGTGTCATAAG
>OGGJ01002006.1_pt1 | contig 15270 bp, 6 predicted proteins | sample 1571071 | NCBI WGS metagenome assembly OGGJ01 (sample SAMEA2581954, study PRJEB24529) | metagenome | biome: Human gut stool | place: China | collected 2011
TTGGTACCGGGTTTCAGATTGTGCAGTGGAGAGTATCCTTTCAGGTACTCGAACATTTCCTTGCTGTCCTCGCTCGTACCGTAATCGCTTGCCCAGTTCCAACCGATAGTGAACTTATGATAGCGGAGCATATCCATTACACCTACCTGCGGAATGGCTACGCGAAACAAATCGGGACGTTGTGTCATACAGGCACCTACCAGCAAACCACCATTAGAGCCACCTACGATAGCTATTTTATCTTTGTTAGTATACTTATCATTAATAAGGTATTCGGCAGCTGCGATGAAATCGTCGAATACATTCTGTTTCTGCATCTTCGTACCAGCTATGTGCCAGTCTTCACCATACTCGCCACCACCACGCAGATTAACCTGTGCATAGATACCTCCATTTTGCAGGAACGGAATACGTGATGTAGAGAAACCCGGATTAAGGCTGATATTGAAACCACCGTAACCATAAAGGAACACGGGATTCTTGCCATCCTTCTTGAGATCCTTCTTATAAGTCAGGAACATCGGTATCTTCGTTCCGTCTTTGCTGGGATAGAATACTTGTTCTGTCACAAACTCGTCAGAATTAAAGTCAACCTTCGGAGCACGGAAAATCTCGTAGGTATTCGCATCCATATCATATTTATAAGTAGCACCGGGTATGGTAAATGAAGTAAATCCGAAGAAACATTCCTTATCATCCTTATCTCCAGTGAAACCTACAGAGCCAAGTGAAGGCAATTCTATTTCCAGTATTTCCTTACCATCCAGTCCATATACATAGGCATGGTTGGCTGCATCTTTATCATACGTCAGGAACAGTTTTCCACCTATCACACCTGCATCCGAAAGTACATTTTCACTCTCCGGAACCAGTTCCGTCCAGTCTTTCAAGGCAGGCTTATTGATATCTGCTATCATAAGACGGTACTTGGGTGCATCGTAGTTTGTAAACATATAAATCTTATCTCCTATCACTTCCATCGGAGCATAGCTATAATCCATATCCGTAGCCATTGTCACAAACGGAGCATTAGGTTTACGCAAGTCTTTCATATACAAAGCATTTCCGCGCCCGTCACCGCTCTCATACAGAAACAGGACAGTTTCATCCTCATTTACACTGGCAGTATAGAAACGCTTGGGGTATGCAGGATTCTGATAGATCAGTTGATCCTGTGACTGCGGCGTACCCATCTTATGATAATAAATTTTATGATTCTCATTTACGTTAGAAAATTCCTTCCCTTTCACCGGAGCATCATAAGCACTGTAATAGAAGCCATCTCCTTGCCAAGTAGCTCCCGTAAACTTCGCCCATTCGATATGATCATCCAGCAGTTTACCGGTTTCCGTATCCATCACATAGATTTCACGCCAATCCGATCCACTGCGTGATATGGTATACGCTGTATATTTTCCATTATTCGAGAAAGAGATACCCGATAAAGCTACTGTACCATCGTCCGAGAGTTTATTAGGATCGAGGAATACACGTGGTTCACCGTCCAAGCTATCCTGTACATACAGTACGCTCTGGTTCTGCAAACCGTCATTCTTATAGAAGTAATACTTGCCGTGTTTCTTGAACGGTGTACCAATCTTTTCATAATTAGCCACATCCGTCAGTCGCTTCAGCAAAGCATCGCGGAAAGGTATCTTAGACAAATAGTCGTTTGTTACTTTGTTTTGAGCTTCCACCCATGCAGCAGTTGCAGCGGAAGTGTCATTCTCCAACCAACGATACGGGTCGGGTACTTCTGTTCCAAAATAGACATCTACAGTATCCACCTTCGCGGTTTCAGGATACATAAGTTTCTGTTGTTGTTGTGCACATGACATCATGATGATACCGGTTGCGAATAAAGTTACTTTTTTCATATTATACATATATAAGAGTATGATTGTTCTCTCTTTCTTAAAATGATTGCAAAAAATATTTTATTAAGTTTAGGCGTTAAAATTACAAAAACAACCAATAGCAAACAAGGATTTTTCCCATTATTATACTTCAAATAGCATTTCCTGTCAGCTTCATTCTTTTTTTAATTGTTTGTTTGTCTTTACAAATGAGAACTTCTATTTGTAATTCTCACAACACCTACTCCTTACTTACTCCTTACATACTCCCTACCTACTCCTTACATACTCCCAATTATAGAACAAGGAGAAGGTAGGTATCAGGTTAGTCTAAGCCTGGTAGTACATACGTAGAAGTGCTGGTCACAATTCCCAAAGGAAAGTTTGTCTTTTTACTTTCCAAAGGAGTTTAAATATCATCAACCAAAGTAGATATTCTATCATTTCTTTGCATTTTGATGGTTTTTAAAGGTTTTATGGCTATTATCAAACCTCCTTTTGCCAAATAATCGCTAATCTTGCATCAGAAACCAAAGGTTAACTAAATCATGAGAAAGAAATCATTCATATTATTCCTATTACTCATAAGTCATGTTTCCCTATTCAGTCAAAATGTTCTGACTGGAGACGCCTTACTGGAAAAGCAAATTTATGAAACCGGATTCATTCATGCCCCGCTGCCTTTGGACACCTCCCGTTCTTTCGAAGAGAATGCTTTGAAGAAAGAGGTGTTATCCAGCCAGCCGCTTACGGAAACTGAAGGAGCAGACGGGTGGACTCATTCCGGAGCCGGAAAAATGTCTTTCTCAAAAGAGAAAACCACATCGGGCAAAGGGAGCATCCGTTTATCTTTTCCTACTTATACCGGAAAAAGAGCCGCTGGTTCCCCTTCCGATCCTGACTATGCAACTTATGGAAATAGCGGTATCACCTATCATGTCAATGGGCAAAATTGGGAGAAATATAACAGAATCGTTTTTTCCATCTATCCGGATTGCGACGGCGCACGTATAGTCAACATGAATCTGACCTTCACAAACGATAATTCTACAGCCAAGGAAGGATACAATCCCCCCAGTGGCTCCCACCTCATCAATCTGGTTAATAAAACATGGAATCACTGTTTTCTTGATATAGACGAATATCAACGGGATAAAGTAATGTCTATTCGTTTCGACACAGCTCTAAAAGGGAAAGACCGGACCACAGGTGATTCTGCCATTTATTACATTGACAATATCCAATTACAGCAAATCAAAGCTCCAGGAAAAGTAAGCGGATGGGCTCCGGCAGAAGATGCCATCATCTATTCTACAACAGGATATACAACCAACAGTCAGAAAACCGCTCTCGTTCATAGTTTATTGTGTAATCAGCAGACCGCATTCCAACTGATAAACTCTGCCACTAAAGAGGTGGCATATGAGGGTGCATTGCAACGAAAACAAACCACCATCGGAGAATTCGGAGTTATTGACTTCACAGCCTTCAATCAACCGGGAGATTATCAACTAAAAGTAGGTAAAATCCTGACTCCAACATTCCGGATAGATGAAAAAATATGGGATAATTCCCTTTGGAGAGTATTGAATTTCTTATTCTGCCAACGCTGCGGGCATCCCGTTCCCGGCAAACACGCGGCTTGCCACACGGATTTATTCTCCAAACATGATGGAAAAAGTATTTCTTATTCAGGAGGATGGCATGATGCAGGCGATTTATCACAACAGACGTTACAAACCGGAGATGTGACCTTTGCCCTGCTGGAAGCATACAATCGGCTCAAAACCGGGAACACTCCATTGGCTGCCCGCTTACTGGAAGAAGCGGAATGGGGAATTGAATTTATTCTGAAAAATCGCTATGGGGACGGATATCGTGCCAGCAGCATGGGATTGCTTATCTGGCAGGACGGTATACTGAATACAAAGGATGACATCCATTCCGTACGTGTTCAGAATATGGCATTCGACAACTTCCTGTATGCAGGGTACGAAGCATATGCCGCAATGACCATAAACCGGGACCCGATGCTGCAAGAACATTTGCGGAAAATAGCGGAAGAAGACTTTTCTTTTGCCATAGAAAAATTCCGGAAAGATGGTTTCGACTCATTCAAGCAGATGTATGAACATAGTTACAATACCTCCGAGAGCCAATATATGGCAACTATATCTTGGTCTGCCAGCATGCTCTACAAGCTGACGGGAAAGTCTTGTTATGCAGAAACGGCTGCAGAAGCCATCCGGTATGTGCTCGACTGCCAGCGTACGGAACCTTTAAAAGATAAAGATAAGACCCGTGGTTTTTTCTATCGGAATCCATCACGGAAATCCATTGTGCACTATATCCATCAATCGCGTGAACAGGTTTACATGCAGGCCATGACGTTACTTTGTGAAACGCAACAACAGCATCCTGATTATCAGAAATGGGTAAATTCCATACAGCTCTACGGCAATTATCTGAAAAGTTTAATGAAATATACCCAGCCTTACGGAATGATCCCGAGTGGAGTATATCATGCAGAAGAGTATAAAGATTCTACGAGCTTTTACGCCCTTCACCTCTTTCCGCCATCCAATGCACAAGATCTGTACACAGAGCAAGTGAAACGGGGAGTCAAGCTCGACAAGGAGCATTACCTGAAACGTTTCCCGGTATGGTTCAGCATTTTCAACGGCAATACAGCTATACACCTCTCTACCGGAAAGTCCGCTGCCATTTGCGGCAATTTCCTTAAAGATGAAGAATTGCTCGGTATCGGTCGGGAACAGCTCTACTGGACAGTTGGGAAGAATCCATTCGGTCAATCCCTGATATATGGCGAAGGATACAACTATCCGCAGATGAACAGTTTCTCCTCCGGAGAGATGACCGGCGAAATGCCTGTCGGCATCCGTACATTGGGCAATGATGATATTCCTTACTGGCCGCAGACCAACAACGCATGTTATAAAGAAGTATGGGTAACATCGGCAGGAAAATGGCTATCACTGATTGCTGAATACGAATAAAAAAGTTATTAACTATATAAATTATGAATGCTATGAGAAGTATAAAATTCTATCTTATTCTACTGTTTGCTATCTGTACATTTGCGGTAAACGCTCAGACTCCCCAAGGGTATCCGGCTAATTATGCCAATGGTCCCCGCTTCAAGGCACTGGTTTACTATACTCAACATGCAGAAGAAGCACACTATCAATTCTCCTTGCAGGCGGTAGAGTTCTTCAAGAAACTGAATTACGGTGACGGCTTTGTACTGGATATTACCATGGATCTATCTCAATATAGTTACGAACAACTGAAAGAATATAGCGTAGTGGTTATGCTCGATGGCTATCCCAATACAAAAGCCGAACGCGATGCTTTTGAAAAATACATGGAAAACGGAGGCGGCTGGGTAGGCTTCCATGTAGCCGCCTATAACGACAAGCACACAAATTGGCCTTGGTTTGTAGATTTTCTGGGTGGCGGGGTTTTCTATTGCAATAACTGGCCCCCTCAACCTGTACTGGTTGAAGTTGACAATGAAGAACACCCCGTCACCAGAAATTTACCCACTTCTTTTGTGGCTCCGTCAAGTGAGTGGTATCAATGGAACCCCAGTCCGAGAACCAATAAAAACGTAGAAGTACTTCTTTCCATTTCCCCTAAAAACTATCCGTTAGGCATAAAGGACGTGGTTAACTTCGGTGACTTCCCCATCGTATGGACCAACACCAAGTACAGAATGATCTATCTGAACATGGGTCATGGCGACGAAGAATTCATTGATGCTACACAAAACCTTTTGTTTGTAAACGCCTTCCGTTGGGTAGTCAGCACTGATAAGAAGGGAGATCCGTTCAAGAAATAAAAGTCAGCAAATACCCGATACTGGCAGCATCTCTTATCAATGGTTCTCCATACTGATGGTCATTGGCTTTTTCCTTATATGGAATGTATACCCTCATACCGAAGGTGCTGGGAAATATGTGTTCAGAGGGATGAAAATCCTTGGCATTATTCTAGGACTGATCGGCTGGACCTATGCCGTATGTGCTGTCATTTATCTATTTACCCGGGAGAGTCTTTGCAAAAATAGACTCTCTCATCATTGTTATAATTACCGGACTACTGGCTAAGATTAAAATAAAACTGAAAATATAATCCGAACAATTACAGAATATGAAAAGAAACAAACTTCCCGGAATTATACTCCTTGCATGCTGTACTCTGCTTGCTGGTATGCAAGCAAATGCGAAGGATATAGAAGTTCGAAACGGAAACATCATCCTGGACTTTAGTACAAAAATCGCATCACAAACTTCTTCGTTAATACTTCTGCCGGAAAATATACCATAAAACGATCTACCGGAAGATTCAGCGAATACCAGACGATTGGTAGCACGTCTTCAACAACATTTACTGATAAAAAAGTCAAAGGGAATCCCCATGATTATTATTATCAGATAATAGACAAGGAAGGTAAACTCCTGACCTCAATGGCTATGGATACCGAAGTATTCGGCGACTATGTATACATATATAGTGATACGGACCATAAAGTGGACGTAGGGAATGAGATTAATGCCATTCATGAACAAATGTTCGGCAAGGAGTTCAGTCCCAACCGCTATGCACTCTTATTCAAAGCCGGTGATTATAAGGAAGCGGGATTACTGAAAGTTCCGTTCTATGTACATCTGGCAGGATTAGGAAAAATACCGTTTGATGTGAAAGTTTCCAATATACACACCCCTCCTCACTTAAGCAATGGTAACGGAACGTGTACTTTCTGGCGTTCTGCAGAGAATCTTTCTGTGATCGGACCGGAAACCTATGATGAAGAGGAAACGTTCAAATGGGCCGTATCTCAGGCTGCACCGATCCGACGTATTTATTCACAACGTGTCGTACGCAACCAATGGGAAAACGGATGGGTAAGCGGTGGTTTTACTGCAGATTGTTACTTCGATGCTGCTGCCGGTTCTAAAAACCAACAACAATGGTATACCCGAAATTCCTTTTTGAACAAAGGACGAGGAGAATTCGAAGAAATCAAATACAATTATTGTTTCCAGGGGGTTGAATTAGGTACAGAGGTAGATACCAAAGCCTATCAGAACAATTGGGACAAGGGAGGTAATGTAACTTTTATCCCCACCACCCCAATCATACGCGAAAAGCCATTCTTATTTATCGGCGACGACGGAAGATACAAAGTATTCCGTCCGGCACTGACAAAGGAGTCTCCTACAGCCGCACTGACATGGGCGAAGGTGAAATTCTGGATTTACTGAATGAATTTTATGTAGTGAAACCGGGTGTCTCGGCCGAATACATGAATAAACAACTCGCAGCGGGCAAACATCTGCTTATAACTCCCGGCATGTACGAGCTTTCAGAACCACTCCATGTCACCCGCCCCAACACCATTATACTGGGAATCGGATGGGCGACTCTGATTCCGGGAGAAAAGAATTCCGATACGGCAATTCTGGTAGAAGATGTAGACGGGGTAACGATTGCCTCTCTAATGTTTGATGCGCATTACACTTCCAATACCCTGATTCAGGTTGGTACGGAGAAAACAGCTCAAAGACATATACAAAATCCGATTCTGCTCACCGACCTGTTTTTCCGGATAGGCGGATTCCGTCCGGCAAAGGTACACGTAGACCGTGCAGTTGAACTAAACAGCAATGACGTGATTGGCGATCATTTCTGGATATGGAGGGCAGATCATGGTGTTCGTGGCAGTGTAGGCTCGGAAGTACATGGCTGACGTTCAGGTCTTGGACTTACAGGCGACCATGTCACCATTTACGGCTTATTCAACGAGCACTTCCAGGAATATCAGACTTACTGGACAGGAGAACATGGACGAACTTACTTTTATCAATGCGAAACGCCCTATGATGCTCCCTCACAGGAATACTATATGAGCGAAAACGGCACACGCGCCGGATATGCCGCATATAAAGTAGCTGATAACGTGAATACTCATGAAGCTTTTGCCTTCGGCATTTATGATGTACTACATAACGAAATAATGATTGAGAATTCAATAGAAGTACCCGATAAAACCGGTATAAGAATGTATCACATGTGCAACAATACCCTTTCGGGAGGAGGCGCCAAAGGTTTCAACTATATATTGAATGGCATAGGAAAAAGTACCTATAAGACGCACCACGATTACAGGGCATATATAGATGAATTCATAGGAAAACGATAACAGAACAGCAAGGATTCCTCTCTCACTCGCATTGTCGTCATAGCCAATAAACTTTTTGTCGAATCTAACTGACAACTATATATACATATCAGTAGATGCTTTAAAAGGAATGATGTTTTCAGGTAGAAAAATGAGACTGTCTAACAACTAAAGTTAGATAGTCTCTTTTTTTGTAAAATCCTCTTCTATTGCCTATAAAGCTTGTTTAACCTGCACCATTCATTGTTGGGAATTAGAAGGAGTTATCAGCCAACAAGTCGGCTCTAACTCCTTGAAATGAAAGAGGTTTGACTATGAATTATATAGGTTAGGCGGTATGCTTTTTGGGAAATGATGTATTTTGTACTTTCCTTGATAGCTTTTAAACCTATGCGACATTAAAATGCAAATATAAGCGTTTTTTTAAACCTCAAATGTCATTTTTTCACCCACCATTGGAAAGAAATCTACATACATTTGTGAAAATTCTAACACTAATGATTTTAACACTTAATGATTTTATTTAATTTTAATGCTATGGGAAAGTTATGCAGATTACATCTCCTTTTGTTGGCTTTGTTGCTACCGGGAGTGTCCTTCGCACAAAATCTTTTAAAAGTGCAAGGTTGTGTTACTGACGAGCAGAACGAGCCACTTATCGGGGCTACCGTGCAGACTAAAGACAAGTCGAAAGGCACGATAACGGATAGCGGTGGCAACTATGTTTTGTCGGGAGTTCCCAAGGGTTCAACCTTGGTGTTTTCGTATGTCGGCTACAAGTCGAAAGAAGTAAAGGTGACATCAGCTTCTCTTAATGTTGTCATGGAATCGGATGATGAACTGCTTGATGAAGTGGTTGTCATCGGCTATGGCCAGCAGCGTAAAGTGACGCTGACGGGTTCTGTCTCCAACGTAGGAGGTAAGGAACTTCTCAAATCGCCGGCCGCATCGCTTGGCAATACCCTTTCGGGTAAGCTTCCGGGACTCCAGTCGGTGCAGTATACCGGCGTTCCCGGTGCCGACGACCCTGTTATCCGCATCCGTGGTATCGGTTCGTTCAACAGCGCCGAACCTCTTGTGCTTGTCGATGGTGTAGAGCGTGAGTTCAGCCAGATAGACCCGAACGAGGTGCAGGACATTTCTATTCTTAAGGACGCTTCCGCTACGGCAGTCTTCGGCGTGCGTGGTGCCAACGGCGTTATTCTCGTTACAACACGTCGCGGCGAGGTAGGCAAGCCTGCCATCACACTGACCACTTCAGTAGGTCTTCAGCAGATTTCCAAATTCCTTGAGCCGGCAAACTCCTACGAGTATGCAACGGCTTACAATCATGCTCAGGAAGTGGAAGGAGTAGCCGAGGACGGATGGAAGTTCTCGAAGGAAGCTATACAGCACTGGAAGGATATGGATATGCCTACCGTTTATCCAAGCACCAACTGGTTCAAGTACTTGATGAATGACCACGCATGGCAGGAACAATATAATATTAATGTGTCGGGTGGTACTGAACGTGCCCGCTATTTCGTTTCCGTCGGCATGCTCAATCAGGACGGCCTTTTCAAAACCTTCGACCAAGGCGATGACGCAAACTTCAAATACCGCCGTTACAACTTCCGCGCCAACCTCGATGTGGATTTCTCTAAGCTGAGCACGCTTTCCATCGGTATCGGTGGCCGCATCGGCAGACGTAACTCTATCGGTAATGGTGAGTATAACGGTCAGTCGGGTGTCTTTGGCGTGGAAGGTCTTCTCAACAATGGTACGCCAATGTCAGGCTACGGTCTTGACAGTGAGGGACATCGCATTGTTTCCGACCCTGACCTTGTTGGCGCGGTTGGCTCCGATGGTCTCGGTCTTATCTACCAGCACGGTTATACTGTTCAACGCCAGAATGTCGTAAACCTCGACCTTCAGTACAAGCTCAAGCTCGATTTTATCACCAAAGGGCTTGATTTCCGTATCAAGGGTTCCTACAACTCTGACTATACACAGCAGAAAGCACGTACTACTTCCGGTGGTATCAGCTACAAGGCCACCATCGCTAAGGGTGAATACGAGGAAGACGGTGCTCCAAAGGTGGTTTATGTCCGTCAGGGTGACTCATGGCCTCTTGGCTATGAAGAGAAGAAATGGGGGGGCAGGAACTGGTATGCAGAGGCGAGTCTCAACTATACCCGCAAGTTCGGTGACCACAATTTCGGTGCGCTCGTTCTTTATAATGAATCTAAAAACTACTATCCTGGCGGTGTCTATAATTCTATCCCCCGTGGTTATGTAGGTATGGTAGGCCGTGTCACTTACGACTACCAGACTAAGTATATGATAGACCTCAATATGGGCTATAATGGCTCAGAGAACTTCGCCAAAGGTAAACGCTTTGGTTTTTTCCCTTCTGCTTCTCTCGGCTGGATCATCTCCTCTGAAAAATTCTGGGAGCCTATCCGCAAGGTGGTTTCTTATCTTAAACTTCGCGGTTCTATCGGTAAAGTAGGTAATGACCAGGGTGTCGGCCGCTTCCTCTATCTGCCCGGTACATGGCAGTTCTACACCAACAACGGTGGTGCATGGTGGACCAACGACCGTACAGGTAACTTCGGTACCAACAACGGTGTGTTCATGCCCGGTGCACGCGAATCCAGCAACGGTAACCCCGATGTTACTTGGGAAACAGCCACCAAGCAGAACTATGGTGCCGATGTACACTTCTTTGGAGATCGCTTGAGTCTCGGTGTCGACCTCTTCTGGGAAGACCGCAAGAACATCCTCGTTTCCAACGAAACAACCATCGCGGGTATTTCCGCTCTCAAGCCCAATTCCATCAACTTTGGCCGTGTCAAGAACCATGGCTATGAAATGACCCTGCGCTGGGCCGACAAGATAGGTAAAGTGGACTACTCGATAGCTCCTACATTCGCTTTCGCACGCAACAAGGTGGTGGAAATGGCAGAAGTGAAGAAGGAATTCCCGCACATGTACCGTACCGGTCATCCTGTAGGTCAGCCTTTCGGCTACGACTTCTTTGAGTTCTATGTTCCCGGTGAAACCGAACAGCGCTACAAGGAAGTTTACGGTGTGGACATGCCGGACCAGCAGATTACATTGCGTCCTGGTGACAGCGTATTCGTTGACCTCACAGGTGATGGTAAGGTGGATGCCAACGATGTACATGCTATCGGCTACAGCGATATTCCTGAGTATACCGGTAGCATAAACGCAACGCTCAACTGGAAAGGTCTCGACTTCTCCATGACTTGGGTAGGTGCCACCCACGTCAACCGTCAGCTCAGTTCTTTCTATACTCCGGCCTTCGGTACGGGTAACCAGTCCATGCTCAATAAATGGGTCTATGACAACTCCTGGACTGAGGATAACCCCGGTGCCAGCCTGCCGCGTATCTCTCTTGAGAAATCGGCACGCGAGCATAACGGCTCACTTTCAGACCCATGGATGGTCGATGCATCGTATATCCGTCTGAAGAACCTTGAGATTGGTTATTCGTTCCGCATACCCGGTGTGCCCATCAACAACATCCGTGTTTATGCCAATGGCTATAACCTCCTTACTTTCACAAGCTTCAAGGCCAATGACCCGGAGGCACAAGCCGGCTATGGTAGCACACGTTATCCTATGACCCGTGTTTATAACTTCGGTATCAACTTAAACTTCTAACATTCAAGACAATGAATCTTATAGAGAAACTCAAAATAAGAACTGCTACTATTATTATATATGTAGCAAGTATCATGATGGGGATGGGGTCGCTGGGCTCCTGTGTCGATGATATCAACATCGGAAATGGCTTCCTCGACAAGCAGCCGGGTGTCGACGTGACCGTAGACTCCATCTTTGTCAAGGGAGAGAATGCAAAGCGTTTCCTCTGGCACATGTACGGTGCCATGCACAATCCTTTCACCTATACAGGTGCAGTATGGTATTCTCACCCCGATGCTTTGACCGATATTTGCCAGTCGTACTGCGGATGGCACAATCTCGGAAAGTACTACGGTGGTGACCTCACCGAGACCGACCAGGATAACGGTGGTTTCGCCAAGTTCCCTTTCATCGCCAACGGCGACGGCAATAACCGTGCAGGTATCTGGCGTACCATCCGTGAGGGTTGGATTTTTATCGAGAACATCGATCGTGTTCCTGACCTGAGCGAATCTGAGAAGAGCCAGCTCCGTGGCGAGGTGTATGTCATCATGGCATCGCGCTATCTCGATGCTTTCCGCAACTTCGGAGGCCTTCCGAAAGTTGACCGCTCATACTTGGCTGCTGATGTTGTAGACGGTAGGCGCATGAGCGTAATCCAGACAGCAGAGTTCATTGATGAGCTTATCCAGGCCGCCATCGACGAGCCGGGTCTTCCTTTCTTTGTGCAGGATCAGGCCACCAATTCCGGACGTCTGACCAAAGGCTCGGCCTATGGTCTGCGTGTAAGACTGTGGAACTTCGTGGCTTCGCCTCTGTTTAACAGTGACAAACCTTATCTAGAATTCACCCGCAACGAGGAGAATCAGGACCTCAACCAGGTATGGACCGGCGGTTACAAGTCCGAACTTTGGCAGAAAGCACTGAAGGCTTGTGAGGATTTCTTCCAGGCCAATAGTACCAACGGCAACTATTTCGCCCTTGTACAGCCCACTGGTGACAGTGAACAAGACTATTGCAACGCTTTCCGTGCCGCCTATTGGTTTCGTGGTAACAGCGAGAAGGTGATTGAAGTGCATGCCGGTTTGGGCACAAACGCTTGGAATGGTGACTGGAATGTAGAAGGTATGGATGAGTTCGGTATGGCTCTCTTCACCCTCGAATATATGGAAATGTTTGGTATGGCAGACGGTCGTAACTTCCCTTACGATGACGTGTTCAATACTGATAACCCCAACAACGTAGATATCTTTGTCAATCGCGACCCGCGTCTCTACGAGACAATGGTAGTGAATCGCAACAATCTTGTCGAGCAATATCAGGGGCTTTCGAGCACCGAGATGTGGCAAGGCGGTAATGTCGACCAGACCTTCAATCCTGCTGTTACCGACAATCCATGGTCTACCCGCATGAAACTGTTCAAGTATCTCCGCGACAACGGCTATGCAGCATACTATCCGACCAATTTTGCTTATCTGCGTATGGCTGACATTCACCTTTGCTACGCTGAAGCACTCGCACAGACAGGCAATCTGCAGAAAGCCTGCGACGAAATGAATAAGGTGCGCGCACGCGTAGGTCTTGGCAAGGTAGAGGCCATGAATCCGGAGCTCAACCTAACTGCCAATAAGGACAACTTCATCGAGCAGCTCCTTAAGGAACGTGCTTGCGAGTTCGGTTATGAAGACTCCCGCTGGTATGACCTCATCCGCTACAAGAGGTCTGACATATTCAAGAAACAGGTACACCAGCTACGTGTATGGCGCAAGGATGCCAACGGCAACAAGATGAATCCTGCCGACTACAATGGCAACACGAGCCTTGAACCCGGTGAACCTTGGCCGAACTGTATCTATGAGAAGATACCTTGTACCAACAATATCCGCGTATGGTGGGATACTGACGACCAGACGAGCAAGTGGACTGACAAATGGTATCTCACGCCTATTTCACGTGATGAAATCAACAAGGGCTATGGCCTGAACCAGAACCCGGGTTGGTAATCCAGATTTTAAACATCAATAAGACTTATAGAATATGAATATAAATAGAATGTTGATGCTTGCGACTGCCGTTGCCTCTCTCACGGCAAATGCGCAGGTAAAACTCAACGACAAGAATGCAAATGCCTATGATTTGGGTTACGGTGTGGAAATAAGCAATTTCCTCAGCACCGCTTCCGCTACCACAATCACAGGCGAAGAATTGCAGCAGACTTCGGCAACTAACCTTGCCCAGGCCCTCTATGGACGTCTGCCGGGCCTCACGGCTCTATCGCAAGGCGGCTTCTCAGGCGATGAAAATAAGGGTGCCACGTTTAATATTCGTGGCTTTCACACGCTTAACGATACCGGCATTCTCATCCTCGTCGATGGCTATGAGCGTCCCATCGACCGCCTCAGTGTAGAGGAGGTGGAGAGCGTTACCGTCCTCAAGGATGCTGCCGCCACGGCACTTCTTGGCCATGAGGGTATCAATGGCGCTATACTTGTGAAGACAAAGCGTGGCGCTGAAGGCAAGACACGTGTCAAGGTGGGCTACAGCCATAAGTTCCAGTTCGACCCTGAATTCGCAGACATGGTGGACGGTTACGGATATGCCAGCGCTTTCAATCGTGCCCGTCGCAATGACGGACTCTCTGCCGCATACACCGAGCAGGAGCTTAACCTCTTCAAGGACGGTTCCGATCCGTACTTCTATCCTAACGTGAACTGGCGCGACCTTACTTTCAAGAACACTGCCGAGGAAGACCATGCATACGTTTCGGTGTACGGAGGTACGAACAAGGTGAAATACTACACCCATATCGATTATACCGATGTGCGCGGTGCTCTCAAGGATACCAAGCAGGCAGACTACAATGCGCAGCTGCGCCAGTCGAAGGCCAATATCCGTACCAACCTCGACTTCAGCCTCACCAACACGACTCTCATGTCGGTGAACCTCTTCGGTATGTTCCAGGAGAGCAAGCGGCCCTCAGACCTCAATGCTGACGATGCTACAGCTGCTGTCTACGACCTGCCGGCAAGTGCTTTCCCCTACAAGACCTCAACAGGTATCTGGGGTGGTAACGAGGCGTACGGTGATGCCAACCCCATTGCCAAGATTCAGGAGTCCGGCTTCTACAAGACCCATCAGCGCCAGCTGTGGGTGGATGCCAAGCTGTCGCAAAAGCTCGACTTCCTGCTCGATGGCCTGAGCGTATTTGTCAGTGCCGGTTATGCCAATTCGTCGATTTACGCGGAGAATTCGCACAAGTCACACCAGTATGGCTATGAGCGTTACACCGGTGCCATTGGTGACAAGAACAACGTAGCCCTGAACACATTCGGCAACAAGGAGACCAACCTCACCTTCAGTAACTGGAATGCCGGCCAGTGGTGGAAAGCAAAAGCTACCCTGGGTTTCAACTACAAACGTTCGTTCTTCGACAACGACCACTTCAATGCTGCCGTTCTTTATGATAACAGTGGTTCGAGCACTGACGGACGTGGAAACACCTACTATCGTCAGAACATCATGGGAGTCTTCCACTACGATTTTCAGAACCGCTACGTT
>OGGJ01002025.1_pt1 | contig 15163 bp, 16 predicted proteins | sample 1571071 | NCBI WGS metagenome assembly OGGJ01 (sample SAMEA2581954, study PRJEB24529) | metagenome | biome: Human gut stool | place: China | collected 2011
TGAAAGGTAGATATTATTATATCACATATATCAGTAGTAGAATCCGCTGGGCATTGTTTGAGCAGATCATCTGCTATTACAACAGTATGCCCAGCCGCTTGAAGCTCCCTCGCTCTCTCGCTCCATCCTTTGCCCTTTTCACTATCTTCAAGGGCATCCCTATCCGGGAATAACACCAAAACTCGACCCCTGAGAACCTCTGCCCGGTGTTTGTCTAAATACCCCTTACCCTGCGTGGCAATCCAAAGGAATTGAGGATAAAAAATTGATGCTACAAGGGCAGTTTTTTCACTCTCTACTATGGCTATATGCTTACCGGGATATAAGGGTAACAAGTGAAGTCCAAAATAACAGCCTTGGGCGTTTTCGCCTTGGATAGTTTTCATATCAAAGGGGCGTTTGCTCACTTTGTCTTTAATCCGATGGTGGTCGCCTATGGGGAAAGGTATTATTTTGACTTTATGCACATTGCCCTCAATGTCAATACTTGGGAAAGTAGAGCAAGCAGAGCAACCGTTAATCCGCTCTTTTGCGGAGAAGCCGACGCGATAAGACCAGAAAACCGACCTAATAACATCACTATGCTTGGGGAACTTGGTAATTAGATAGTTGAAAAGATTAGACTTATCTACCAATTTAGCCGAAGCCTCAACACCTCCATAACTCAAATATTTAATCTGCGGCGGAGTTTTGGCGGAGTTTTGGCGGAGTTTTGGCGGAGTTACAACATTGTTTGACAATGTATTATTTATATTATCCGCCAAATATACGCCACTTAAAGAAGCTGTGATTTTAACCGCTTCAACAAATCCCACGCCCTCGATTTCCTGCACGAATCTAATAGCATCATTGCCGCCTTTCCCGCAGCCATAACACTTGTAAGCACCATAAGGAAAGCGTTGATTTGGCGGTGTAATGTAGAAACTGGCAGTTTTTTCGTTGTGAAAAGGACAACAAGCGACAAAGCGCGAGCCATTGCGCCGGAGTTCAGTATAACGCCCAGCGATAGCCACCAAATCAGCAGCAGATTTAACTCTTTCAATGTCGTTTTTGTCTATCATTTCAACATATTTTTCCGCCATGCCATTATTCCGCCAAAATACCCTCCGCCAATATCTCTTTCAGAGATATAAGAGATTATTGGCAGAGTTAGGGAATTGGCGGACATTTGGCGGACATTTGGCGGACATTTGGCGGAGGTTAATTTTTGGAGTAATAATAACTGTTATTTCGTTCCAAGTAGTCCAGTTTAACCGCATCGTCAACACGTCTTTCGGCGGTTCTTGCAGATGTGGCAAGACCTTTTTTTAGCAGAGCGTTAATGAGGTCTTTCCGTTGCAGTCCGCTTTGTTTCCCTTTACATAAGCCTCTCAAATATTCAAAGCTCTCTAATTCGCTATTAGTGCGAGGTTTCGGGAGGTTTTCGAGGTCTGCAAGATTTGGTATTGCGATTTTTTCTCTGCCCTCATTGTAATCCACCTCATCAATCCTAAATACGAATGGCTCCGGCTTCTTGTCGCGAGTACGAGTGTAGGTTACTTTGGTGTAGTCGCCCTCAGCATCGAGGTGTAATATTGTTGAACATTTGCGGGTAAGTTCGGACCCTACTTGCCCGCGTGCGGTGCTGTCATCGCCTTTTTCGTTAGTGTGGAGTACGGCAGAAATATGACAACCGTAGTTAGCAGATACGGTTAATAATAACTGTCGGATCATTGCCGCCTCTGGGATGTCGTTAATGTTGTTCATCAAGTCGGCAACTCCATCAAGCAAGATGAAATCAGGGCGATATAATGCGACAAGATATGTGAATGTTTTGAACCTGCCTACCGCTCCCAGTTCTCGCATTGAGCTGTGAATTACGTTACTTGTGTCTGCTCCTTTTGCCTTGAGTCGGTCAATGGTTCGCGCAGTTCTTGCGGCACCCTGTTCGGTGTCAATCCAAAGAATTTTAGTTGGTTTGGTAGGGGTGGTAAATCTCTTTGTATCTTCGCTATCTCCCTCGGAAAGTAACAGAGCAATAAGCAATGATGAAAGGAATGTTTTACGGCTCTTTGCCTTTCCCTCTATGATAGAGAAATCTCCCCTAACAAATACCGGGCAATCACTATCATTTAGGAAAGAGTCGGGGGCATCATACGTTGCGCGTGGGTCAATAATAGTACCGTCGGCAATAGAAATAAATTCATCGAGGCTTTGGGGATCTACGCCAAAACTCTCTTTGGTGTTCATTGCCTCTGTCCATATAATTCGGCATAGGTTTAAGGCTTCTTGTGCCGCCGCTTTCTTTTGAGCCAAGTCCATTGCGGCGTTTACTTCCTCCGGGGAAAATTGCTGCTTCTCTTTGCTGTTCATTGTTCTCTCCCGTTTTTATCAAGAATCCAATTAAAGCAAAGGCCGGTGGCATTGAGGTACTTCCGAACTGCGTTAGGGTCGCTTGTCCAGAACAAAAGACAACCGACGATTCCCTTTAAGTCTTCAGATGTGAAATTATCCCATTCGTCAAGTCCGATTGCCTCTTTTGCAATATCTTCTAAATAACCCTTTATTACATTAAGAGTTTCAGCTGTGTTTCGGGTATCAAGACTTGGGTTGTTTACGGAAATTGTGCAATCAGAATTGATGTTAACCAACTCTTTTGCTTCGATTTGCGGTACATTGATAGTACAATATAGCCGCTTTCGGTTGTATGATACTACCCACCTAATAGGTGTGTAGCAAGGGTGGTTGTTCCTTTTTTGAATGGAAAAACGCACCGTTAGTTTCGGAGTGTTTGCCATACTCTATATATAAAGTTTACAATATCGGTTGCGTCAATGACGCGGCTCTATGGCTCTCTCTGCCGTTGAGAACTTTTCTCGGTGCAAAGATAATAAATATTTTTGAATTGTTGCTATTTCTTGTCGCAAATATTTACGATGTGCTTAATAAAAACCGATTAGGCTTGCAGCTATCCTCCCGGATTGCGACAAGCCTATTATTGTAAACTCCATATATGGAGTCTTATTTTCTATCGCAAAGGTAACACTAAATTTTGACATATACAAATTAAAAATGAGGCTGTTAGCGTTAACGACCTCATTTCTAATTGGTAAAAGAGAAGCAATTATTTTCCGTGATAGTCTTACCAAGACTTTATTAAAGACTTCGGGCTTATTCCCATGCCTTGCGCAGCTCCGGCGGTAGCACATCCTCAAAGGCTTTCACTTGTCGCTCGGCCTCTGCCTTTTCCTCGGCGGTTTCGCTGTCCCATGCCGCTTGTAACTGTTCCTGACAGGCGCGGCAGCTCTCTATGAGTTCCGGGTCGGTGGTGTCCACCTCGGAGGCTCGGCGGCACTTGGAGGCGTAGTGCAACAAGGCTCTTGCCATTTTCTTTGCGGTTTCGGGTGTGAGTGTTACCCATGCTTGCCCGTCTGCGGAACTCATGCAGTCGGGATTGTCCTCCCATTCGCCTTTATCGTTATACTCGCCAAGTTCGGAGAGGGTAAGGCAAATTTCGTCGTCGTGAATGTGCCACGTCTTACCGTCGTAAGAGGCTGGCGCATAGATTTTCAGATCGAGGGGCGCGCCGGGGGTCTCGATGGTTGTTGTCTTGTTGTAGCGTCTTTTCTTTGCCGATGCAGCCAAATCAAATTTAATTTCGCTCATATCTAAACATTTTAGGGGTTAAACATAGTACAAAGATAGTGAAATAAAGCGACTTACACAAGTTTTGCGGAACATAAACACCCTGTTTTTGGTGTGTTTGATAGGGATATTGTCAATGTCTTGTGCCGGATAGTTGGTCTTTGTTGTTATGAAAGTCAATATTTTTATGTAAATTTGTATATGATAGAGGCTTACAAATCGGAAGTTTTACCCCTTTGGGGTAATGGCCGGAGATTTAACCCCTATGGGGTTAATAATAATAAGTGCATTTTCCGGATTTTTCGTTCTTGTTTTCCTTTCGCTACTAAAACACCCCATTATCATGCCTCGGAAAAGTAAAAGACAGAGAGAATTTGAGGAAAAGAAACAAACTATTTATCAAGCATCCGACGAACTCGGACAGCCCTATGAGGAAGATAGGTTGTTTGCAATCCTTTGTGTTTGTGGCTATCCAGCTGCAAAGGCTTATCGCCTTGCCTATCCCCATTCGCAAGCGTCCGTATCATCCTCGGCGGTACTTGCATCCCGGCGGTTAAAAGAACCAGCTGTGCAGGAGATATTAAACGCAATAGGAGGGTCGTATTGGTGTGGGCTTATTTATCTCAAAGATGGAATTATCAAGGAGAGGCGGCGGCGATGGCCGTCTTATTGTCCTCCGCGAAAAGACAGGATAGAGCCGGATGAAAAATAGAAAAAAATTTTTTTACCTCGCACCCATACCCGCACAGCCGGGATGACTGTTACCCCCGGTACCCCTTGTGAGTATTGAGCCGTAGAACTTGCGTACTTCGCTGAATTTTAGTATATTTGCAACATAAATAGAGCCGAGAGCCACTAACCTTAACCGGGATAGTGGCTCTTTTCTCTTTAACATACATATCAAACCAAGCCGAGAGCCGAGAGCCGATGCCGCTTTTGCGGTCTCGGCTTTAATTGTTTAAGGCAATGGCAGATAACAAACTAATCTTTCCTATCGGTTTCGATCTTGAGGCAGGGGTAGAGGATGCGATGAAGAACGGCGACCGGGCATTAACGCGCATTGAATCGGTTTTTGCGCGTCGGCCTATCGCCCTGAAAGTGGATGCCTCCGGTGTTGGTGAACTTGGCAAGAGCATAGATGCCCTTGTCGCCAACCTTACCCGGCTTAACGGTCTTTTGGCAGGAGGCGGCACCACTTCGGCAATAACAGAACAGCAACAGTTGGCTCACGCCGTCGATGAACACGGCAGGGCGGTCGAGGGTGCAACCGGCGCGATGGGGCGCAATGTTGCGGAACAGGAGAAAGTCAACAAGGCTTTACGAGATACCTATATCGAGCAGGAAAAAGTCAACAGGCTCATAACTCAATATCACGACACCTACGAGGGTCAGATTGAAAGCCTCGCCCGGCTCAACAGTCAGCTTGCAGCCAACAAGAAAGCACAGAGCGACAATGAGAAAGCGTTGTCGATGGGTCGTAAGTCCGCGAGAGAGTATGCCGCAACCAATGCGGAGCTTATGGCGCAGCACCGGCAGCTCACTCAAGAGAAACGTGCCCTCACTCAGATAATGACAGCCGAGGAAAAGATGCTGATGTCCCAAGAGGGCAGCTATGCGCAGTTGTCGCAACAGTTGTCATTGCTGAAAACCGCATATAAAGACCTCGGCGACGAGGGGCGCAGCTCACAATTTGGGCAGGACCTTAGCGGAGCGATTCAGACACTTGACGCTCAACTCAAGGGGATGGCGGCAAGTATGGGGGAATTTCAACGGAATGTCGGAAATTACTCTCTTGCCGGACAAAACGGGGTAGTTACTACCGAGAGCCTGACAGCAGCCATTAATCAGGAAGCCCGGACTACTCAAGACCTCATAGACCAGACGCGGATATTGGAGGATGCAAAGCGGATGATCAACCGCGAGGATGCCAACTATAACTCCACAATAGCCGCCCTCAATGCCAAGCTCGACGAGAACCGCCGCAAGCTCTCCGATGTGAGCGACATATTGGGTAAGGAGGCTAAGAGTGTGGCAGAGGCGGAGGCGCAAAACAAAAGACTGTCCGAGGCTATGAAACATATAGACCTCACCAGCTCGGATGCGAAAAAGAAGTTGGAGGAAATGCGCAGTCAGATAGAGCGCAACAACCGAACAATCAATGCCGCGACGGGCGCGAATGAGCGATATGCGGAGAGTGTGTTGGGTCTCGTGGGTGTAAACGCCAATTTCGGACGCTCCTTGCAGGGTCTGGGTAACGGCGGCAACTTCATTGACGGCCTCGGCATAAAGATTAAAGCTCTTGGCAAATCGGTAATGGGATTGTTGGCTAATCCCGTGGTGCTGACGATTCTCGGCATTGCTGGTGTTGCCGCCGGTTTCAAATGGTGGTACGAGTACAACAAAGGTCTTATCGAAGCCTCACGCCTGACGGAGAATTTCACCGGACTTACAGGCGAAGCCGCCGACAAGATTACCGCCGATATGCAGACATTGGCGGACCATATGGGAAAAGGCTACAAAGAAAGCATAGGCGCGGCTAATGTTCTGGTGCAACAGTTCGGCGTATCATGGGAGGATGCCATGAAGCTCATGCAGGATGGTATTGTTGCCGGAGCCGACATGAGCGGCAACATGGTTAGCAATATCGAGCGTTTTGCCCCGGTTCTGCGTGATGCCGGAGTTAGTGCCGATGAATTTATGTCGATACTCGCCGAGACCCGCAACGGAGTTTTCAACGAGCAGGGCATACAGGACATTGTGAAAGGCGGTACCCGGTTGAGGGCTATGACAAAGCAGATTGCGGAATCTCTCGACGCGGTAGGCATATCTTCGGCACAGATGCAGAAAGATTTGTCGGACGGCACAGTTACCATGTTTGAGGCAGTGCAGACAGTAGCCTCCAAACTCAAGGAACTGCCCGAAAACTCGCAGGAAGCCGGCAATATCATGAAGCAGGTATTTGGCAGAACCGCAGCCGAGGGCGGCACCTTGCTTATTCAGTCGATTGCCGATGTCAATACCAATCTCGATGAGGCAAAGAACCGCATGGGCGAGCTTGGTAAAGCCAATGAGGAACAGATGAACGCCCAGCGAGAACTAAATGAGGCTCTTTCGGCGGTGTTCAAGGTGAGCGGCACCAACTTCGAGATAATGATTGCCAAAGTCAAAACCTTTGCCACGCAGGGATTGACAAAGGTTATAAAGGGATGCGCAGACATAGTGAATTGGTTTATACGAATGTATAACAAATCCATTGTCGTGCGTTCCGGGGTCAGCAGCATAGTAAACTCGTTCAAGACACTTTGGGAAATATCGAAGTTTGTTTTTAACCAGATCATTGACTCTTTCTCTGCCGCCGGTACAATCATGGAGGGCATTGTAACTCTCGATTGGGATAAGGTCAAGAAAGGCTATACCGACGGCATGAAAGCATTGGGCAACAATATAACCACTCTCGCCAAAAACATAGCATCCAATACCGCCGACGCATTTAACGACACCCTCAACGGACAAATGAAAGAGGTATCGGTCAAACTCGATGCGGACACCTCCGGCGCAACCCCCGTCCGCGATGGTTCCGGCAACGGAAATCCCGGCGGCATTACCCCGATAGGCGGCAAAGTTGATAAAGAGGCAGCTAAAAGCTACTTGCAGACACTCAACAAAATAGAACAGTCAATTACAGCCATTTACACCAAATATGGCGAATTGGTAAAGCAGGAGGGCAACACAAAGGCTCTGGAGCATATCAATGAGCTTTACAAAACCCAACTGTCTTATATCAATTCGATGGCCGGACAATTCGGGCTGTCATTCGATATGCCTACCTCGTTCAAGAGCCTGCAAGAGTACCGCAATGCGATTCTCGATGTCATAAAGCGATTGAACGAAAGCGGAGTGAAAGGAGCGCAGAACGCCGCTTTAGAGCTTGAGATGAAGATTGGTCTGGGCAATGTGGATAGTGTCAGCAAAGAACTTGAACGCAACCTGACCATGATGTCAGACCGCATAAGCCGGACTAAGGCCGCGAAAGAGTTTTACGACAAAGTTTTCTCACAGACGGGGAGCCATACCATTGCCGCCAATGTTACAGCCTCGATATACGGAGATACCGGCGAAGGTTTGCAAAAGCAGATAGCGGAGCAGATTCAGGAATATTTCAGAGGCGTAGATGTCGAATTGCCGGTGAACCTCAAAACGGGAGATGTGGATTATAAAAAGCTCCGCGAGATATGGGTGGCGGATAAATCATTGTCGCCGGAACTGCGTAAGATTCCGCAACAGTACGACGCGGCAATTAAATCAATCCTCGACAACGGCGATAACTTCAACAAAAAACAGGCGGAGCAATGGCTGTCAGACCTTGAAGCCGCAAAGACATATTCGGACAAGCGCATTGAACTCGCACAGTACACGGCAAACCAAATTGCGTATCTGGAGAGCAAGCGCAATGCACTCGACCCGGACAGCCGGGATTATGAGGCGCAGCTAAAGATGTTCGACAATCTTATTGCCGGATATAAGAGCAGGGAGCAGAAAGAAGCCTCCTCGATAGAGTGGGAAGCGTTCAAGGATATGCCCATATATACCTCTATGTTCGCAGACCTCGACAACGCAAGCTCCGCAATGCTTACCAATATGCGTGAGAAGTTGTTGCAGATGAGGGAATCATGGAAAAGCCTCGACCCGGACCAGATTAAGGAACTGCAAGACCGATTAAGCGAGATTGATGTGCAAATTGCCTCACGCAATCCGTTCAAGGTTCTCGGCGATGCCTTTAAGGAATACAAGGAGTTGCGAAAGAATGGGACAAAAGCGGATGCCGACAAAGCATTGTTAGACGCGACCGACGCTTATGCCAAAGCAAAATCAGACCTTGAGGCACTTCTAAAAGAAAAGCCAACGGATGATCCGGCGGTGGAAAACGCCCGGCAACTCGTCAACTCCACCGAGGAAGCCGCAAAGAAAGCCCAGGAACTCGCAGACCGGTGGGCGAGGGTTGAGAAAGCAATCGGGCTGTCAAGCTCGGAACTGTTTGCCATTCTCGGCTCATTCAGTGATGTTGCCGCCGGAATAGGCAAACTTACTCAAGTATTCGGAGGCAGTGAGGAAGATGTGCAATACTGGGATGATATAGCCGCCGGACTGAACGAGGTAACAGGCGGAATCGAGGGAATTGTGCAAGCTACCATGAGTGGCAACCCCATTGGCATTGTTACCTCCACTCTGACAGCCATACCGAACATGATAAGCGGTTTTGCAAATCTCTTTTCAGCCGGGAAAGTCAAGAGAGCCAACAAGGAGATTAAGAAGCAACAGAAGATATTAGAGCAGCTTGAATACACTTACAACCGCCTCAACACCGCCGCAGACAAGCTATTTGGCGCGGACTATATAAGTAACTACAATGCCCAGATGCGGAATTTGCAAGCACAGCAAACCGCATATCTCAAGCAAGCGGAGGCCGAGCGAAGCAAAGGTAAGAAAGCCGACAAGGGAAAGATTGACGAATACCTGAACGCCGCCCGTGATGTTGCGGACCAAATAGCCGACATGGAGGGCGAGTTAACCGCGCATTTCACCGGCACCAGCCGACAGGATGCCGCGCGAGAGTTTGCCCGGTCATGGATTGAGGCTAAACTATCGTTTTCCAACACAGCCGACGCAATCAAGAGCAAATATTCAGACATGATCAAGTCGATGATTGTTGAGGGTGCGGCGGCAAGAGTTATCGACGCGGCATTAAAGCCCATGTGGGATGAAATGGATAAGATGTTAGCCAATAATGACATTTACGGGGCAATAGATTATCTGGCAAACGGCATGGATAGTTTTATTGAATCCGCCGACAATGGGATGAGCGTGTTATGGAAAGCCCTTGAAGCTCGCGGCCTCGATATGAAGAAGCTGATGGGCGATGTCGATAGCAATTACACCGGGATAGCAAAGAATGTCGCCGGAGCGACCTCAGAGGAAATAAACCATGTCGCCGCAATCGGCAATACTCTGATGTATTATGTTTCTCCGATCCCGGCAATGGCTACCGATGTCGCAATTATCCGGCAAGCTGTCGCCGCCAATTCCGGCGCGGTCAACACGAACAGTTCTCCGGGTTGGTCGGATTGGCAAACACAGGCTATGGCAGCATACAACGCTACCGCAAAGAATACCGCCGACACTGTTACCGAATGTCGGCGAGCTGCTGTTGCGTGCGAAGAAGCTGTAAGCAACCTAAAACGGGTAATAGAATATTCGGGAGGAAAAGCGAGAATCAATGTAAGGCTATAACCCCGAAAATCGAATAAAAAAATTTTTTAAGGTCGCACCTCGCCCCAACGAGAGAGGCGGCTCTATACCCCCGGCACCCCTTCCGGGATGTTGGGAATCATCTGCCAATAAAACGGCTCTTGCGCGTGATGCGTAGGGGTCGTTTTGCCTGTTGACTTCTTGACTGCCTGATTGCACATGACTTCGGAATTGGTGCTGTAAATTGAGTTTTGTGCAGCGCAAAACATACCTTGCCGCTCAAGCGTCGCGGGGGCTACCAAAACCTTTTGAGGTTACTCAAAAGACACCTTGCTACTCAAACGGCGTAGAGCCTTTATGAGTTACCGCCGGAGGTCGGCAAGAAGATTTTTATACGGATAAAAATACAACTTGCTACACATTTTCTGCGACTACATTTACAATCACCCGCAACAAAAAAGCCGGGGGTTGTGGCTCCGGCTCATTGTTAGATCATCTGATAATTTCGTATCGGCTGCAAAGCAGTTTTACGCTCATGGGGGTATGGAATACGCCACGACTTGTGTAGATTCCTTTTTCGGTTAAGTGGTCGGCGATTCTCTGCAATCCTCGTTCCTTGCGGTCAGTGTGTTCGGAGAGATAACGGCGTATCTCATTAGAGGCTGCTATATTGTTGGGGTTCTCATCTGCCTTGCGCTTGCGTACCTCAACAGATGCAGCAACCATTTCGGGGGTTATCGAGGTGGCGGCGTCCGGGCGACCGAGTTTCACTCCCTTTGCTTTGAGAGCCTGCAAAGCGGCGGATGTTCTCTCACTGATTAACTTTGCCTCCTTTGCTGCAAGTCCGAAGTAAACGCCGAAGAAAAGAGGGTCGGACATGGCTTCATCGGGGAAGTTGAGGATATTGAATTTAAGACCAGACTTAAAAACCAACTCAGCGGCAAAAGCTAAATCTCGGCTCAAGCGATCATGTTTGGCAACCGTCAATATCGCTTTATGTTTGCGAGCTAACGCCATTGCCTTGTTAAGTTCCGGGCGGTCGCACTCCTTGCCGCTCTCCTTTTCCTCGACCTCAGCAACAATAACTGCACCGATTTCAGCGGCGGCAGCCTCAACTCTTGCTTTCTGTGCATCGAGGCCGAGGCCCTGCCTTTTGGTTGATACTCGGTAATAGGCTATCCACTTGGGGGCGGTTGTTGTCGTTGTTGCTTTCATCGTCATGCGTTTTAGAACTACATTGCAAAGATAATACTAATTTTATAATAAAACAAATGTCCGTTTCTTTTATTATAATATTTAACATTTGATAACATTATCTGCTTTGGTGAAATTTCAGGCAGAACAAAAGGGCGACGGCACCCCCGAAAGAATGTCGCCGCCCTCCTCTTGTAACACGGGGCTTTTGCTCTATACCGCCAAGGTTCGGAAGACGTAAGACGGTTATATTTTAGCTTGCTATCCGGCAATGATTCTCCCCTCGATAGCAACAAGGGGGTATTAGGCTACCCCGTGCCGGGATTATGCGGCAAGAGGTTAATATCTCTCACACCGCTGGGAATATTCATCTTTACACCACTCACGACGGGACTTCCGGCACCCATTGTAAGAGTATTGTCATTGCCTTGCACGGAGTTATTGCCATCTCGTCCTACGGTTTGGTTTATATCTGACGAAACACGGCCACCTTCCTTTGCAACAATATCCCCTCCGACATCAATTATACGATTGTTGTTGCCGGACACAATAACTTCGTGCAACCGCTCTATCGCATCGCCTATGCGGTCGAGGCTCCGGGCTATATGATCGAGCCGCCGGAGTTCTGCGGAGTGTATGCGCTGTTTGCGTGTCATTTTTTGATAGCTGCGGTTAGGTTCTTTATGGCTTTCTCGGCATTGTTATTAAAACTCTCCGCGTTATCAGATGCAATGGTTTCTGCTGCAATAGAATCCTTACCGTTAGCCTCCACTTCGACCCCCGGAGCGTTGGTAATATCTTCGGCGAAGTCTTGCACCCCTCCGCTAATGGTTGCACCCTCGTTGACATGGATTATAACTTGCCGCGTTGGGTGTCGCTCCATGTAGTCGGCTATGCGCTTCAACTGTGTGGCTATGTCCTGCAATGCTGTTTTATCCATACGAAAAACGGCTTTAACCCATCTCGCCAAAGATAGACAGCACTCGCGTAACGGTGTATGTCATAAGGTTAAAGCCGTATAGACCTTAACCGCTACGCAATAATGCTTATGTCTTTTGATAATCTTTGGCGAGATTTCAAGTACAAAGTTAACGCTTTTTCTCTGCGGAAAGTTGGAGAGCGACAAAAGATTTATTCCTCAACTCAACTTTTTACCCCTAATATTTGTGTATATTATATATATTATATATCTTTGCATTGTAAAACTTAACGATATGGCAACAGCACTAAACATCAAACGCAAAAACATCGACCTCCCCGTCGATACTCTGCAAAAGCTCTCCATTATGGCAGTAGCTCAGGGCAAGAGCTTAAAGAATTTCATCGAAACGATTCTTATTTCAAAGGCTAATGCCGTAGCCGTAGAAGTAAGCGAAAACCCCTCTCCCTCCGGCGACCCGTGGTTTAATGACCCGGAAAATATAGCCTCCCTCAATCGAGGTATAGAGGATATTAAAGCCGGAAGATGCCGCGCTTACTCAATGGATGAAATAAGAGAACTGTTAGGCGTATGACATACGAACTAATCTTGTCCGATGAAGCGAAAGAACACATGAAAGTGTGGAGAAAGTCAGGGCAAAAGAAAACGCTAAAGAAAATAGCAGATTTGTTCGAGGAACTGCGACAACATCCAACAACAGGCACAGGCCATGTTGAACAGCTCAAGGGTAATTATTCCGGCTATTGGAGTAGAGAAATCAACAAAGGCGACCGAATGATTTACAGCATTGAAGATGACAAGGTAATTGTAAACGTGGTTTCGCTCAAAGGTCATTACAACGACAAATAGAGATAGGCAGGGCAATCGCTCTGCTTTTCTTTTTCTTTGCCGGATATTTGGAGGTATCGAGATTGTTTTATACCTTTGCAGTCAATAATTAAATACTGCAATAAATAAAGAAATAAATTATTATATATGGCTAAAATAATAGCTGTCGCCAATCATAAGGGCGGAGTAGGTAAAACAACCTCATGTGTAAATGTGGGGGCTGCACTCGCAAAGGCAGGACGGCGCGTGTTGCTCGTGGATGTAGACCCGCAAGCAAACCTAACAAGTAGCTTGACGGATGAAAACGCGGTAACGGCATCGGTCTATAACGCAATGAAGCAAGTTGCAGAGAAAAAGCCGGCAGAACTCCCGATTATACCCATATCTGAAAACTTGGATATAGTTCCATCCAATATAAACCTAACGGGCATTGATATGGAATTAGGCGGTATTATCGCACGGGAGCAAATTTTACGGCGGCTGCTTTCTCCCATACGAGGCAAATATGATTATATTTTCATAGATTGTCCACCGTCCCTCGGATTGATCACAATAAACGCATTGACGGCAGCAGATAGTGTAATAATTACCATGTGCGCCGAAACTTTGCCTCTACGGGGTCTTGCGATGCTCGACAACATGATTGAGGATATTGCCGAAAGTCTTAACCCTGCGCTCCATGTGTCCGGCATCATCATTGCTAAATACAATCGCCGCAAACTTGACAATGCAGTGATTGAAACCATACGGACAAAGTATGGCGATAGAGTCTACAATACTTTTATCCGAAACAATGTCGCCCTCGCTGAAGCCCCCACCTTTAGACAAAGCGTATTAGATTACGCTCCCGGTTCAAACGGTGCAAAGGACTACACGCAACTTGCAAATGAAATCGACAAATAAATATCTACCTACAATATGGCAAAGACACAAAGAGTAACATCGGGGCTGCTCGGCAAAATAGCGGGGTTTGAAGCGACTGCACCCGACACGGCGGCAACAGAAGAAGCCCCTAAAGTCACCTCAACCGAAGAAAAGAAGTTAGGCAGACCGCCCAAAGAACCTACAATGCCGTTAACCGTCCGTCTCTCCCCTGAATTGCTCCATGAGCTAAAGCTCCGTGCAGTCATGGAACACACAACGCAAACGGCAATAATTGATACGTTACTACGTAAATACTTAAATATGTAAATTATTATTGCAGTAAATAATAATTTTATTATTGCATTAATAAAGTAAATAGAGAGCCGGGGCGCGTAACCTCGGCTCTCTTTCAGTTGAGGTTGAAAGAATCCTGCAATGTGTCGAACAGGTCTTTAATCTCCCTATTGTCGCCCTCGGCTTTCAGCTCCACGAAAGCGCGAATAACATCCGTTGCTTTCAATATCGCTTCCCCGGTCTTTGTCATCAACTCCAATGCGTCCGGCAGAGACACAACCACAACGGGCGACCCGGTAGGCTTCAATTTGTCCTCTATCAACTTTTGAGCATCACGCAGACCTAAAGCCGTATTGTAAAGCTCGATAATGCTTAGTAATTTTTTTTTCTTCCATATATCAGTTTTAGATATTGTCTTTACCCTCATATTTGCCCTGTATCGCGTTGTTTTGCCGTTGAGGTAGGATTTATCCACTGAGGCAAACAAACGCGAAATTTGGGCTATTTCTCGCGGTTTTGGGCGTAATACTGACACGACCCGTTGCAGACTGTTGAGGCAACGGCAATATAAGGCATCAAAGAGAAGTTTTGAGGCAGATTGCCGAGTTTCATTTTTTGCCGTGCCATGAACTGCGCAGCCATATAGAACGCCCTATGCTCGTCGGTAGGCTCGAAGTATCTCCACGGGTCCGGCGACAGTTCCGGGCAATGGCAGCACTCCACGACTTCGCCCCCATACTTGCACCTATGGCACAAGGTTATTGCCGAGTTATTTCCGTTTTCTTTCATCGCTGTTTCGTGGTTTGTTCGTTTTTGTTTCGCTGTTCATACCGACGGCAACGGCCATACCTCAGCACTAATGCCGGGTCGCCTATCGTGGTGCATACCAGATTGCCGCTTGAGGTACGGCGGCATCGTTTACAATCCTCACACAATAGCTTAAATTCGCTCATTCGTTCTTGTTTTGGCAGCGGTAAGGCTCTACGCTGATAGGCTCTAAATCAAATTTTTCTGCAAGCTCGGCCAATGCCGGATATTGCTTTTTCATCTGCTCAAACAACAACCCCGCTTCTTCTTCTGGGGTTAGTTCTTTTTTCGGTGGTTCCGGCTCGGAATCTTGAAAGGTAGATATTATTATATCACATATATCAGTAGTAGAATCCGCTGGGCATT
>OGGJ01002035.1_pt1 | contig 15086 bp, 13 predicted proteins | sample 1571071 | NCBI WGS metagenome assembly OGGJ01 (sample SAMEA2581954, study PRJEB24529) | metagenome | biome: Human gut stool | place: China | collected 2011
TATTCCGTGAGTTTCATAATAATTTCTATCCACGCCCTCCGCGAGGAGGGCGACGCACGTGGCCGACACCATTTGCAGCGAGTGGCTGATTTCTATCCACGCCCTCCGCGAGGAGGGCGACGTGCGATTTGCAACGGGACGCGGGGGACGCGACATTTCTATCCACGCCCTCCGCGAGGAGGGCGACTCGAACAGCAAGCAGCGATGAGCTACAACAGTGCCATTTCTATCCACGCCCTCCGCGAGGAGGGCGACGTCCTTTTTGGCACATCAACGATGTGGCCCAAATCATTTCTATCCACGCCCTCCGCGAGGAGGGCGACAATCCAAAAGTGCCATCGAGGATGCCGACGAGATATTTCTATCCACGCCCTCCGCGAGGAGGGCGACCAGTGACACCGAAATATTCCGTGAGTTTCATAATAATTTCTATCCACGCCCTCCGCGAGGAGGGCGACGGCGGCCTGCGGATCCTGAGCGAAACGCAGATGGAGATTTCTATCCACGCCCTCCGCGAGGAGGGCGACCCCGGCGGGTACACGGATGGTGCAGCTGATGAAGGTATTTCTATCCACGCCCTCCGCGAGGAGGGCGACCTGAACCACTCGTTCCAGACTTTGGCGTATGCCCTATTTCTATCCACGCCCTCCGCGAGGAGGGCGACACCCCCGGAAGCACCGGCAGCGGCAGACCGTCTGATTTCTATCCACGCCCTCCGCGAGGAGGGCGACGCTTCAAACGGGACTATTCGCTGTTGACGACCATATTTCTATCCACGCCCTCCGCGAGGAGGGCGACGGTGCGGGCCATTTTCGCGGCGATGCTCCTTTCTATTTCTATCCACGCCCTCCGCGAGGAGGGCGACGCTTAGGGCTACCGAGGTCACTCACAACACCGATATTTCTATCCACGCCCTCCGCGAGGAGGGCGACTACAGACAGCTCAAAAGAGCGTATACTGTAGAGATTTCTATCCACGCCCTCCGCGAGGAGGGCGACAAGAGTGGGCAGACAAAATGGGCATAGCAAAACAATTTCTATCCACGCCCTCCGCGAGGAGGGCGACCAGAAATGGAGGTGAAATAGTGGCAATCATCAGTGTATTTCTATCCACGCCCTCCGCGAGGAGGGCGACCACCATGCCGACGTGCCCACTGTCAAACTTCACAAATTTCTATCCACGCCCTCCGCGAGGAGGGCGACCCAGTGCATTCTCCGACCAGCCCGGAGCAAGCAATTTCTATCCACGCCCTCCGCGAGGAGGGCGACCCACGAGCCGGAATATGAGTACAAGGTAACAGACATTTCTATCCACGCCCTCCGCGAGGAGGGCGACCGACGCGAGCCCGACGTGGGAGGACATCACACAATTTCTATCCACGCCCTCCGCGAGGAGGGCGACAGGCCGTGTACGCGCATTTCAACAACACCCTCGGATTTCTATCCACGCCCTCCGCGAGGAGGGCGACAGCAAAAACAGAGACAAAATCTCTATTTTCTTATAAATTATACAACATTCTGCACGAATTTAAAAGAGCCTTGATTTACAACGGGTCAAAGAACGATCCAAATCATGCAAAATGACACAAAAATCCGGTGCGAAGGTGCCGGAAAAATGCTGAGAACTCCCCCTTCGCACCGGGGCGCAAAACTCAGAACAACAGCAGGCCGTCCTGCTCGAAGGGCGGATGAACGCCGATATGCTCCACCTTGCTCTTATAGTTGTTGCCCAGCTGGTAGAAGCGCAGGCTGTCCAGCGCGGGGTCGATGAGGGCCGTCAGCTCCGCCTTGAGAACGGCATACTGCGCGGCATCCAGCAGACACTCGAACACGGAGTTCTGCACCCGCTGGCCGTGGTCCACACAGCGCTTGGCGACTTTGCGCAGACGTTTGCGCCCGGCAGGAGTTTCGGTGTTGACGTCGTAGGTGATAAGGACCAGCATACACATCCCTCACTTCCAGAAAAATGGCGGGTAAAGCTCCATATCGCCCCGCAGGGTGCGGGCCAGAAGCAGAGCCTGCACATAAGGCACGAGGCCCCACGGAAGCTTTTCGTTCAGGAACGGGTGGGTGATGGTCTCCTGCTTGCGGGTCTGCCACCCGCCCAGAAAGGCGCGGCGGCCCTCGTCGGTGAGAAGGATAGCCCCGTTCTCCTGCTTCTGGAAATGCTTCGGCGTCATGATTTTCTGGTTGATGCAGGAGAACACAAAGCGGTCTGCGTAAACAGTGCGCAGTTCTTCCATGAGGTCGAGGGCGAGGCTCCTGCGCCCGGGCCGGGCGCGGTGGAGAAAGCCGACGTAGGGGTCGAGGCCCACACTCTGAAGAGCCGCTGTGCAGTCGGAGGCCAGAAGCGAATAAGCGAAGGAGAGCAGGGCATTGGTGTTGTCCAGAGGCGGGCGGCGGCTCCGGCCTGCGAAAGAAAAATCATCGTGCTGCTGCAGGATGAGGGAATCAAAGCAGTCGAAATACCGCTGTGCCGCCTCGCCCTCCAGGCCGCGAAGCTGGTCGAGGTCGTCGCACTGCTCGATGAGGGGCAGCGCTGCCGCCAGCTGGGCGCTGGTGTGCTTGAGCTGTTCCACCGGCACCCGCTGAGGGTGGTCGCGGGTGGCCCGTTCCAGCACCCAGCGGGCGTTATAGACTTTGCCCAGGATGAAATTGCGCGCATAGAGACAACTCTCTGCCTCGCTGTCTGCGATGCGGTACTGGGTCTGCCGCAGCAGGACGTTGCCCTGCTCTTCGCCTACAGCCCGGGCCAGAAAGCGTCCCTGCGGGCTGAAAAAGCTCAAATCGACCCCGAGGCGGGCGCATTTGCCCATCAGGGCAGGGCTTGCGCCGGGATAGCTGAAGCAGACGATGCCTTCCAGCCTGTGGAGCGGGACCCGGCCCATTTCGGCCTTGTTGCAGAGCAGGACGATGTTCTCCCCCTCGAGGGAAAGGTAGGCGTCCTTGTTGAGGACGTAGAGCGTGTTCAAAAACTTTCTCATGGCGCGGCCTCCTGCATCTCGTCCAGATGGGCGCGGAGATAGGCTTTTGGGTCGGCACGCTGATACAGCACGGGGAGGCAGAGCTCTTTGAGGGAGCAGGCGCTGCAGTGGGTGCTGGGCTTTGACTTGGGAGTATAGCCCCGGGCAAAATAGGCGTGCATCTCGTCGGCCATCTTCTGGGTGGCCTGGCGCAGTTCTTCGGTCAGCGGCACGACCTCCCGCCGCCGCGTCTCTTCGTAGAAGAGCGCACCCTCAGGGATGCTGCACACCAGCATCTCTTCCAGCGCCATGGCCTGTGCGCAGAGCTGCAGCCGGTCGGCGTCGCCGGCCTTGGCGCGGCCATGCTTATACTCGACAGGCATGGGCTTCCAGAGTCCTTCCGCGTTTTGCAGCGGGATGCCCTCCGGGTCGGCCCGGAACTCGACGACGTCGCAGTTTCCGCTCAGGCCCAGCCGACGGCTGACCACCTGCATCCCTCGGGTGATGAGCAGGCCGCCGCGCCGTTCGGTCTGGTTTGCGTCATGGCAGCGGGCGTGGTCGAGCTGGCCTTCGGCGGTGCGGCGGTTCTCCGCCCACTGCTGCTCCAGATGGATGAGCGCCCACTGGCGGCGGCAGAAGCAGAAGTGCTGGATGCCCGACAGGGGCAGCCAGTCGTCCGGGCCGCCCATCAGGACAGCCTCTCGCAGGTGACTCCTTCCGGCAGAGTGTCTGCCACCGTGACGGTGTAGTCGCGGTAGCTGCGGGCGGCGTCCACATCGGGCTTGCGCTGGACAGCGACGGAGTCGAAGAGCTTGTAGGCCGGGGCATTGCCCAACTCAGAATCGTGCTTGAACACGATGAGCTCCCGCACGGCCATCTTGCCGCGGGCGGCGCTGTGGTCGTTCTCGAACATATTCAGGATGGCAGTCCACAGAAGTTTCAAATCATCCTCGGAGAAGCCGGTGGTCTTCCGGGCGAGGTTGGCCGAGACATATCCCTCGGCGCGGTAGAGGGCGTAAGGCACGATGTGCTTGCGGCCCATCTCAGTACCCTTCTTCTCGGCGTCGGCCTCGGTGGTGATGGCCACGCGGGTGATGGTGACTTCCTGCGGGACGATGGGGTCCACCGAGCGGGCAAAGCTCAGCTGGACGGGGCCGCGCACCTGACCGCAGTTCAGCGCACCCTTGACGAAGGTGGTCATGACGGCACCGAAGGTGCGGATGTCGAAGTAGTTCTCACACATATAGTCCCGCAGCTTGGCATCGATGTCGGGGTCGGCCTTTTTGGCAGCTTTCAGGTCGGGGTCGATGCCCAGAGTTTTGATGGCCTCGGCGTCGCTGCGGTTGAGGGGAACGCCGTCCTTGATGTAGATACGATAGCCTTTTTCGTCCTCTTTCAGGGTCTCGACATAGTTGCGGATCTTCCGCTTGAGGCAGACATCGGTCACCAGACCGTAGCCCGTCTCGGGGTCGATACGGGGCATGTTGCCTGCGTCGGGGTCGCCGTTGGGGTTGCCGTTCTCGACGTCGAACAGGATGACGAAATCATAGCGGTTCTTGATGGGCTCAGACATGGTTTATTCCTCCTCATTCTTTTTGGCGTAGCGTTTCTGGGTCTGGTGGTAGTAGCCGATCTCAAAGGCACCCTGCTCCGGCAGGCTGAGCCGTGCCGGGAAGCCTGTCTCGGGCAGCTGGGCCATCAGCTCGGTGAGCTGTTTGCTGAAATGCACCTCGTTGGGGGTGCTCATCTTCTGCAGATGCTTCTGAGCCAGCTTGACCAGCGTGGGGAAGGCCGTTGCCGGGGTGGCACAGGCCGAGTTGAAGTACCGGTCTTTGATGGTGGCGTTGATGCCGGGATTGGCGACGCTCTGGATCGTCTCCAGCACAGAGAAGAGACGCCCCAGAACATAGGGGACATTGCTGCTTTCGTTCAGGCTCACGGTAAATACCTCCTTGTTGAGCTCAGTGGGGTAGTTGCGGAGATAGTAGGCTTTCAGGATAGCGGCGCGGCCCCGGGTGACTTCCCGTTCGGCCCGGATGCGGAGGGTCACGCCGTTGAGCAGGGTGGCGGGATAGGGTCCGCCGGTGAGGATGGCCCGGAGCAGGTCGCCCACCAGCTGGGGCGATGGATTTTTGTCCCGGGATTTCTGATTGACCGTCTCCTGCGCCAGCGCCCAGGGGGCCTGGACCGTTTTATCGCTGATTTTGGTGTGCCGGGGTTTCTGGTTGACCGTCTCCTGTGCCAGCGCCCAGACCGACAGGTTTTCCCGCTTGTCGAAGGCGGGGCGGGTGATTTCGAGCCGGTCGGCGTGGTCCTGCAGATTTTTGGCAAACTGTCCGAAGCTGCTGTGCAGGAAGAACCGGACGGAGAGCCGGGCCGCGTTGGGCGAGATGCCCAGCACATAGAAGTTCTGGTTCGGGTCCAGCTTGTCATCGAGGAAGGAGACGGGGCGTCCCTGAGAAAGAGCTTTCAGTGCGGCGGCAAGGTCGCTTTCCGAGACGCCGCGCGCCTCGGAACCGCCGCAGAAAAACATCAGCATGGCGTTTGAGTAGGCGGGAGCGGCGTTTTCGGCCCAGCAGACGATGGTGGTGTCGCCGATGCGCTGACAGCAGTTCCGGTCAGCCAGCAGCAGATTGAGGGCCGTGGTGTAGGCGAAAGCCGCGTACTCGCTGACGGGGGCGTTGGCACCCTGCTCATGGCCATAGGAGCAGAAAGCGGGTGCGTTGAAGGAGACCAGTGCCGCACCGGCGGCCTGTGCGCCCATCACACCCTTGATGGCGGGGTGGATGCGGGCGATGCCGGCCTCTTTGCCGGTGATGAGGCAGCGGGCCGTCTCGGCGTCGGCATCGGAGGTGTCAAAGGCGGACTGCCAGGCGTCCCGGATGGCGTCATCTGTGGTGGCCAGCCAGTGGGCGCCGTCGGGAGATTCGTAGCCGAACACAAGGTTCGCGTTGTTGTTCAGGTCGGCCCACTGCCCTGCCAGCAGCGGGTGGGCGGGGGCTGCGGCGGGGTCCCAGTGGTCAAAAAAGGCGAGGATGGCTTTGGCGGCAGGGGAGTCCACGCCGTCGAGCACCTTGTGGTGGAGAGCGGCGCAAGCCTCGAAGCACTGGCGGGAACGCTCGGGCTTGCCCTTTTCGTCTGCGCCCAGCAGATAGGACGTATTGTCGCACAAAAAGTTCGCGGCGACGCCGGAGGCGCGCTTGACCCGGTGGGGGACAGGGAGCTCACGGGGGGCGATGACGGTCTTTTTGCCCTTGGGGACTTCCTGCCGCAGGTCGTTGAGGGCGAGGAGCTGGCCGTCGGGGCCGAGGCGCAGTTCATAGCTGACTTTGAACTTACTGTCCCAGCCGGGGGCCTCCACCTTGCCCTGCTTCAAGAGCTGTTCATAATAGGCGGTGAGTGCTTGGAGTATCATGTAAACACCTCCACGTCCCGGCATTCCATCACGCCGTCCACCAGCTTTGCGCGGAAGAACTGGCTGCGGATGTTGGCCGAATCAGAGTAATCGAGGCTGTGGAGTATGAAGCCGAGGTCCTGCGTGACCTTCAGCGCCGGAATGCTGCCGCCCGGCCATTCCCGGAAGTTGGCCGGGAACTCCCGGCACCCGAAACAGGGCTGGTGATAGCACTGGCCTTTGCGCAGGCGTCGGCGCAGGATGTCCTGGAACTTGCCGGGATTGTCGCTGGGGGCGGCCTTGTCCGTCAAATCAAAGTGACACTCGATGACGTAGTGGACGTCCTGCAGGACCATCGCGGCCCGCTGCTGGATGTCCTCCGAGGTGTAGAGCACCGGCGGTGTGCCGCCTTTGGCCGCGCTGAGGGCGGCGGAGGACAGCAGGGTGGACTTGACCTCGTTGCGCCGGATGTTGGTGAACCGGATGGGCCGCTGGGTGTATTCCTCGGTGGACGCTTTATCCACGGGGTCAAGGCTGAAGGGCTTGAGCAGATAGATGCGGTCAACCGTATAACGCAGCCCGGGGTGCCAGTAGATGGCTTCCACAAGGCCCCGCGCAGCGGATGGAGTGATCATGTCGTAGCTCACACGCTCGGTCTTCATTTCCGGACGAGTGAAACAGGCATAGTCGCCCCATACTTCAATGAGCATGGACATCAGCATCGCCTCCTTTCCGGGTGAAGTTGAATTTTCAGACTAAGATGAATGTTAGCCATTGCAACCACCTCTTCACTATTTCACTTCATTTAGTTGATAATCGGATATGTCTATATATCCTTTCTGAGCTTAGTATATTCTTTTTCGAAAGCGTTGTCAAGGAGTTGTGAGGAATTATCTGGAAAATGTTGAAAAAAAGTTCGTTTTTCCGTATACTGTTGGTGTCGTTGGAGGTTTGGATGCCTCTGATGAGGATTGAAATATTTAATTGATGTCGGAGATGTCAAGGGGAAGCGGCAAAGCGGTGTATGCTTTGCCGCTTCTCTCTTTTTAGAAGTAAAGGCCGATGCCCGTCTCCACATCCATGGCAAGGCCGGTCTTTTCACTGTAGCAGCTGGTATCGGTGAGGATGGCCGAGCCATCGGGCCGCAGTTCCAGCGCCCCGGCGGCGTCGAGCTTTTCGAACTGGTCTTTGTAGCAGGAGACACTGTAAACGCCCAGCTTCCGCCGCAGGGTCCGTGTCACAGGGCCGGTCTGCATCTGCTGGCAAAGGGCCTCCCCCTCGCCAAGGGGCAGGTAGACGGTGCAGGCAGCGTTCTCGATGAGGCGGAATTCCTCCGCCGCCTGCGCGAAGGGGAGCTGGCAGCCCCGGATGCCCCGAAGAAATGCACCCAGAATCCCATGTTTGTCTATAGCGTTGGGAACGCTCAAATCAGAAGGCACGCCGCGCAGCTCAAGAAGCTCCTCAAAGTAAGCTTTGATGGCTTTGGGAGTGTCGAGCATGGATTGATGCCGGGCGGTGTAGTCCAGTGCGCTGACATTCTGTTTGAGCATCTGGGGCGTGGAACACTCGTCCAGCCGGAACCGGTAGACGATGCTTTCCTCTGCGCCCCGCCGCCCCTCGCGGTTGCAGCGCCCGGCAGTCTGTAAGAGCGAGTCAAGACCGCACTGCTCGCGGTAAGCAACGGGAAAATCCACGTCCACGCCCGCCTCGATGAGAGAGGTGGACACCACCCGGCAGGGCAGACCCTCTTTCAGCCGCTGGCGGATGTCGTCCAGCTGACGGCGGCGGTCGGCGGCGCAGAGCAGGGTAGTCAGGCAGTAGCTGTCCTCGGCGGGCAGGGACTCATAGAGCTGCTGGGCCGTCTTGCGGCGGTTGACCACGCAGAGCACCTGCGGGTGATCTGCCAGCCGGGCGGCGAACTCCTCCTGCGGCAGGGTGCCGAGGTCTTGCAGTGTGGTGCGCCGGAGCACTTCGTAGAGGCGGGCCGCGTCGGGCGTGATTTCCTGCGGGTGGAGCTCCGGCACAAAGTGCCGGAACAGCGGCTCAAGGGCAGGCTGGGTGGCCGTGCAGAGGACGGCCGTGGAGTGGTAATGCTGGATGAGCTGGGCAATGGCACTGACGCAGGGGGCAAGGTAGTCGCCCGGGAGGGTCTGCGCCTCGTCGAAGATGATGACGCTGTCGGCGATGTTGTGGAGCTTGCGGCAGCGGCTGCTGCGGTTGGCGTAGAGCGACTCGAAGAACTGCACCGCCGTCGTCACCACGACGGGGGCGTCCCAGTTTTCGCTGGCCAGCATCTGGCGGTACTGGGCGTGGGTCAGGTCGTCCTGCTCAACAGTCTTGTACTCGGCGTTGGAGAAGTCGGCCAGAACATTTTCTGCGCCCAGCAGACCCGAGAAGACGGCGGCGGTCTGGTCGATGATGGACATATAAGGGATGACGTAGATGACCCGCTTCATCTTCTGGGCGGCGGCGTGCTCCAGCGCAAAGGCGAGGGAGGCGAAGGTCTTGCCGCCGCCGGTGGGTACGGTGAGGGTGTAGAGCCCCTGTGGGCCGTGCGCGCCTTTCTCGAGGCAGGCGCGGAGGACGGTGTTGCGCTGGACGCTGACGGGCGAAGGAGACTCGGCCCTGAGATAACGCTGCGCCTGTGCCGAGACGATGTCCCGCAGCGCGGCGATGTCCGTGCCGCTGCCCCGGGGTGCGGTCTTGCCGTCCATGAAGGTCTCGGTGTCGATGAAGTCGGCGTCCACGAGGCAGGAGTAGAGCATCCGGGTAAAGAACGCGAGGCTCAGCGGGTCGGCGCAGGCCCACGCGGGCGGCGTCGAGGCGGGGAGCGTTACTTCCTGCCAGCCGTCGTAGGGGGCTACCGGCTTCTTGCTCCGGCCAAACAGGGTGGCGTCGCCCGGGTCATCGGCGGGGCTCCCGCCGTCGGGCAGGCCGCTGTGGTGTCCGGCCACGGCAAAGGCGGCGTGGGGATGGTGACGAACCCAGGCCTCCTGCGCCCCGGCGGTGGAGTGGTCCACCTTGGGGCCGCCTTTGAGCCGCAGCTGGAAGGCGTCGCTGTATTTGCCGACGTCGTGGAGCCATGCGGCAAATTCGGCCTCGCTCTGCGCCCCGAAGGGGGCTGCGAAGGAACCGGCCAGCCTGGCAGTGCCGGCGAGATGGTCGTAGACGGTCTGGGTGCGGGTGCCGTCCTCGCTGACGTGGGCAAGACGTGTGGAGTGCTCCATAAAATGACCTCCTGACTCTGGTTTGCAATAAGGATACGCTTTTCAAAAAGCGGCTGTCAACAAAACGCGCTTTTCGACAAAAAATTCCGGGACTTTGCACAAAAAGCAGACGGAAAAATCTGCAATGTGCCAAAGACGAAGGAAACGAGTATTTTCTTGTTTTTATGATAATGCAAATGATGTCCAATAAACTGGACTTTTTCTGATTTTTCAGGCAAAAATGAAAAGAGAACGGCGTTTGCTGTACTGCGGGAGGAAGACCGCCCGTCGGCAGAGAAAAAATGAAGATGTTGTGTACAACAACACCGCATTAAGATGGAATTAAGGCAGGGTTAAGAAAACTGCAAGAAAAGTGCTGAGTTATTCCATTTTGGAATGGACTTTCGGGAAAATCAAGGCGAATATCCCCCTTTTCATTTGCTGAAATCTGTTGTATTATGAATAACAGATATGGAATCTGAGCAAAATGCGCCGCGATGAAGCGCAAACAGGAATGATAAAATAAAGGGCAATAGGGGGAGAGCTACGATGGACGAAAAAGATTACGAGCTGCTGCACGCGCTGGACGAGACGCGCAACATCACCCACGCAGCGGACAAACTGTACATGACCCAGTCGGCACTGTCCAAGCGCATCAAGGCGCTGGAACAGGAGCTGGGGGTGGAGATCGTGCTGCGCTCACGGCAGGGCATCCGCTTCACGCCGGCCGGTGAACAGGTGCTGCTCCACAGCGCTGCCGCCGCCCGCGAGATGGAAAAGATGCGCCGCCAGCTGGCTTCCATTCAGGGCGAAGCCTGCGGCACCCTGCGGGCAGGCATCTCGGTGAACTTCTCCTACTACCGCCTGCCCGAGGTGCTGACGGAATACCACAAAGCCTACCCGAAGGTACGCCTCGACATCGCTACCGGCCACAGCCGGAACATCTATCAGCAGATGCTGGACTCTTCGCTGGACGTGGCAGTGCTGCGGGGCGAGTATCCGTGGGACGGCACCCAGTTCCTGCTCTCGCAGGAGAATATCTGCCTGATCTGCAGCGAGGAGAACAAGGACAGGCCCATCTCCGATTACCTTTATATCGACCACAGCAGCGACGCCACCATCAGCGCCCAGATGGCCCGCTGGCGCTACGAGAACGGCGTGACCAACGATGCGGGTAATTTTGTGGTGGATAACATCATGGTCTGCCGCGAGATGGTGGAGCGGGGCCTTGGCTGGGCGCTGATGCCGGAAGTGGCGCTGGATAACTTCAAGGGCTATGTCAAGCCCTGCACCTTCGAGAACGGCGAGCCCTTTGTCCGGCGCACCTATATTTTCTGCCAGAGAGACGCAGCCGCCCTGCCGCAGGTGCAGCTCTTTATGGACATGCTCAAAAAGCACCGCTGAGAGGAGAAAAACATGGAAACGACTGTTTCGCTGGTCCAGATGCTGGATGCACGGGAGCGCCGGGTGCAGCACCAGCAGGAGCTGCTGGCTCAGTACCACAAGCCTCTCATCTGCTTTACCATGAATATCTGCGGCCCGATAAAGGATTCGCCCCTCATCCGGCGGGGCTTTGCGCGGGGGCGTCAGCTGCTGCGCCAGCAGTTTCTGCGGGCAAAGCTGACGCCGCTGTATCAGGACGCCGTCCGGGAAGTGACCGGTTGCGAGGCGTTCTATGTGCTGGACGCCGACCCGCTGACCATCAAGAAATTCACCACCGACATCGAGGACGCTACCCCGCTGGGGCGGCTGTTCGACATGGACGTTATCCGCCCGGACGGCCTCAAAGTGGACAGAGAAGAGCTGGACCTCGAAGGCCGCCGCTGTCTCATCTGCGGCGGGCCTGCTAAGGTGTGCAGCAGCCGCCGCATCCATACCGTGGCCGAACTGCAGGAAAAGACGACGGAGATCCTGACCGAGGCCCGGGACGCGCAGGACATCGCCGACGCGGCCCGTCTGGCCGTCCGCGCCCTGCTCTACGAAGTGACCACCACCCCGAAGCCCGGCCTTGTGGACCGGCGCAACAGCGGAAGCCATAAGGACATGGATGTGTTCACTTTCATGGACAGCGCCGCGGCGCTCTACCCCTATTTTGAAGCCTGCGCCCGGACGGGCCGCGAGACGGCGGAACAGCCCGCGCCCGAGACCTTCGCGGCCCTGCGGCCTCTGGGGTGTGAGGCCGAGGGCGAGATGCTGGACGCCACCGGCGGCGTCAACACCCACAAGGGCGCGGTCTTTTCGGTGGGCATCGTCTGCGCGGCGCTGGGACGCCTCGACCGCTCCCTCTGGGCCGACGCTGCCCGGGTGCTGGCGGAAGTATCCGCCATGACGGCGGGCCTGACCGAGAAGGATTTTGCAGGCGTCACTGCCGAGAACGCCGCCACCGTGGGCCAGAAGCTTTATATCCGGTACGGCATCACCGGTGTGCGCGGGCAGGTGGAAGCCGGACTTCCCACGGTGCTGAATGTCGGTCTGCCGGTGCTGGAAGAGGGCCTTGCCAAGGGTTACGACTTCGACCGCGTCGGCGGCGGCGCACTGCTGGCCATCCTGGCCAACAGCACCGATACCAACATCATCGCCCGCTCGAGCCGGGAGCGTCAGCTGGCCCTCACCGAAGAGCTGAAAGCCCTTCTTGCCCAGACACCTTACCCGGACAAAGATGCGCTCGCGGCGCTGGATGACCGGTTCATTGCAGAAAATCTCTCGCCCGGCGGCAGTGCCGATCTGCTGGCGCTGACCTGGCTGCTCCATTTTGTTACTACTGAGGGGAATATCAATGAGTGAATATACCATTTCGCAGGTCTATCCGACCGATAAAACCGTTCTGGCCCAGATCGACACACTGCTGGGTCAGGAGGGCATCCGCCGCGACGGCAATCTGGACTACATCTGCGCCATGTTCGACGAGGAATACAACGTCATCGGCACCGGCAGCTGCTTCGGCAACACCCTGCGGTGCTTCGCCGTCAGCAGCGCCCATCAGGGCGAGGGTCTGCTGAACCAGATCATCACCCACCTCATCGAGGTGCAGTGTGCGCGGGGGAATATGCACCTGTTTCTCTACACCAAGGTAAAAAGCTCCAAGTTTTTCGGCGACCTCGGCTTCTACGAGATCGCCCAGGTGGAGGATACCCTTGTCTTCATGGAGAACCGCCGCGACGGTTTCGGGGCCTATCTGCGCGATCTGGAAAAGACCAGGACCGAGGGCAAAAGTGCGGCCCTCGTCATGAACGCGAACCCTTTTACCCTCGGTCATCAGTATCTTGTGGAAAAAGCCGCTGCCGCCTGCGACACGCTCCACCTGTTCGTGGTCAGTGAGGACGCCAGCCTCGTGCCTTTCGCCGTGCGCAGGAAGCTGGTGGAGGCGGGCGTGGCCCATCTGCCCAACGTCGTGCTCCACGACAGCGGCCCCTACATCATCTCGAATGCCACCTTCCCCAGCTACTTCCTGAAGGATGAGGCAGCTGTCATCGACGGCCACGCCCGGCTGGACCTCGCCGTCTTTACGAAAATCGCGGCGGCACTGAACATCACTGCCCGCTATGTGGGCGAGGAGCCTGCCAGTCAGGTGACGGGGCTTTACAACCAGATCATGTGCGAGCAGCTGCCCAAAGCGGGTATCGAGTGCGTCGTTGTACCCCGCAAAGAAGCAAACGGCAAGGCCATCAGTGCTTCCACCGTCCGCCAGTGCCTGCAGAGCGGCGATTGGGACACCCTCGAGACGCTGCTGCCCAAGACCAGCCTCGACTATTTCCGCAGCCCGGAGGCAGAGCCGGTGCTGGCACGCATCCGCAATGCGGGCAATGTCGTGCATTACTGAGAAAAACTTCCTCTCTCTTTGTGGTCATGACAACGAAAAGCGCAAACCAAAAAAAGCAGACGCTGCACAAAGCGTCTGCTTTTTTGGTATCATTCAGTTTGTGGTCTGGGCGGCGGACTGTATCATCTTCCAGACAGACTCGATGCTCTGGCGTATCTGAGCCAGCGTGGCGATGTCCCCGTCACTCATCCGGGAAGCCGGGGGAGAGAGCACCGTCTTGGCAGAAGTCACCGTGCCGGTGAGCTGGATATGGACGTTGTGGTCCGGGATGGTCAGCAGCACATGGATGGGCGTGGTCTTCGAGAAGAGAGCGTCCGTCGAAAAGCCGAGCACGAGGGTCGTGCCGTCGGCTGCGGCGGGGAACTGATAGTAGCGGTAGCCGTCTCGCGCGGCGGAAGGAGAGACTTTTTTCAGCCCCTTGAGCGAGAGGGTGAAGCCGGAAAGCTCCTGCAGCTCGACCTTGTTCGTCTCGACGCCCAGTACGGCGGCAGCCTGCGTCTGGGAGATGTAGTCTCCCAGACTCCACTCGGGCAGAAGAACGCTTGCGAGGGAGAGTTTATCGGTGACAGCCTGACGCAGAACGGTGTAGAGCTGCCCGATGTCGAAAAGTGTCTCTTCCGAGTCGATATAGACCCGGGTGAAGGGAGACGTCTTGACGGAGTCGTCTTCGTTGAGCTGGTAGAAGGAAAGCTGCAGCTTTCCGGGCGCATACTGGCCGCTGACGCTTCCGCTGGAAGCGTTCACCCGCTCGAGGATGTTCAGCAGCGGCGGCTTATCCGGGCTGTTGGGCGCTATCTCATACCGGAAGGTGAAGGATGCACCGGTTTGCAGAGCCGAGATTTTGCTGTGCAGCTGGAAAAAGACCACGCCCACAGCGGCCACTACAGCCACCAGCACGACCGCTAAAGCAACAAACAGTGGATTGACACGTTTTTTTGGAGATGCCATCTGCAAGACCTCCTGTCATAGACTCTATGATTATAGCATACGAGCAGGCAGACGAAATGTCAAGCCGGAACTTGACGTTATCAGACGGTCAGCGTATACTGTCTGATACATCTTATATAAGGTAAAGGGAGGCAGAGATGAAAATAGCGATCCTAGGTACCAGCGGCAGCGGAAAATCCACGCTGGCAAAGCGCCTGGGAGAGAGATACGGCCTGCCGGTGCTCCATATGGATACCGTGCATTTCCTGCCCGGCTGGGTGGAGCGGCCCTTCGCCGAGGAAGAAGCCATGGTCCGGCAGTTTCTCGACGAGAACGCAGGCGGCTGGGTCATCGACGGCAATTATACAAAGACCTGCTATGCCCGGCGGCTGGAAGAAGCGGATAAGATCATCGTGCTCTGGTTTTCACCGCTGGTCTGCCTCTGGCGGGCGGTACGGCGCTGGCAGCAGAACAAAGGCCGTGTGAGGGAGTCGTCTGCGCCCGGGTGCGAAGAGAAGATAGATGCCGAATTTGTCCGCTGGATCCTCCACGATGGGCGCACGAAGCAAAAGTGGGCGCAGATGGAGAGGATCGGGGAAAAGTATCCGGAGAACTATGTATTGATCCGGAACCAGCGGGAGCTGGATGGGTTCTTGAAGGAACTTTGAACTGGTTCTCGCGCCGGTGGCGCGGGGGCAGAGCGCTTTTTCATTAAGGCTAATTGTTCTCTTTTGATGTCAAAAGAGAACCAGAAAACCACCAGCGATTTCGACGCGC
>OGGJ01002039.1_pt1 | contig 15058 bp, 17 predicted proteins | sample 1571071 | NCBI WGS metagenome assembly OGGJ01 (sample SAMEA2581954, study PRJEB24529) | metagenome | biome: Human gut stool | place: China | collected 2011
GGCGCCGACGAGTGGTCGATGCATGTTAAAAAATCCGAGGACGGACAGAAACCCGTCGTCGTAGCGGAAGCCGCCGGCTATATGGGACTGACCGCCGCCGGCTTTGAACAGACCCGCGGCATGATCCGCAACATTGAAGACAAAACCGCAGCCACCATGGTCTATGTCGGCCCCTGCGGCGGCTATTACGACAACTGCTACAACCGCGAACCTTTGTACAACCTGTGGATTTCGCCGGTTTACGCTTTGTCTTCGGTCGACGCGCCGGTCAAGTTCGACGCTGACGTTTACGGCTTTGAAGCCGGCGGCGATCTCCAGCAGGACGCATACAATCGTTTGGGGCTTTTCGTCTCATATCGTCACGGCGAATACGATCTTGACGGCAAAAACGACTTTTATGTTGTCAACACTTCCGGCGACATAGATATCGACAGCTATATCGGCGGTCTTTACTACCGCTACACCGATCGCACTTTATGGGCGATGACCACGGTCTTTGCCGGCGTCCAGAACGCGGATCTGAAAACCGCCGACGGAGTTAAGGCAGATTCCGACGCCGCCCAGTTCGGCGCCGCATTCAGCACCGGTTATGCGTTTATGCTCTCCGATTCCTTTGCGATCGAACCGCGCCGGACTAAGCTATACCCGCATCGGCTGGGACGATATCCGCGACCGTTACGGCAAAACCGCAAATTACGACACGGCGTCACAGTTTGAACTGGAAGCCGGAATCAAATTTGAAAAAACGCTGCCGCTGGACGGAGAACCGGCCAAGCTTTACCTCCAGCCGGGTATCGTTCAGGTTTTCGGCAGCGGCGACAAAGTTGCCGTCAGCGGACTCAACACCGTTCATACGCTGGACGACATGACCTTGGGCAGCGTTAAGGGCGGCGTTTCTTACCGGGTAAACGACCGCATCAACGTTTTCGGCAACGTCGGCTGGCTGTTCGGCAGCGATTACGAAAATGTTTCGGCCAACTTCGGTTTGAACTACGCGTTCTAAAACGCAGCATTCGTTTTGATTGAAACGTCCCGACGAAAAAAGGCGGAAATTCTTTCCGCCTTTTTTCTTTGCCGGCAAATCTCCCGGTTTTCCGTCTATGCCGTTTCAACCCCGAGCAGCCGCACCAGGGCAAGCGCCTGTTCCGCGCCGATCTTCATCCCCCGCAGTTCGTTCAAATGCTCGGAAAGCTGGATACCGTCAATTATGCAAGCGGAAAAATCAAGCCCCTTCAGCGGCGTTTTAAAAAAATCCGCCCGGCTGAAATCAACCTCTTTCAATTTCATTTTTTTCAATTTTGCTTCCGAGCAAAACGTCTCCCGGAAACGACAGCCATCAATCGTGCAGCTTTCCCAGGAAGAACGGGAAAAGTCGGCATAATCAAAACTGCTCTCGCTCAGCCCACATTCCTTAAAGCAGCTTTCGCCAAAGCGGCCGCCGTTACCTTTGCTGCCGGCAATCTGCGTTTTTTTCCAATAGCTGCCGGTAAAAACGCAGTTGGAAAAGTCGCAGTTGACAAATTTGCTTTGATAAAAGGCGGCATGCTCAAAATTCGCGCGCTCAAATCTGCATTTGACAAATTGCACCCGCTCGAATTCAATTTGCGAAAAATCGCCGCCTTTTATCAACTCTCCCTCAAACGTTTCGTCGCCAACGCTCTCGTTTTCATCCCGCGCCCGTCGAACAAAGTCCTCCAACATGTTTTTCTCCTTTTTCTCCTTTTTCTCCTTTTTCTCCTTTTTCTCCTTTTTCTCCTTTTTCTTCCCCTTCCTCACTTTGCCGCATTTCCGGCACCGCATTGCCCGCAATTTGAACAGCCGTTGCAAATCAGCCTGCTGCCGCAGGTTTGGCAGCGTTCGCCGAAAAACTTGCGGTAAACTTCCGACTCGCTGCCGGCAAAAAGCGAAAACTGCGGTTTCTGCAAACGGAAATTTATCTTTTTTCCCTGATATTGCAGCCCCGAACGCCAAGCCGCATAACTCTGCCGGCGTTTGTCGGGCAGGTGCCAGGTTTTGCCGTCCTTGACAAAATTGGTACCGGTTTCGATAAAACAAAAAGTAACGTCGGCGGCAACGCATTCGTCATAAAGCGTTTTCACCCATTCGTATTCAAGCGGACGGGAACCGTCATAATTTTCGCCGCCGGCAATCACCTGTTCAATCTGCCCCGCCGGCAGATAATCCCTGATGCTGACCGCACCGACAAAAGGCGCCGCCATAATCCCCTTGTGTTTAAAAGGCAGTTTGAACATAATCGGGATTCGCTCGTCCGCCCGCTTTTGATTTTCGCAGGTAACATTGAAAAAAACGTTTTCCCAGCCGTCGCCCCAGTCCGGCGGCAGACACTCCCGCACCCGCTGCGGCCGCTTTGTGAGCAGGAAAAACACCACATCGCTGCGCTGGCGCATGATGTCCCACGCCTCAGCCCGCCACGGGTCGGCTTCTTCCAAGAAGAAATCCGAGGTCATGCAGACCCGGATCTGCTCACCACTCTGGATTTTGTAGTGTCCGGCGCGGTCTTTCTGGAGCGGGTAGGAAAAGCCGCTTTTCGTTTTGTAGATCTCGGCTCCGTTCTGGTCCCGCATCCGGTCGAGAAAATACATGTAGCAGTTCTGGCAGCCCTCGCTGCACTTGACGCAGCCGTGCCATGGATTCCAGATGTCGTGCAGGAAGCTCACCTTCTTTCGGTACCTATTATTATAATAGCTGCGCGGACAGGAAACAAGAGCACCCCTTGCACCGCCCCGCCGGATGTGATAGGATGAAGAAAACCATGTGAGGGAGGAACCACCATGCCGTTTCTGATGATCCGCAACGACATCACCAAGGTGGCAGCGGATGCCATTGTCAACCCGGCCAACCGGAACCTTTTGCAGGGCAGCGGCACCAGCCGTGCCATCTATCAGGCGGCAGGGGAGCAGGAGCTGACCGCCGCCTGTGAAGCCATCGGGCACTGCGAGCCGGGCAGGGCAGTGTGTACCCCGGCGTTCGGTCTGCCCGCAAAGTATATCTTCCATGCGGTCTGCCCGGCATGGCACGGCGGATTTTTTGGCAAAGCAAAACAATTGGCCGGTGCGTACCATTCTGCACTGGAATTAGCCGCAGAATACCACTGCGAGAGCGTGGCTTTTCCGCTGCTGTCCAGCGGAAACTACGGCTACCCCAAGGAGCAGGCCTTCCGCATTGCGGTGGACACCATCACGCAGTACGTCATGGAGCACGACCTGACCGTGTATCTGGTGCTCTACGACCGGCACTCGCTGGCGGTGAGCCGCAAGCTGTTCACCTCGGTGGAGGAGTACATCGACGACCACTATGTAGCGCAGAATGATGAAAGCTACGAGTTTGACCGTTGGCGCAGAGAATCCGCAGAGCGTCGGCGCAGGTTGGAGGAAGAAGCTGCACCGATGCTGGAAGCGGCTGCTCCGCCTGCTGCAGGTGCTGCAACTGCAACTGCTGCAGCTGCCGATACGCCGAATTCTTCTTCAACGGCTTTAACGAGCTCTGAAAGCTCAAGAACTGAAAGAGCTTTGAGCTCTTCGATCATAGCAGTAACTTTCTCTGATGCCATGGTAATTAACCTCCGATAAATTATAGTAATAAATTTTAAAATTATTCAGCAGCCGGTGCTTCTGCTTCTGCGGGAGCAGCGGTCTCTGCTGCGGGAGCCTCCTCGGCAGCTTCTTCTGCCGGAGCTTCACCGCTCTTATCAACAATAGCCTGAACAGCACGAGCAAAGGCTGCGATAGGCGCGTTGAATGCGCTGAGAACAGTAGCAAGCAAAACTTCTCTTGAAGGAAGCTTTGAGAGCTCGCTGAGTTTTTCCTCACCGATAACATCCTTATCAATGAAGCCGCTCTTCATCTTAAATGTCTTGATTTGCTCCTCGTATTTACCGAGAATTCTTGCAGCTGCAACGTAATCTTCCTTACTGGTTGCGATTGCGCTGGTACCCTCAAGTACGCTGTCCATACCCTCAAGACCTGTACCGTCAAGAGCCAAACGGATAAGTGTATTCTTAATAACGGTGTACTCAACACCCGCCTCACGAAGCTCTTTACGGAGCTTGGTGTCGTCGGCAACGCTGATACCCTCGTAATTAACGATTACACCTGCGCAGGAATTCTGTATTCTCTCCTTGAGAGCAGCTACCTGCTGTTTTTTGACTTCGAGAACTTTCTCACTTGGCAAACGAATTCACCTCCTAAAGATTATTGACGCTTGCGCTATGAGAATAAAGAAAAGGTCTTTTCCGCACAAAGACGAAAAAGACCGTAAACTTTTAAAAAGCTGATCTTCCTCGGCAGGCAACCGCTTGGGTTTTACGCATTTTGCACCCGCTGTCTTCGGCAAGCGAATATTATACTAACACAGAGCCGCGGCTCTGTCAAGTATTTTGATTATTCGGCAACTACTGCGGCACCGAACTTGTTGGCGTTGATTTTAACGCCGGGGCCCATTGTTGTAGCAACAACGCAGGACTTAATATACTGACCCTTCATTGCGGCCGGCTTAGCCTTAACAATAGCATCCATAAGAGTGTTGAAGTTCTCACAGAGCTTATCTTTGCCGAACGAAGCCTTGCCGATGGGGCAATGGATGATGTTGTTTTTATCGAGTCTGTACTCGATTTTACCTGCCTTAGCCTCGGTAACAGCCTTTGCAACGTCGGGTGTTACTGTACCGGCCTTGGGTGACGGCATAAGTCCGCGAGGACCGAGAACCTTACCTAAGCGGCCTACAAGCCCCATCATATCGGGTGAAGCTATGCAGACGTCGAAGTCCATCATACCGCCCTGAACCTCTGCAACGAGGTCGGCGTCACCGACGAACTCAGCACCGGCAGCCTGTGCAGCCTTAGCGGCGTCGCCCTTAGCGAAAACGGCAACTCTTACCTTTTTGCCGGTTCCGTTCGGAAGAACGACAGCGCCTCTTACCTGCTGGTCGGCATGACGAGAGTCAACGCCGAGGCGAATGTGTGCTTCTATTGTTTCATCAAACTTCGCGGTAGCTGTCTTAACTGAAAGTTCAAGTGCTTCCGGAGCGTCATAAAGCTTTGTTCTGTCGATAAGCTTAGCGCTTTCGACGTATTTCTTACCGTGTTTCATAATCTAATTTTCCTCCCATTAAGTGGTTATCGGATCTTTCCTCCCACGGGGGAGATCAATCTACGACAGTTATGCCCATAGAACGAGCTGTACCGGCGATCATGCTCATAGCTGTTTCAACGGTAGCTGCGTTTAAATCGGGCATCTTCTGCTCAGCGATTTTTCTTACCTGATCTTTTGTTATCGATGCGACCTTAGTCTTATTCGGAACACCCGAACCGCTCTCAATGCCGCAAGCCTTTTTGATAAGGACTGCCGCGGGCGGAGTCTTAGTTACGAATGTGAATGAATGGTCTGCATAGACCGTGATAACGACGGGGATTATAAGACCTGCGTCGTTCTTTGTGCGTTCGTTAAATTCCTTTGTGAACGCCATAATGTTTACACCGTGCTGACCGAGTGCCGGACCAACAGGCGGAGCCGGCGTTGCTTTTCCGGCCGGGATCTGAAGCTTAATAAAGCCTATTACCTTTTGAGCCATTGTTTGCACCTCCAAAATTCGTGGTAGTGGCGGAATGAGCGCTCGACTCACCCCTCCCACAGCGCACCCTTAAGATACGCCATAAAAAGCGGATATACCGCTGATTACCTGTTTTAATTGTTTATTGCTTCAACCTGGTCGAGTTCAAGATCGACCGGGGTCTCTCTGCCGAGCATTGAAATAACGACTCTGACAGAATTGTTGTCGGTATCGACATTGTCAACAACGCCGATAACGCCTTCGAACGCGCCGTCGATTATGGAAACCATATCGCCCTTCTTGTAGTTGACCTCAACTACCTTCTTCTCAACGCCGAGGGCATAAATCTCATCGTCGGTGAGCGGAACGGGTTTTCCCTCAGGACCCACGAAGCCGGTAACGCCGCGCGTATTGCGTATTACGTACCAGGTGTCGTCGTTCATCTGAAGCTCGTCGGAGTCCTCGTCCTCATAGACGGCGACCTTAACAAGCACATAGCCCGGGAATATTTTGCGTTCTACTTCTTTTTTGGTTCCGTCGTCACGTATTTCGGTAACGGTTTCCGTGGGAACCTTTACTTCAAGAATCTGGTCATGAATTTTACGGTTCTCGACAACTGTTTCAATGTTTGACGCAACCTTGTTTTCATAACCCGAATAGGTATGAACTACATACCATTTGGAGATATCTGCCATATGCTACCTCCGTTATAAGCTGAAAAAGTTTGCTGTAATCGCACCAGCCGTCGCAGCCCCTGCTCCGCCGCCTGATTTGGAAGCGAGATTTATAAGAAGCTTAACGAGTTCGGAAAGTCCGGTGTCAATAAGCCATATAACGACTCCGATAATAACAACCGAAACTATAACTACAAGCGAGGACTTGAGCACGGTTTTTCTGTCGGGCCAAACGACCTTTTTGGACTCGCCGCGAAGTTCCTTAAAGAACTTCTTTATACTCCTGCCCATACGTACGAATACGTTAGGCTTCTTGTCCTTTACTTTTGCGGTTTTTGCAGGCTTTTCAGCCTTTTTGTCTTTCACTTGCTTTGCGGGTTTGGTATTTTCGGCAGAAACTTTTTTGTTTTCGTCAGCCATATTTTTACCTCCGCTTACTTAGTTTCCCTGTGGAGAGTATGCTTCTTGCAGAAGGGGCAATACTTATTCATCTCCAACCTGTCGGGTGAATTTTTCTTGTTCTTCATCGTGTTGTAGTTGCGCTGTTTGCATTCAGTGCAAGCTAATGTGATTTTGACTCTCATTTATTTCGGCACCTCCGTTATTGGCGGCTCACGGCCGCTTATGTTAGCCTACCTCGAAAAAAGCGGGCACAAAAAAAGAACCCTCTTTCAGAGGTACAGTTACTATATCACACTGTGGGCTTTAAGTCAATAGTTTTTATTCAATTTGCGGCGACAGTATCCGGCAAGTCGTGAATTTTGCGGTTTTTGTCAAATTTTCCGTCCGTCCTGCGAAAGAAGCTTCTCTCCTCACGATTCACGGAAACGGAAAAATATGTTTGACTTTTTATATACGCCGGATATATTATATATAGTATATAAAAAGCAAAAATCAAGACGTGACAACAAGCAATGACAGACTGCCGCCGCGGCGGACAGTCGGAAGGGCGCAAATATCAAATGAAATTTATAAAAAAAATGTTCAAATGGTCGGCTTTGATTTTTTCCGCCGTCACCACTCTTTTCTGTATGTATGATGCCGTTAAGGAAAAGGACAAAATTTCTTCCGAACTGAAATAATGATTTTACATTCTGTTTAAGAGGTAGAAAATGTCTGTATGCATTATATATGCGAGCAAATACGGCTCCGCAAAAAAGGTTGCCGGGTTGATTGCCGAAAAACTCGGCGGATGCGATATTTTTAACATCGCAGAGGATAGCTTTGACCTGTCAAAATACAATTTTGTCATAATCGGCAGCGACATACGCATGGGAACGGTTGACAAGCTGATAACAAAGCTGCTCTTTCGGTTCATAAAACCGCTTTCCGAGAGAAAATGCGCATATTTTTTAACCTGCCTTTTCCCCGAAAACGGCGACGGTTATTTTAAGCGCAATATCCCCTCTCAGCTTTTAAGTGAATCCGTTGCCGTCGCCGCAATAGGCGGCGAGCTTGACTTCAAAAGGCTGCGCGGAGCAGACCGATTTGCCGCAAACATGATTTTAAAGGCCGAACGTGAAAAGGATGTTTACAAGACGTTTTCGCTCGACACCGACAAAATATCGGATTTTGTTGATAAACTGAAGCCGCAACTTTAAGTTGCGGCTTTTGCTACCGCTCCGCAACCTATATTTTCCGCTTTTTTCGTTTTGCAAAGCAGAATGTCTTGAAGTTAATAATTCATAAGCTAAAATGGAGACACAAACGAACGAGAGCTAAAGGAGGAAAAAATATGGCATATCTCGATAAGGTCAAGCTTGCCGATTACACAAGAAAAGAGGACTGGCTCAATTCAATATCACACATGGTAGGCGGCGGACTGTCGGTAGTGGCACTTTTGATGTGCTGCATAAAATCAATAGTTCTTCGCAGATGGGATTATCTGCTTTTGAGCTTTATATACGGCATCACCATGATAGCTATGTATTCGTGCTCTTCGGTTTACCACGCATTGCGCCCTAACAACGGCAAAAAGGTAATGAGAATGATAGATCACTCGATGATATATCCGATGATTGCCGGCACAATAACGCCGTTTGCGCTGCTCGTAATCAAGCCTGTAAAGCCTGTTCTCGGCTGGGTGATTTTCGCTGTCGCATGGGTCGTTGTGGCGACAATGATACCGCTTACTCTTACGATTTTTGAAAAGACAAAGGGAATAGACGTTGTCATGTATCTCGCACTCGGCTGGCTGATAATAATCTCGATAAAAACCTTGTGGGAGGTTTTCAGCAGAACAGGAGTTATACTCCTGATTTCAGGCGGTATAGCATATACACTCGGCGTCATTCTCTACGGCATAGGCAGCAAAAAGCGCTATTTCCACACGGTTTTTCATTTCTTTATAATAATAGGCTCTGTTCTTCACTTTCTCGCTGTATATATGTATGTGCTTGTATAAGCGGGCAAGAAGCGAACCGAAAAGCAAAGTCGAGCGGTAAAGGCAAAGTCTTGGCTGCTCGACTTTTTATATTCTTACAGCGCGGAATTTTATGTTAAAATAACCTCACGAAACAAAAACCAAATCAAAGATTTTGACCGTTTCGGAGAACATTGAATGGTAAATTGCGGCTTTCACCGCCGCACTTCGTGTTGCTCTTGCGGTCGTAGGGCAATTTATGATAAAATTAAATTCAACAAAGAATTAAGGACGGTGCAAAGCTATGCTCCATATAGGCTGCCACCTCTCATCATCGGGAGGCTTTTACAAAATGGGTGAAACCGCTTTGAAAATAGGTGCTGACACGTTTCAGTTTTTCACGCGCAATCCGCGCGGAAGCAAAGCAAAGGAAATAGACCCGAATGACGCAAAAAAACTTCTTGAGCTTATGGAGGAAAATCGTTTTCCCTGTATTTTGGCACACGCTCCTTACACCCTAAATCCGTGCTCCGCAAACGAAGACACGAGGCAATTTGCGCTTGATACAATGGCCGACGACCTCAAGAGGATGGAATTCACTCCGAATCAGATGTACAATTTTCACCCCGGCAGCCATACAGGTCTCGGAACCAAAAACGGTATTGAGCTGATATCGTGTCAGCTTAACAGGATATTGACAAAGGGGCAGACTACCACCGTGCTTTTGGAAACCATGGCAGGAAAGGGCACAGAGGTCGGCAAAAGCTTTGATGAGCTTCGAGAAATACTCGACCGTATTGAATTGAGTGAAAAAGTCGGCGTGTGCCTTGACACGTGCCACGTTTTTGACGCCGGCTACGATATTGTAAACTCTCTTGACGAGGTGCTTACGGATTTTGACAGAATAATAGGCCTTGAAAAGCTTCGAGCCATACATATAAATGACAGTAAAAATCCGCTCGGCAGTCATAAGGATAGACACGAATGCATAGGTAAAGGCTATATTGGGCTAGACGCCATGAAAAGAATAGTCACTCATCCCGTTCTTAATCACCTGCCGTTTTATCTTGAAACACCGAACGACCTTGACGGCTACAAGGCAGAAATTGAGTTGCTCCGCTCTTTTTGCGATTAAACGCGGCGTCACTTGAAAAAATTATATATTTATGCTAAAATATTTTATAAATTTGTTTGTACCGTTAAAGCTTTTAAAAAGATAGGCTGTTCAAACTTTTAAAGGAATGAATATAAATGCATTTGCAGGAATCCGGCGAGATGTATCTCGAAACAATATATTTGCTGTCAAAAAACAGCGACAGTGTCCGTTCGATAGATGTATGTGAGAAAATGGGTTTCTCAAAGCCCAGCGTAAGCCGTGCCGTTGGCCTTTTAAAGCAAGGCGGATACCTCTACACCGATAAAAACGGCTATTTGTTTTTGACCGATGAGGGCAAAAAAGTTGCACACAAAACATATGAGCGCCACGTGGTGCTGTCGCAATTTTTTGAGTCGATAGGCGTTTCCGCCGAAACGGCAACAAATGACGCCTGCAAAATCGAGCACGTTATAAGCGACGAAACCTTTAACGCCGTAAAAAAGCTGCTCCGTGACAAATAACAGATGCTTAAAAATTACAGATAAAAAGCGACAAGGCGAAAAAATCGTCTTGCCGCTTTTTTTATGAAACAATTAAAAGCTTAACACTCCTAGATGTTCAAGCAAAATCTTTATGCCGATTAAGACGAGTATTATTCCGCCGCAAAGCTCCGCTTTGTTTTTATACTTCGCTCCGAATTTGTGTCCTACGCCCACGCCGAGAGCGGAGAGTATAAATGTTACACTTCCTATTACGGTTATCGATGTCAGGATATTCACCTGCAAAAAAGCAAAAGTAACGCCGACGGCGAGTGCATCGATACTCGTTGCCACCGCCATAAGAGTCAGCTCCTTAAGGTCGAGCTTTTCTTCGTATTCGGGCTTTTCATCAGAGTCTTTATCCTTTTTAAACGATTCTATTATCATTTTTCCGCCGATAAACAACAGCAGAAAAAAAGCAATCCAATGGTCAATACTCGTTATGTAGTGCTCAAACTGCTTACCGAGTGCCCAACCAATTAGCGGCATCAACGCCTGAAATCCGCCGAAAAAAAGCGCAATAACGGCTGTTTTGCCGATATCAAGTCGCCGCATTTTCAGCCCCTTGCAAACAGCTACTGCAAACGCATCCATTGAAAGCCCGACGGCAATGAGTAAAAGCTCGGAAAAACCCATAACACAACCTCCGTTTGTAAACAAAAAAAGACCTGCGTACGGCGTTTGCCATACGTAAGTCTTGTCTTTTAAGGTAAGCCGGACCTAAAAGGTCAGTATGTTGACTTGCCGCGCACAAAAGCGCTGACTACTCGCTTACGAGTAAGGAGAGTTTAACATAATAACAGACACCCGGCAAGAATTTTTTATGTTTTGCCTTTAACAAGATCCCAGTACGCTTTAGCCGCCTGTTCTATCTTATTATCGCCGAATACGTAATATTTCCTGCTTTTGATGTCGTCCGGCAAATATTGCTGACTTACATAGTGATTTTTATAGTCATGCGGGTATTTATAGAACTGCCCCTTATTGGGATTATCCTCCCCGTCAAAATGCTTATTCTGAAGAGTTCGCGGAATTCTTCCGTAATTTCCGTTTTGCACGTCCTCCATTGCAGCATTTATTCCCTTGTATGCCGAATTTGATTTCGGGGCGGTGCAAACGAGCACCACCGCGTCGGCAAGAGGTATGCGCGCCTCGGGCAGTCCTACCTGCAGGGCGGCATCCACGGCTGCTTTTACTATGGGAATTATCATCGGATAGGCAAGCCCCACGTCCTCGCAGGCGCACACCATAAGCCGCCTTGTAGCCGAAGGGAGGTCGCCTGCCTCAAGAAGCCTCGCAAGATAGTGAAGTGCGGCATTGGGGTCGCTGCCGCGCATGGATTTTTGGAACGCGGACATAACGTCATAGTTTTCGTCGCCCTTTTTGTCATATCTGAATGTGTTTTTTTGCGTGAGCGACATTACGCTCTCCGGCGTTATTACCCGTTTGCCGTCCTTCGGTGCTACGGACAGCACCGAAAGCTCCACAAAATTCAGAGCCTTGCGCACATCGCCGCCTGCGGCGTATGCTATATGCTCCTTAACCTCTTGCGGAACCTCTATCAAAGTTCCGCTTTCTTTCTCAAGAAATTTATACCCGCGGTCAATCGCCGGAAGCATATCCTCGGCTGTAACCGATTTAAATTCAAATACCGTTGAACGGCTGAGAACCGCGCTGTATATATAAAAATAAGGATTTTCGGTTGTTGAAGCTATAAGAGTTATAGCCCCGTTTTCTATGTACTGCAAAAGCGATTGCTGCTGTTTTTTATTGAAATACTGTATCTCGTCAAGGTAAAGCAATATCCCGTTAGGTGCCGCGAGGGTGTCAAGCTCCGAAACTATTTCTTTAATATCCGCAGTTGACGCATTTGTTCCGTTGAGCTTATGCAGCTTGCGGTTTGTGGTTTTTGCTATAATTTTGGCAAGCGTCGTTTTGCCTGTGCCCGACGGCCCGTAAAATATCAGATTCGGAAGCGTACCCGAATTCAAGATATTGCGAAGCGGCATACCCTCTGCCAAAAGGTGCTTTTGGCCGACCATATCTTCGATTTTTTCGGGGCGTAGCCTGTCAGCTAACGGTGAAGACATATTTTTACCGCCTTTCCGACTGCATATCCATAATAAAGAATAAAGCGGCGCGCCCCGTTGCAGTCGTAAAGGACGCGCGTCGACTGAAATTTTTTTGTTTTTATTCGGAAATAATCAGCTTTTCGATTTCAGCGGGAGTCGAAACAATATAATCCGCTTTGTGCTCACGAAATTCCTCAAGACTGCCGAAGCCGTAAAGCACCGCTATACACGGTATGCCTGCTCCCTTTGCACCGTCGATGTCAAATTTTCTGTCGCCGACCATAACGGCGTCGTTTTTGGATGAGCCGAGCTTCTTCAGCGCGTTTTCGATTATCTGCGTCTTATCGGAGCGTATTTCATCAAAAGTGACGCCTCCTACATAGTCGAAATAATCGTATAGGTTGTTTTTCTTCAGAATGCTTATTATAAATTGCTCCGGCTTTGACGACGCGGTGGCTGTTTTCACGCCGCAGTCTCGCAGCTTTTTCAAAAGCTCAGGTATACCGTCGTAAGCCCTTGATTCCCAAAGGCCATTTTCGCGGTACCTCTCGCGGTACTTTTCCACCATAAAATCTATTTTTTCATCGTCGTAGGAATAAAAGCTCTTAAAGCTGTCATATATAGGCGGTCCTATAAAACGGCGAAGCTCCTCGTCCGTCGGCTCCGGTTTATTATCCGCCCGAAAAGCATATTTAAGACTTTTGAATATTCCCTCCGACGAGTCAAAAAGAGTTCCGTCGAAGTCAAAAAGCACTGTGCCGAAGTTAAGTTTCATAAAATCCTCGCTTATTTCACCTTTGATACATCGGCAACGACATTTATATAAGCACCGTTTGCGTCAATCGTATAGAAGGTAACTGTATCATTTGAAGAAAATCTGAGATTGTAATGAGCGGCATAATTACTCTCGGTATACACCTTATAGCCCTTTGTCTCGGTATTAAACACATACATACGGTAATCCATGGCATTTGTCACCGTACCGAGCATTACAACATATTTTCCGTCGGGACTTACGGTGAAAAGAAGCGGATTCATTTTATAGCCTACCGTCTCTATTACCGTGTTATCCTCGGTATTAAACAGTCTGCCGTCCTCTTTCGAAAGAATCCAATCGCCGCTTCTGACATAAGAGCTGCCGTATGTTCCGTAGAACATATTTATTACACTCGACTGACCGTTAAGATACTTCATAGTATTAAAACCGTTGTCGGTTTCTTTAATATACACAAAGCCGCCGTCCGACGTGGGCTTCGCATATGTATCGAGCACGTCTGTTACCGCGTCAACATCTTTATTGTTGCCGTTTTTGATGTAAATATCCTTCGGAGTGCTGCCGTCCTCCTGCTCCTCGTAGTTTCTGCACGAGAAGAACGGTATTACGGAGGTAGTAGATTTAAGCTCCGTATCGGTTATCATACAGAAGTCCGGACGAACCGCTCCGTTTATGTTTACGGTACGGTTGTTCTCATTGAGAAATCTCGTTGAGGTGCCGTCGTTACGATTGAGAATATACGCTTCCTCCCAGACAACATTGTCGGTATACACCTTTTGAGCGTCTGTATGAAGAAGGAGCAAACACTTACCGTCCGCAGCGTAAGCCGATGGAAGATTTGCCACCCTGAACATAACGAAATCGTATATATACACGGGAGTCTGCGCACTCTGCGCCGTGTACACGCCGTAGCCGGTCAAAACACCGTCGCGCTCAACATAATAGATTTTTGCAGGTATCTGCTGACCGCTGAGAGAAACCGTAACGTCCATGGTACCGGTGGGGTCTATCGGGTCATAGCTCTTGCCCTTGAACTCATAGAACTGAACGGTTCCGGCGGTGTCTACGGTATAAACGACGGAAGAAATATCCGTTTTCATATACGGTATTTGAATTTCCTTTTGAGAGAGCGTTATTGCGGAGAGCTCTGCCTTTTCTTCACTCTTTGCCGAACCCTGAGAAGAGCCGTCAGCAGTTGATTTAAGGTACAGTGCGCCGCCGAGCATCAAGAGCGCAAGCACCGCAACTATTACGGTAAAAACGGTTTTACCCTTTGTCGGAGCTTTTTTGTCATTGCCTGCATTAGGCTTTTGCGCTTCTTTTTCAACCGGAGTGCCGTCATTTTTGGTCTTTTCGTTTTTATCCATAAACGGAATACCACCTTTATTATAGTTTGCACTTTTTATACAGTTTTATATTATACTATGAGGCGACAAAAAAAACAAGCCGCGAAGACTTATTGTGTAACGGCACTTATTATAATCCGCAACAAAAACTTATCGGTTTTTGTCGTTTTTTTGCCGTGTGATATTGCATTTTTCAAAAAACTACATTATAATAATTTGTGTCACACTTAAGACGGTTGTGATACCGACCGTTTGAGGTGTGTTTTTTTATGTTTGAATAACGCCGCAGGCGAAAAACAAAAAAGGCTGATCCGCAGCCGTTTACAGGAGAAAAAAGTGAAAAAAGGATTTGACAACGACAAGTATCTAAGTCTCCAATCGGAGCAAATCAGAAGCCGCATCGATGAATTCGGAGGTAAGCTCTATCTTGAATTCGGCGGAAAAATTTTTGACGATTATCACGCTTCGCGCGTGCTGCCGGGATTTTTGCCGGACAGCAAAATGAAAATGCTCATAGAGCTTAAAGACGAAGCAGAAATGATAATCGCAATAAACGCAAACGACATCGAAAAAATAAGATTTAGATCCTAATAATGTAGAACCTACCACCTCGACGTGCTGAGACT
>OGGJ01002048.1_pt1 | contig 15037 bp, 11 predicted proteins | sample 1571071 | NCBI WGS metagenome assembly OGGJ01 (sample SAMEA2581954, study PRJEB24529) | metagenome | biome: Human gut stool | place: China | collected 2011
ATGGTCAGGGTGAGAACACCCGCCACACCGCCGATGACCATGATGCCTTCCAGTGCGATGTTGATGATGCCGGAGTGCTCACTGAACATACCGCCCAGAGCGACCAGCATCAACACGATGCCATACAGCAGAGTATACTTGATGAGAAGCAGCATATCACTTGCCCTCCTTCTTGGTTTCGGTCTTAGCAGGGGCAGGCTCTGCATTCACGTTGGTCTTGTCCGCATTCTTGAACAGCATGGAGTGGATCTTGCCACGGAACAGCATGGAGAATGCGCACAGGTAGATGATGATACCGCTGATCAGGTCGGAGATCTCGGTGGGGTAATACTTGGTGGACAGGAAAGAGCCGCCGACCGAGATGTGGGAGATGAAGATCGCGGAGAAGATGGTGCCGATGGGGTTGGAGCTTGCCAGCAGGGCCACAGAGATGCCGTTGAAGCCCATGGCCGGCAGGCTGGTGGAGTTCAGCGGGTTCCACTGAGAGACATTGGACAGGTAGTAGAGGCCTGCGCCGAAGCCTGCCAGAGCGCCTGCAATGGCCATGGAGAGGATGATGTTCTTCTTCTCGTTGATGCCGGCGTAGCGGGCGGCGCTCTTGTTCAGGCCGACGGCCTTCAGCTCATAGCCAAAGGTGGTCTTGTTCAGGATGACCCAGATCAGAACGGCGACTGCCGCAGCGAGGAAGATCGCGATGGTGGTGCTGTTGGTCTGGAACATCTTGTTCAGGCCGAAGTCCGGGATGAGGGACTGGGACAGTTCGGCGCTCTTTCCGAGGTTCAGGGTACGGGTGTTGCGCACGTCGTACATGGGGCCGGTGCCGTTCTGGTAGATAAGCTCATTGACCAGATACAGGCCGATCCAGTTGAACATGATGGAGGTGATGACCTCGTTGATGTTGAAGTAAGCCTTGAAGAAGCCGGGGATAGCGCCCCAGATGCCGCCGAGGATGGTGGCAACGATCAGGCAGACATACCAGGGCATCTTGAGCATGATGGCACAGTAGAGTGCGCCGTAAGCGCCCAGCGTGTACTGACCGGCAGCACCGATGTTGAACAGGCCGGTCTTGAAGGCGAAGGCCACGGACAGACCGGTCATGATGAGGGGTGCTGCGTTGGCCAGCTCCTTGCCGACGCCGTAGGGGGCGTCATGGAAGCCGCCCTTAATGATGCGGACAAAGCCGTCGCCCCATGCGTGGGCCGGGTTAATGGCCAGCAGCACGAGGAAGCCCACAGCCATGCCGATGACGATGCACAGCAGCGCGGCCAGCACACTGGTGATGGAGCTGTTGAGGTTGCTGTGGGAAAGTTTTTTCTTGTTCATTTATTTGCTCTCCTTTCCCTGCTTGCGTGCGCCGGCCATGTAGAGGCCCAGCTCCTGCACAGTGGTGGTCTTGGGGTCGAACTCGCCCACGATCTCGCCCTCGTACATGACGAGGATGCGGTCGGACAGGTTCATGACCTCATCCAGCTCGAGGCTGACCAGCAGGACAGCTTTGCCCTTGTCGCGCTCGGCGACGATCTGGCGGTGGATGTATTCGATCGCGCCGACATCCAGGCCGCGGGTGGGCTGAACAGCCACCAGCAGCTTGGGGTCTTTGTCGATCTCGCGGGCGATGATGGCCTTCTGCTGGTTGCCGCCGGACATGCTGCGCACGATGGTGGAGCTGCCCTGACCGCTGCGGACGTCGTACTGAGCGATGAGCTTATCAGAGTACTCGCGGACTTTATCGGACTGGATGAAGCCGCCCTTCTGGAACTCGGGCTGCCAGTAGCGCTGGAGCACCATGTTGTTCTCGAGGCTGTAATCCAGCACCAGACCGTGCTTGTGGCGGTCTTCGGGAATGTGGCTCATGCCGTCCTTCGAGCGCTGGCGGATGCTCTCGCGGGTGATGTCCTTGCCGTCCAGCGTGATCTTGCCGCCCGACAGTTTTTCGAGGCCGGTGAGGCCATAGACGAGCTCGGTCTGGCCGTTGCCCTCGATGCCCGCCAGACAGACGATCTCGCCTGCGTGGACCTGGAAGGTAACGTCCTTGACGGAGTCCTTCTTGCGCTGGTCGTTGTGGATGGTGACACCCTCCACGTCCAGCACGACATCGCCCGGGTGAGCGGGCTTTTTATCGACCTGAAGCTGGACGTCACGGCCGACCATCATGCGGGAAAGCTCTTCCTTGGTGGTGTCCTTGATGTCCACGGTACCCATATACTTGCCCTTGCGCAGGACGGTGCAGCGGTCGGCGACCGCCATGATCTCGTTGAGCTTGTGGGTAATAAAGAGGATGGACTTGCCCTCCTTCTTGAACCCGCGCATGATCTCCATCAGCTCGTCGATCTCCTGCGGGGTCAGCACAGCGGTGGGCTCGTCAAAGATCAGGATCTCGTTGTCGCGGTAGAGCATCTTCAGGATCTCAACACGCTGCTGCATACCAACAGAGATATCGCTGATGAGTGCATCGGGGTCCACACGCAGGCCGTACTTCTCGCTCAGGGCCACGACCTTCTTGCGGGCCTCAGCCTTCTGCAAAAAGCCCAGCTTATTGGGCTCCACGCCCAGAATGATGTTATCCAGCACGCTGAAGCATTCCACCAGCTTGAAGTGCTGGTGCACCATGCCGATGCCCAGCGCGTTTGCATCGTTGGGGTTGCGGACGGCGACCTCCTTGCCGTTCTTGAGGATCTTACCGGCCTCCGGCTGGTACAAGCCGAACAGCACGCTCATCAGCGTACTTTTGCCAGCGCCGTTTTCGCCCAGCAGGGCATGTACCTCGCCCTTGCGCAGCTGCAGGGTGATATCATCGTTTGCCTTGATTCCAGGGAACTCCTTGGTAATGTGGAGCATCTCGATCACAAAATCCTCTGCCAATCTGCTCACTCTCCTTTCGTGCCGTATCGACACCTATACTATTCTATCTTTCATTATACCTGATTTCCGACAATTTGCACACGGCTTTTTTCGTTTTTGGCAGAAAGTACAGATAAAAGTATTACTTTTAAAGCATCTTGCACAGTTTCCGCCGGGTCTGCCCTGCCCGGACACACAAAAACAGGGTGCTCACCTGCAATGGGCACCCTGTTTTTGCATTGAGTAATTCATAAAAGCGGCCTGCCGGTTTGCGGCCCGCAGGCTGCGGGAAACGCCGGGTTACTGGATATCGTTGACGGTGGTGAACTCGCTGACGGTGGGCTTGACCCCATCATCCGAGCTGTTGTCCACGGTGATCTCGCCGGAAGCGGTCACGGTCAGGAATTTGCGGCGGGAAATTTTTATCCTGGGTTTTCCTTGAAATAGTATGACTTCTGGTTTTTGATACAACAAAAGACGGGGTGTCCCTTTCGGAACATCCCGCCCGGGGAAGCTCTTTACTGGATGTAGTTGACGGTAGTGAACTCGCTGACGGTGGGCTTGGTAGCATCGTCGGAGTTGTTGTCCACAGTGATCTCGCCGCTCTTGATCTTGTCCTTGACGGTCTCGTACTCGTCCTTGGTGAAGGTCTCGAAGTTCCAGCTGTCGTCTGCGGTGGGCAGGCCGATGTAATCGCCATCCTCCAGACCGAAGTTGCCGTTGGAAGCAGCGATCTCGCTCCAGTCACCGGCCTCGATGTCGGACAGAGCGGTGTTGACAGCCTCAGACAGACCCTTCATGGCAGAGGTGATGAACGGGTTGTAGGCATAGGTGCCGTCAGCCACGCCGTTTGCGCCGATGTAGTTCTGGTCAACGTCAACGCCGATGACGTAGCCGTTGTTCTTCAGAGCAGCCTCAACAGCGGAGGTGTAGATACCGCCGCCGCAGGCAAAGACGACCTGAGTGCCGTTGGAGTACCAGCCCTCCATACGGGAGGTGATGTTGGCATCGCCGTAGAACTGGCCGCCGTAGAAGTAGTTGATCTCGACGTTCTGGCCCAGCTCCTGTGCGGCAGCATCAGCGCCCTGCACGAAGCCGTAGCCGTAACGGATGACAGCGGGCACAGCCATGCCGCCCAGGAAGCCCAACTTGGTCTTGCCGTCCTTGGTGATCGCGTAACCGGCCAGGTAACCTGCCTGCTCTTCCTTGAAGGTGATGCAGTAGCAGTTTGCGGGGATGGCATCGGTGCCGATGTCGCCCTGGGTGACATCGATGGCGATGAACTTGACATCGGGGTACTGGTCAGCAGCCCATGCCAGAGAAGCGCCGTACAGGTAGCCGACGCAGACGATGACATCAGCGCCGTCGTTGACAGCCTGACGGATCATGGTCTCGCGGTCCTCATCGGAAGCGTCAGCCTCGGGGATGTAGTACTGGCAGTCATCGCCCATGTAGCCGGAAACAGCGGTCCAGCAGGCCTGGTTGAAGCTCTCATCGTCGATGGTGCCGGTGTCGCAGGTCAGAGCGACCTTCACGATCTTCTCGCCGCCCTCAGCGGTGGAAGCGGCTGCGCTGGTGGAAGCAGCTGCAGAGGAAGCAGTGGAAGAGGAAGAACCGCCGCAGGCAGTCAGAGCAGCGGCAGCAGCAGCGGCGCCAGCCACTGCCAGGAAGTTACGACGAGAAATCATCATAATGAAAACTCTCCTTTTATTTTAATATAATCGCGTTTTGTTGACGAAATGTGCGCACTTGCACATTTACTGGCTCAAGTATAGCGGGAAGAAGTGACAGATGCAAGCCTTTTCCGATTACAAAACATTTACAATTATTTTATCAAAATTGTATAAAAATCACACTTATCCCGGAAGATCCGCTCCGCCCGGCCTTTTTCGCGCAGCTGCGTTCAGTCTTCCACAGCCTTGTTGCCTGCCACGTTGGAGGGGCCGAAGCCGAAGGGCAGCAGCTCGTCCATGCTGCGCTCGATGAAATCGTCCGGGCTTTTTGCCATGATGACATTCAGCTCCGGGCCGCCGAACTCGAACAGCGCCTGACGGCAGACGCCGCAGGGCGAGGTGATCTGCTTGTTGACTTCGCCCCGGCGCGCACCCACCACGGCGATGTCGGTGAACCTGGTCACGCCCTCGGCCACAGCCTTGAACAGGGCCGTCCGCTCGGCGCAGCTGGTGGGGGTAAAGGCGGCGTTCTCCACATTGCAGCCGGTGAAGATGCGGCCATCCTCGGCGCGCAGGGCAGCGCCCACCATAAAGTCGCTGTAAGGCGCGTAAGCTCTCTCCCTGGCCGCAAGGGCCATCCGGATGAGCTCCTGCTTTTCTTCCAGAGTCAGTTTTGTCATGGTCAGTTCTCCTTTTTGCAATTTGCAGATATAGCGTTCCTCGTCCTGCGGGACGAAGCTGTTTTTGTTGATCCAAGTATAAATCATTCTTTTCAGAAGTGCAAGCAGTGATAATTTCACAGTATTTTGCAATGAAACTTCTTGTATTTATCATTACAAATGAATATAATAGAATTACAAAGGAGGCGCATCAGAATGGCAAATGCAGTCAACGTGAATTTTCGGATGGACCCCGACCTCAAGCGTAGCATGGAGGAGGTCTGCGCCGAGATGGGGCTTTCGATGACGACAGCCTTCACGATTTTTGCAAAGAAAGTGTCGCGCGAGCATCGGATCCCCTTTGAAGTCTCCGCCGATCCCTTCTATTCCGAAAGCAACATCAACCATCTCCGTCAAATCGTCCATGATATTGACACCGGCAAAGCCAAGCTCACCGAACATGAACTGATCGAGGTGGACTGATGAGGCTGCTGTGGGAAGAGGAAGCGTGGGAAGATTATTGTCTTTGGCAGACGCGGGACAAAAAGCTGCTGAAGCGAATCAACTCCCTCATAAAAGACATTCAGCGGAACACCTATGAGGGCATCGGCAAGCCCGAGCCTTTGAAGGGAGATTTGAGCGGATGGTGGAGTCGGCGTATCGACGACACCCACCGCATCGTCTACCGGGAGCAGGATGGAAACATCATCATTGCGTCCTGTTACGGTCATTACACGGATACCTGAAAAGCAAAAAGACTGCTGTCGGCCGACAGCAGTCTTTTTGTATTATGGTTAAATCAATACTCCGCGCCCAGTGCGACCTTCATCATATCGGTGAAGCTCTTCTGGCGCTGCTCTGCGGTGGTGATCTCCGGGGAGACGAAGCTGTCGGAGATGGTCAGCAGGCAGGCAGCGTTCTTGCCCAGAGCCTCGGCGTTGGCGAACAGAGCAAAGCTCTCCATCTCCACGCAGAGGCAGCCGCGCTCGTCGCGCAGCAGCTCCCAGTAGGTGGGCTTTGCGTCGGAAGGCTGACGGTAGAAAACGTCGGAGGAGTGGATGTTGCCCTCGATGAGCTTGATACCCTGCTTCTTGGCGGAGGCGCGCAGCTTGTCATTCAGCTCCTCACTGGGGAAGGTGATGTCGTGGTCGTTGCCGCTCTGGACGCGGGCATAGTTGGACTCACTGACCGCACCGGTAGCCAGCACGGTGTCGAACAGCTTGGCGTCGGCAGTGTAGCTGCCGGCGGAGCCGATGCGGATGATGTTGTCCACATCGTAGAACTTGAACAGCTCGTAGGAATAGATGCCGATGGAGGGCATCCCCATGCCGCTGCCCATCACGCTGATGGGACGGCCCTCGTAGGTGCCGGTAAAGCCCAGCATCCCGCGGACGCCCGTCACCTGACGGACATCCTTCAGGAAGGTGTCAGCAATGAACTTTGCGCGCAGGGGGTCGCCCGGCATCAGGACAGTCTTTGCGAAATCGCCCTTTTCGGCGCTGATGTGAGGAGTAGCCATAAAATTATCTCCTTTTTATAAAATTATTTCTTCCCCGGGAATACGTTCTGCGGGGGAATGTACGAACCATTGAGACGTATCTCAAAGTGGCAGTGGTTGCCGGTGGAACGGCCCGTGCTGCCCAGATAGCCGATGAGCTGGCCCTGCTTGACGGTCTGGCCCGCACTGACGGTCAGGGACAGGCAGTGTGCATACACAGAGCTGTATCCGCCGCCGTGGTTGATGATGACCGAGTAGCCATAGCCCGTACCTGCACCGGCCTTGTTGTAACCCGCCTTGGTGACGGTGCCGCCTGCGGAGGCGTAGATGGGCGTACCGGCCGGGGCGCAGATGTCCACGCCCTTGTGGCGTCCGCCGTACCAGCGTGAGCAGTAGCGGTAGTTCGGCACAGGCCAGATGAACTGGCCGCTGCCGGTGATGTACTTGGTGCTGGAAGTCACCTTCTTGGTGCCTTCGACCACCTTCTTGTTCACCGGCTCCTTGATGACCTCGGTGGAAAGCACGCTCTGGTCCACAAGGATATTGTTGGTGTCGTAGACGTTCTGGAGGGTCACACGGCGCAGACCGTTCTGGCCCTCCTGGAGCACCTTGGTGGTCCCCTTCGTATATTCGTTGGATCTTGTCGTCTCCGTGGAGAATGCGATCTCTTCCTCGCGGGTCTCGATGCGGGTGATGCGCACCTCAAGGCCAGCCTCTTCTTTGGTGATGACGAGGTGGTCGCCCTCAAGGATGCTGGACGTCTCGCTCAGCGGCTCACCCTTGAATGCCGGGTTGAGGGCGCACAGCTCACGGAAGGTCAGGTCATTGTTATGTGCGATGGACCAGAGGGTGTCGCCCGCCTTGACGGTGTAGACCTTCTGGGCCTGCTTCACGCCCACCAGCTCCTGCCGGACGGTCTCAAAATCCTGCAAGCCTTCCTTGAAGTAGAGGCCGTCTTCCAGCGTGACCTGCTTGTTGAAGCCCACGCTCACATCGGGGCCGTTCTCTTCTTCCTCGTAGGGGTCGAGCATGGCGGCGAGGTAATCCCGCAGCGCGTTGCCGTCGCTGCACACCGCCGTCAACTCGCCGTCCAGATAAAGAGCCGTGCCTTCGCTGATCTGGTCGCCGGCGCTCTGGATGATGGCGTTTGCCATCTCGTTTTCGTCCATCATGTGGTGGGCGATGGCGAGGGTGTAGCTCGGCTCGATGGTCCACTCGGTCTTGTCGGTGCCGGCGTAGCTGATACGCTCCATCACGTCCTCGCGGGCCGTGTTGAAGACGTCCTCATTCGCCACATAGCCCACGGTTTCGCCGTTGACCCGGACGGCCAGTGCATAAGGCTGGTGGATGACATATTGGAACACTGCTGCGCCCAGCGCCAGTGCGCAGATGGGCAGGGCATACATCGCCATGCGGGGCAGCAGACTGAGGTTGCGGCGGACGCCGTTTTTGAAGTAGTGGACGCTGGCCTCAAATGCTGCACCGAAGCCCTGCTCCTTGCGGATGCGGTGGGCATGGATGAGAAGGGACACGATGCCCTTTGCAAACAGCAGGATGGGGCCAAACAGGTCTTTGGCCACCTGTGCTGCGCCGGGGAACGCCGTCTCCGCCAGAGCCTTTGCAAAGCGGCGGATGCCTCCAGCAGCCCAGAGAGCGGCGTACTTGACGGCACGTCCCACCTGCACGGCAGCATACTCCGCGCCAAAGCCCAGTGCGTAGAGCACTGCGCCAACGCGCAATACCAGCTTCGACGAGCGCAGCTTCCGGGCGGCATTGTCCAGCCGGTGTCTGCGGCGGCGATACCGCCGGTGGCGGCGCAGCAGATGGACGCACTGGAGCTGCGCCCAAAGCGAGCGCAGCTTTGCGCGGAAGCCGGTGTGCCGCGGCGCAGCGGCTGGCTCGTCCTGCCGCGTTTCAGTTGTTTTATCTTCCAGCAAAAAGGATGCTCCTTCCTGTATCTTCAGGAGATTCTGATCTGTCTCTTTTCTCTGTTATCGACACGCTGCCGCATCAGGACAGCTTTTTTGACAAGAATAACTCTATTTATTATACACCCTGCCAGCGCCGAAACAAGCATTGACACAAAATTTGGGCTTAGCTTTCACTTACTTTTCACGAAATACACAAATTTAGACAAAAAGCTTTGTCATATCCTCCGGCAGCGGGCTTTCCACCGTCACCGGCCTCAGGGTCGTCTCGTCCACCGGCACTTCGATGCGGATGCCGTCCGGCATCCGCTCGCAGCGCGGCACCCAGAACGTCTGTTTTGCGCAGTGGAGCGCCTGCCGCCCGATGCGCGCCCGGCTCCCGCCGTAGAGGTCATCGCCGGCCAGCGGGTGGCCGATGGATGCAAAATGTACCCGTATCTGGTGGGTCCGGCCCGTCACCGGGACGCAGGCCGCGAGGCTCAGGCCGTTTTCGGCTTTCAATATGGTATATTCCGTCCGGCTGGGTTTGCCGTCGGGGGTGACGCACCGCCCGATGATGCTCTCCCCCTGCCGCCCGATGGGGGCGTCGATGACGCCCGGCCCGAGGGGAAGTTCTCCTTCTGCAACGGCGTAGTAGAGCTTTTCCACCCTCTGAGCCAGCAGCGGGGCGGCGTAGCCATTCTGGGCCGCCAGCACGAGGCCGCTGGTGTCCTTGTCGATGCGGTTCACCGGGCGGAAGACGGGGCTTCTGCCCTGACGCAGCGCCCAGGCCGCATAGCCGTTCGCCAGCGTATCCAGCGGGTAATTCAGGGTTGGATGCACCGCGAGATGGGGCGGCTTTTCCACCACGAGGGCGAAAGCGTCCTCGTAGACCACATCCACCGGGATGTCGTCCTGCGGCGCAACGCCCTCCCCCTCCGGCGGCAGTTCAAAGGAGATGACCTGCCCGGCCTCCACCCGGCGGTTGGCCAGGATGGGGGCGCCGCCGGCAAAAAAGCCGCTGCCCCGGAATTTCACGGCCCGGGACAGGTCGGTGGAGACACTGCACCTGCGCAGAAAACCGCGCAGCAGCATCCCGTCCGCCTCGGGCGGGACTTTGAAATAAAGCTTCATCTTCCCACCTCCAGCGCGGGCAATATATAGGATAAGTATAGCAAAATTCTCTTTCTCTTGCAAATCTTGTTTTTTTATGGTATCATGAGGAGCAGAAAACGAGTGGAACATACGGCGGCGGGGCGGCTTTGACCGCTCTGAGGAAAGTCCGGGCCTCACAGAGCACGGTAACTGCTAACGGCAGCCGAGGGTGACCTCAGGGAAAGTGCAACAGAAAACAAACCGCCGCAGCAATGCGGTAAGGATGAAACGGCGAGGTAAGAGCTCACCAGCGCATGGGTGACCATGCGGCTTTGTAAACCCTACCGGAAGCAACGCCTATATGGGACGTACAGCGCTGCTCGCGTGTCCCGAAGGCGGCACGAACCTGTCAGCAATGGCAGGTCTAGACAGATCGTCGTTTAATACAGAACCCGGCTTACGGTCTATCTCGTTTTCCATCTTTTGTTTTCAACGCTGTCTGCGGTGTGCAGGCAGCGTTTTTTCGTTTCTTTAACCACACTGTCACTTTTCGTTTGGGCTGGTTTGTGGTATACTGAACAAAACCCCACAGAGCATGTCTCCGCCGGGGCCTTAATTCAACAGACAGGATGTGAAATCCTCCGATGAAAGATGGTTTTTTGAAGGCAGCCGCCCTCTCGCCCTCACTGCGGGTGGCCGACTGCAATTATAACGCTTCCCAGATCGTATCTCAGTTACAGGACGCTGCGGCCCGCGGCGTCAGGCTGGCGGTGTTCCCCGAGTTCTGCCTCACCGGCTACACCTGCGGCGATCTGTTCTTGCAGCGCACGTTGCAGCAGGGCGCGCTGGACGCCCTGCAGACCGTGCTGGACGCCAGCCGGGAGCTGGATGTCGTGGCCCTCGTGGGCCTGCCGCTGCTGGTGCGGGGCAAGCTGTACAACTGCGCCGCTGTCCTCTGCGGCGGGCGTCTGCTGGGCCTTGTCCCCAAGACCTACCTGCCCAACTACGGCGAGTTCTACGAAAAGCGCCAGTTCACCCCGGGCAGCACCGAGGTGGAAAATGTGACGGTCTGCGGACAGGAGGTGCCTTTCGGTACATCCCTGCTCTTCCGCTGCCGCCAGATGCCCAGCTTCGTTCTGGGCGTGGAGATCTGCGAAGACCTGTGGAGCGCTCTGCCCCCCTCCACCTTCCACACGCTGGCCGGTGCCACCGTCATTGCGAACCTTTCGGCCAGCGATGAGACGGTCGGCAAGGCCGAGTACCGCCGGGCGCTGGTGTCGAACCAGTCCGCCCGCCTGCTCTGCGGCTACCTGTACGCTTCTGCCGGCCACGGCGAGAGCACCCAGGACATGGTCTTCGCCGGCCACGACCTCATCGCCGAGAACGGCACCCTCCTCGCCGAGACATCTCCCTTCGAGGGCGGCTGGGCTGAGACGGAGCTGGACTGCCAGCGGATGGAGTCGGAGCGGGCGCGCAACACCAGCTTCGAGCCCAGCGCTGAGGGGTATCTGACCGTCGATTTCGACCTTGCCCTCACCGAGACCAAGCTCTCCCGCTGGGTAGACCCCACGCCTTTCATCCCCCACGACGAGCGCCGCCGGGCCGAGCGCTGTGAGCTGATCCTGAAAATGCAGGCCGACGGCCTCGCCAAGCGCCTCGAGCACGCCCACGCCAAGACGGCGGTCATCGGCATCTCGGGCGGTCTGGACAGCTGCCTCGCCCTGCTGGTGGCCGTCCGCGCCATGAAACAGCTGGGCCGCCCCACCAGCGATGTGCTGGCCGTGACCATGCCCTGCTTCGGCACCACCCACCGCACCCGCAGCAATGCAGAGATCTTATGCGACGAGCTGGCCGTCAGTTTTACCGAGATCGACATCGCCAACACCGTCCACAGCCACTTCAAGGACATCGGCCAGGACGAGAGCGTGCTGGACGTCACCTTCGAGAACGGACAGGCCCGTGTGCGCACCCTCGAGCTGATGGACACCGCCAACCGCACCGGCGGCCTCGTCGTCGGCACCGGCGACCTCTCCGAGCTGGCGCTGGGCTGGGCCACCTACAACGGCGACCACATGAGCATGTACGGCGTCAACGCCGGTGTCCCCAAGACGCTGGTGCGCCACCTCGTCCAGTATGAGGCCGACATTGCCGCCTCCGCCGAGCTGCGCCGGGTGCTGCTGGACATCCTCGACACCCCCGTCTCCCCGGAGCTGCTGCCTGCCAGGGACGGCGAGATCTCTCAGAAGACGGAAGACCTCGTGGGTCCCTATGAGCTGCATGACTTCTATCTTTATTATGTTCTCCGCTTCGGCTTCGGCCCGTCGAAGATATTCCGGCTGGCGAAAGCGGCCTTCGCAGGCCGGGCCGAGTACCCGGACGAAGTGCTCTACAAGTGGCTGCGCAACTTCTACTGGCGGTTCTTCGCCCAGCAGTTCAAGCGCAGCTGCCTGCCCGACGGCCCCAAGGTGGGCAGCGTCACCCTCTCGCCCCGGGGCGACTGGCGGATGCCCAGCGACGCAGCCGCCGCGCTCTGGCTGGCCGAGCTGGAACAGATCCCGCTCAAAGGATAATTTTTTATGAAGCAACACAAAAAACTGCTGATAGATCTGGTCTTTGCTGCCGTCATTCTGGCCGCAGCCGCCGTGCTTCTGCTGGTGCGGAAAGCAAACCAGACCGGTGCGCCTCTCTGCGCAGAGCTCATCTATGGCGACAGCAACACCAGGCTCACCTTTCCCCTCGAAAAAGACGCCGATTACGATGTGGACACCGGCTATCTCACCGTCCACATCAGGATCCAGGACGGCGCGGCCCGCTTTGTGGATTCGCCCTGCCCTGACCACATCTGCGAGTCCTTCGGCTGGCTCAGCGAGGAAGACCAGACGGCCACCTGCCTGCCCGCCCGGGCTGTGCTGAGCATCATCCCCACCACATGATGGCATACACATCCAAAGGAGTGAACGCCTATGTTTGACGAAAACGAGCATATCCATCCCCAGAATAACGACGAAGGCCCCCGGCACATCCACCGGGGCATCAAGCGCAGCGAACCCGACGAAGTGGAGGTAGACAGCGCCGATTTCTTCTCGCCGGAGCCTCCCCGCCCCAAAGCGCCGCCGAGACCGGCACCGACGCCTCAGTCCGAGCCGCCGAAGCCTCCGGTGCCGCCCCGCAGACAGTGGGAGCCGCTGCACCCCAGCGAGCCCGCCCCCGCTGACGACAAACTTCCGAAAGGAGGAATGGTCTTGCTGGTACTGCAGGCCATCCTGAGCCTTGCCGCGCTGGTGCAGCTCTGGCGCACCCAGATGCTGCCGGTGCTCTACCTCGTTATCATCACCGCGCTTCTGGTGCTGCTCTGGCTGCTGGTGCGCAAGTGCCTCGCCTCCCGCAGCGGTGCCGTCGTGGCCCGGGTGCTGTCCGTCCTGCTCTGCGCCGCGCTGGCCGTGGGCTGTGTCTGGGCGCAGCAGGGTCTGACCGCACTGGACAGCATGACTTCCGGCCTGCTCACCGGCGCAGAGGCGAACAAGATCACGAAAGAGCCGTTCGTCGTCTACCTCAGCGGCGTGGACAACCGCGGTGACCTGACCGAAAAGGCCCGCAGCGACGTGAACATCCTCGCCGTGGTCAACCCCACCACCAAGCAGGCGGCTCTCATCAACACCCCGCGCGACTACTATGTTGACCTCGCAGGCACCGACAGCAAGGACAAGCTGACCCACGCCGGCCTCTACGGCGTCGAGACCAGCATGGCCACGCTGGGCAACCTCTACGGCGTGAATGTGGAGCACTACCTCCGCATCAATTTTGCGGGCTTCATCAACATCATCGACTCCATCGGCGGCGTGGACGTCTACTCCGACCAGGCCTTCACCTCGGTGGGCAGCCCCGGCTACTACGACCCCACCACCTTCGCCGAGGGCTGGAACCATCTGGACGGCAAGTCTGCTCTGGCCTTTGCCCGTGAGCGCCACGCCTTCAAGACCGGCGACATCCAGCGCGGCATCAACCAGATGAAAGTCATCGACGCGGTGGCCAACAAGCTCAAATCTCCCGCCCTGCTCATGGGCTTCTCCAAGCTGATGGACGCCGCCGCCGACTGCTTCGTCACCAGCCTCTCGCAGGAACAGATCTCTGCGCTGGTCCGGATGCAGCTGGGCGACCTTGCCAACTGGGACATCCAGAGCTACACCGTCACCGGCTCGGGCGCGAAGAGCACCAAGTGCTACTCCGCCAAGGGCCAGAGCCTCTACGTCATGAAGCCGGATGAGAACTCGGTCAACGAGGCCAAGGCCCTCATCGCAGCGGTCCTGGGCGGCGAGGACAAGCTCACCAGCACCAGCCAGACCCCCGAGAAGACCGATGTCTTCACGCCGACCGCCGACCCCAACGCCGGTGCATCCATCCCGGAGGAATCTCCCGACAGCGTGATCGCAGAAGAGCCCGCCGGGAGCGAAGTCCCGGCGGAAGAAGCCCCCGCTGACAGCCAGCCCGCCGAGGGTGACGCCTCCGGTGAGCCCAGCGCTTCCACCGAGGTCCCTGCAGACGGCAGCGAAGAAGCCCCGGCAGGCTCCACCGAGTCGCCGTCCTTCAGTATGCCGACCCAGGAGCAGGTGGAGCAGGCGGCTTCCTCCCTGCATCAGGCCGCTTCCACCGTGCTGGACGCCCTGTTCGGCTCCGGCAGCGGCGACGCTTCCAGCGCTGAAAATGATGCAGCGTAAATAGAATTGCAAAAGAAAAAGGACTGCTCACGCAGTCCTTTTTCTTTTGCCTGTTTAAGCTAAAATGTCGCCCAGCACGCTCTGGCCGTCCAGCGTGGAAGCATCCACACCCAGATAGTCGCAGATGGTGTGTGCGATGGTGCCGAAGCAGAGCTTTGTGCCGAGGTCAACGCCCGGCTTGACGCCCTTGCCGCAGATGAGATACGGCACATACTCGCGGGTATGGTCGGTGGTCTTGGTGTAGGAGGGGTCGCAGCCGTGGTCGGCGGTGATCATCAGCAGGTCGCCCTCCCGCATCCCGGGGATGAAGTCGGCCAGGAAGCGGTCAAATTCGGTGGCGGCGGCGGCATAGCCGGGCACGTCGCGGCGGTGGCCGTAGAGCATATCAAAATCCACCAGATTCACAAAGGCCAGGCCCTCGAAATCCCGGGTCTGCAATGCCTTGGTGAAGGCGATGCCATTGGTGTTGCCGGTGGTCTTGATCTTTTCGGTCACGCCCTGCCCGTCAAAGATATCAAAGATCTTGCCCACGGCGATGACATCCCTGCCGGCCTCCTTCAGCAGGTCGAGCATGGTGGCACGGGGCGGCTTCAGGCTCAGGTCGTGGCGGTTGGTGGTGCGGTAGAAGGTCTCGGCGCTGCTGCCCAGG
>OGGJ01002050.1_pt1 | contig 15022 bp, 9 predicted proteins | sample 1571071 | NCBI WGS metagenome assembly OGGJ01 (sample SAMEA2581954, study PRJEB24529) | metagenome | biome: Human gut stool | place: China | collected 2011
AGAGTTGTTTTTTTCTTCGCACATAAGAGGTATCATACCCCAAGACATATTCATCTGACGGCAAACGGTTTCATCGGTCGTGCAGCTGATTATCATGGAGGACGGGCGATGCTTTGAAATCATACGGGCAGTCGAACCGCTCTTCGTTACCGTAATAATCGCCTTTGCGCCGAGGTCGTGAGCGGTTGTAACGGTGGCGTGTGAAATAGCGTTTGTTATGCTGTTATCGTACTCAGACGAATCATTTTTAAATTTAGTGAGATAGTCTATATCTGCCTCGGTGGTCTCAGCTATAAGTGCCATTGTTTCAACAGCCTCGACAGGGTGCTTACCGGCGGCAGTTTCACCGGAAAGCATAATTGCCGAAGTGCCGTCATAAATTGCATTTGCAACGTCGGTAATCTCTGCTCTTGTGGGACGGGCATTCGTTATCATCGACTCAAGCATCTGAGTTGCGGTTATAACCTGCTTACCTGCCGTATATGCCTTTTTGATGAGCTTTTTCTGTATTGACGGAATAAGCTCAAACGGTATTTCGACGCCCATATCGCCACGCGCTATCATAATACCGTCCGCAGCGGCAATAATTTCATCAATATTGTTGACGCCGCTCATATTCTCTATTTTTGCAATTATTTTTACCTTGTGAAATCCCACGGAATTTGTAAAATTACGAAGATAATCAACATCCGCGGCCGAGCGAATAAATGAAGCCGCTATGAAATCGAATCCGAGCTTTGCCCCGAACGCCAAATCGGACATATCATGCTCGGAAAGATAAGGCATTGATAAATTTGTATCCGGAACATTTACGCCCTTTTGGTCTGAAATAACACCGCCGTCAACAACCTTACAATAAATATCGGGGCCTTCGACCTTTTCGACCCTGAGAGATACAAGACCGTCGTTTATTCTGATAATCGTGCCCATTCTGACATCCTGCGGCAGTTCCTTAAAGGAAACGCTCGCCTGCTTTTCGTCGCACTCTACATCTCGCGAGGTGAGAATATAATCATCGCCATCTTTCAGCGTTACGGCTTTGTGATCTTTAAAATAGCCTATACGTATCTCCGGGCCCTTAGTGTCAAGCATTGTAGCTATGGGAAGATCAAGTTTGTCTCTAAGAGCCACCAGCTCATCAAACCTTTTTTTATGCATTTCATGAGTGCCGTGAGAGAAGTTGAATCTCGCAACATTCATTCCGGCTTTTATCATCTTTTCAAGGACTCCGTCCTCATCGGTAGCCGGACCGACGGTGCATATTATTTTTGTTTTTCTCATTTAAAAGCACCTCCAAAAAATATATATAAATATGTTTTTCAAATCTTCCTCAGATGCATTGTATAATTAGTTTTGTCAAATGTCAATCATATCAGGCATATTTTTTAAGGTTTGTACGTTAATATATTTTTATACTACGAAAGAACATTATTTTGTATTATTTTAATTTACAATACCTTGTTCGACAAATGCCGAAAGAAAAATAAAAAAGACAGCTTGAAAAACAAATCAAGCCGTCTTTAACTTAAATTACGTATTGAATTTAAAACAGAATATTTCCTAAATTCAAAATCTGTCAACCTTCGTAATCGTCCTCGTTTTCCCAGTTATGGAAAACATTTTGAACATCGTCGTTATCTTCAAACATTTCGAGCATTTTGCCCATATTGTTTATATCCTCTTCACTTTCGAGCTTTGTATAGGTAGATGGAATATAATCGACCTCAGCTGTCAGGTATTTATAACCCTTGGCCTCAAGATCATCGCGTACTGCACCCATATCGTTAGGCTCTGTGCGAACTTCGAAAACATCGCCGTCTGTGAGAAAATCGGTGGCACCCGCTTCGAGAGCGTCTTCCATAAGTTTTTCCTCGTCAACATCCTCTTTGTCGATAATAATTACGCCCTCACGGGTAAACATAAACGAAACACAGCCCGAGGTTCCCATATTGCCGCCGAACTTATCAAAATAATGACGCATATCGCCTGCGGTTCTGTTGCGGTTATCTGTAAGAGTCTCGACTATTACGGCGACACCCGACGGACCGTAGCCCTCATAGATTATGCTTTCGTAATTATCGGTATTGCCGTCTCCGGCAGCCTTTTTAATGATTCTTTCGATATTATCGTTCGGAACATTGCAAGCCTTAGCCTTAGCTATGCAATCCTTAAGCTTTGAATTACCGGCAGGGTCGGGTCCGCCCTCTCTGACGGCAACAGCTATTTCACGGCCGATTTTAGTAAATACCTTTGCACGGGCATTATCGGTCTTTTCCTTTTTACGTTTGATAGTACTCCATTTTGAGTGCCCTGACATATTTTTCACCCTCTGTCAAAATTTACGGAAAATATTTTAACATACAATCGCTTTATTATCAAGATTTTTTTGTTTGACGAAACGCAATACGGTTTTTAGCCGCCGATTTTATGAGAATCACACCGAAACGAGTAAAAATACGAAAAATCAATTCACATATAATAAGCTCGTCTTTAAAAGAGTTTTATATAGAATCAAACAACGCATTTGAAATATCCGCTTATTAAGTTACAAAAAATAACATTTTTAGCATTTATTTTATTTAATATAAAAACGCTCAATGTAAAAAATAGTAATGCAAACGCAAATTGTAATGAAAAGGAGTGTTTTCAAATGTCAAGTTCCAAGAATGTTGTTCCGGAAGCTAAGGAAGCTCTTAACAGATTCAAAATGGAAGCTGCTAATGAGGTTGGTGTAAATCTCAAGCAGGGTTATAACGGCGACCTTACTTCTAAGCAGGCCGGCTCTATCGGCGGACAGATGGTCAAGAAGATGATCAAGGCTTATGAAGACGGCATGAAATAAGAAGTATAAATACCCTGATTCTTCAATAAATTTCGGACAAAATGAAGGTCTGTCGGTTTAACCGACAGACCTTCTTCTGTGTTTGTTATTAAATATTTCAGCGGACGGATACGGCTTTATATCCGATATCATAAAACATTATTATACACTAATTGGATTTAACAGGGCAAAAGAATCCATTCCGTCAAGATAAGCTAATATCGCGTCATTTGACAGTACCACCGAGTTATCCTCGTTATGGTTGCCGGCTACAATAATCACATACAGATAACCGTCTCCCTCGTTTTCCATAATTCCTATAAGGTTTGTGTACTGTTGGAAGTTCTTACAGGTAATAGCGGTATAGTATTCCTCCGAGCCGTCGTTACTTCTTATTTTTACTGTAACAGCCACACCGTTGTATACATCGTCCGGCATTCCCTCGGCTTCTACCAATGTAACTGTGTTGCCCTCCTTAGCCTCATAATATTTTATGAGGGCAAGAGCCTGTGCAGCGTCGGCAACATAGCCATCATAATCTATGGCGGCACCGTTTCTGAAGGTGTATGTTTTGCCCGTACAATACATCGCCTTGCCTTTATAGTTCCAATCAAGAACGCCGTTTCTTACATAATAAAGAGTAGTGCCGTATCTTAAAACACCGGAGAAATTCCAGTCAAGAACCCCGTTTACCACGCCGTAATATGTTCCGTAGTAATTTGTAAGGCTACAATAGTCCCAATTGAGGAAGCCCTCCTCTACGTAATACCATGTGCCGTAATAATTTACAAGTCCTGTATAGTAAGTGTCGATCTGACTGTTTGTAAGATAGCACCATTCATTGCCGTAGTAATTATAAAGACCGTTTTTATTCCAGTTAAGAACACTGTCCTCAACATAATACCAAGTATCGTAATACTTAGTAAGTCCGGTATAATTCCAATTAAGAACACTATCCTCAACATAATACCAAGTATCGTAATACTTAGTGAGTCCGGTATAATCCCAATTAAGAACGCCGTTTCCTACAAAGTACCAAGTATCGTAATACTTAGTGAGTCCGGTATAATTCCAATTAAGAACGCCGTTTTCCACATAATACCAAGTGTCATAATACTTAACAAGGCCTGTGTAGTAGGCATTATGCTCACCGTTTTCCATATAGAGCCAAGTACCGTCAGCCGTTCGTTTAAGTGAATCGGTAGTAGACGCAAAAGCGACGACCGACATTACAGACAGCGATAGAATAACAGCCAATGCAACCGCAATCAACTTTTTGAATTTTTTCATAAATTTAATATCCTCCCTGATTTTTACGGCATAAAGCCCTGCCGTTTATTCGAATTATACAACAATCAGTATATAATTGCAATAGTTTTTATGCAAAAGTGTTGTATTGACACATTTCTCAAAAAAAACACAAAACCGTTCAAATTAATGAACGGTTTTGCAATATTTTGTATGCAGCAGTCTTTAAGCAAGCGAGAAACAATCAAATACAATGCGTATTACGCAAGAACTCCGTTTCTGACATAGTAACGCGTGCCGTAATAATAGGTGTATCCCGTATAATTCCAGTCAAGCACGCCCTTTTTGACGTAATACCAAGTGCCGTAATATTTTGTAAGACCGGTGTAATCCCAATTAAGTACACTGCCCTCGCAATAATACCAGGTGCCGTAATAGTTTGTGAGCCCCGTATAGTTCCAATTTAAGACGCTGTTTTCGACGTAATACCATGTGCCGTAGTAGTTCGTGAGCCCCGTATAGTTCCAATTAAGAACACTGTTTTCGACGTAATACCATGTACCGTAGTACTTTGTAAGACCCGTATAATTCCAATTAAGAACACTGTTTTCGACATAATAATAAGTATCATAATACTTAGTAAGACCTGAGTAATCCCAGTTCAGCACACCGTTTTCGACATAATAATAAGTGCCGTAATAATTTACAAGCCCGCTGTATGAAGTATCATTTTTGCCGCTAACCATATAGTAATATTTATCTCCTATATATTTCAGCGATATTGTGTTCGCGGGAGCCGCCTTTACGTCAAAGTCACATTTTGCGGTTTTATCGGAGCCTAGAAGCTTTGGAGTTTCGTCTCCGCTGTAAATATCAAATGCAGTTACAGATATGCTGCCTTCTTTATAGTTGCCGTCAAATTTAAAAGTATAACTTCCATACAGTTGCTCCGTCGAAGAGGATTTCGGCGCGGCTGCCGAGCATCTTAAAGAATCCTGTGAAAAATTATAATTTGTTATTGCCGTACCGCCGTTTTCGTACGAAGTAACAGACGTCTGCTCGCCTTTTTCATTTTCTTTAGGCTTATCAAGACTCATATACTTGGAATCGTATTTAAGTGTATAGCTGCCGCCCGCGGCCCCTGCCGGAGCATATATTTTTACCTCTACCCTGTTATAGCCCATAATCTGAGCGTCAACTCTGAAGGATGCGCTTTCGGAAGAAGTGTCAACGGCAAACGACGTCGCAAGTACAGCGAACACGCATACAAGTATTGCGAGAGCCATAACAGCCGAAATTATTTTAGTTCGTCTTTTCATATTAACCTCCGTTAAGCCCCGAAACAGACATTTACTTATATCGGAATTATACAACATCCGAAATGCATAGTCAACACTCATGCATTATCGGTTGACACCCGAAAACAAAAAAATATACCTAATTCCGAAAAACGAATTTCGAAACACGGTATATTTTCTAAGTTAAAGTGTAAGCTGCTCGCCGACATCGTCAGCCGACAAGGTGGCTCCTGCGGCAGGCAAAGTTCTCGTCCTGTATCTCGCAGGCTTTACAAACTCACCATCGGTATACTCTTTTACGGAAGATACCCTATGCCCTTTTTTGAGAGTCATAACCGATACGCCCATAGAATCCTTGGTCGTTTTGACGGCTATTGCGCCGGTATTGAGAAGAAGAATTCTGCCGGAGGTGGACTTCATAACATACTCCTTATCCTCAGTCACACAGAACATATCGACTACCGGGAATTTCTCACAATACGCCTTAATCAGCTTCTTGCGGTTCGTTTTAGTCTCATAGGCGGAGAGGTCTATTTTGGCAAGCTTGCCGTTTTCAAAGAAGAACAGCATAAAGCCCTTATAGTCTGTTGTAACCGCCATATACACGGCGTTTTCATCGGGCTCCATCTCAAGCTTTGAAGCCACATAATCGCCGAGAACGCTCGCCTTGCTGTCATCAAAATCGGCAGCTTTGGCTTTATAAACACGGCACTTATCGGTAAAGAACAAAAGCTCGGTATTGTTTGCAGCCTCAACGGTCTCTATTATTTCATCATTTTCCTTTAGCTTTTGCTCACCGCTCATACGCAGTGACTGCGGAGTTATCTTTTTGAAATAGCCCTCCTTGGTAAAGAACAGCGTGACGGGATAATTCGGTATCTCCTCATCGGGCTCCGATTCATCATCTATATCACTCGTGTAGATTATTTCCGAACGACGCGGCTTATCGTAATTTTTAACGACATCCGAAAGCTCGTTTACGATAATTTTTTTAACTCTTGAGCGACTTGCGAGAATATCCTCCATATCCTCGATTTCGGCTCTCAGCTTTTCTATATCTTCCGTTTTCTTTAAAATATACTCACGGTTTAAGTGGCGCAATTTGATTTCAGCCACATAATCCGCCTGTATCTTATCTATTCCGAAGCCTATCATCAAGTTCGGAACAACCTCGGACTCCTCGTCTGTTGAGCGTATTATTCTTATAGCCTTATCAATATCGAGAAGAATTTTTTGAAGTCCCTCTAAAAGATGCAGCCTGTCTTTTGCTTTGGAAAGGTCAAAAAAGACGCGGCGATTTACACATTCGGTACGGAAAGCAATCCATTCCAAAAGCAGCTCGCGCACTCCGAGGACTCTCGGCGTTCCTGCTATAAGGACATTAAAGTTACAGCCGAATGAATCTTCGAGCGGAGTCATTTTATAGAGCTTTTTCATAAGCTTGTCTGCATCTGTGCCGCGCTTTAAGTCGATTGTTATTTTAAGACCCTTTTTATCGGTCTCGTCGCGGATATCGGAAATTTCCTTAGCCTTGCCGCCCTTTGCGAGTTCGACTATCTTATCGATTATCGCCTCCGTAGTGGTAGTCGCCGGAATTTCGTATATATCAATACAGTTATTCTTTTTATCATAGCTGTACTTTGCGCGAATTTTGAAGCTTCCGCGACCCGTGCGGAATATCTCGTTCATTTTATCTTCATCGTAGAGTATCTGACCGCCGCCTATAAAATCGGGCGCCTTGAGCGTTTCGGTTATATCGGCGTCGGGGTCCTTTATAAGTGCCACGGTAGTATCGCAGATTTCTTTCAAGTTAAACGAACAAATATTTGAAGCCATACCGACGGCTATACCCATATTGGCATTTACGAGCACCGACGGAAATGTAACGGGCAAAAGCGTGGGCTCGGTCATGGTATTGTCGTAGTTCGGTACAAAATCGACCGTATCCTTATCTATATCGCGGAAAAGCTCGGCTGAAATCGGAGCTAATTTTGCCTCGGTATAACGCGAAGCCGCATACTGCATATTTTTTGAATACGATTTACCGAAGTTACCCTTTGACTCAACATAAGGGTGAAGGAGCGACTCATTGCCGCGCGCCAAACGAATCATCGTCTCGTAAATTGCCGCGTCGCCGTGTGGGTTCAGCTGCATGGTGCGGCCGACTATATTGGCGGATTTTATAGTGCCTCCCTGAAGCAGCCCCATTTTATACATAGTATAAAGCAGCTTTCTGTGTGACGGTTTAAAACCGTCTATTTCGGGAATGGCACGCGACATAATAACACTCATGGCATATGGCATATAGTTAACTTCAAGCGTATCGGTTATATGCTGCTCTACCACCTCGCCTGCGCCGAGAATATGAGCGTTTATGTTAAGTTCCTCCGAATTTCGGTCTGTTTCGTTTTTCTTGGTTCTTTTAGCCATTTTCCGACTCTCCTGATTTGCCGTGATAACGTTAAGAAAGGTCAGTCATATCAATGTACTGAGCACCGTTTTCGGCAATATAATCTTTTCTGCCCTGTAAATTGTCGCCGAGTAAAAGGTCAAATTTATCGGCGACAGCCTCGGGTGAATAATCCGGCTCGACCTTTATAAGACGACGGGTTTTGGGATTCATTGTGGTAAGCCACATCATCTCGGGTTCGTTTTCACCGAGACCCTTTGAACGCTGTATGGTATATTTTCTGTCTCCGATTTCAAGAAGGGCATCCTGCTTTTCCTTTTCGGTGTAGCAAAACCAGGTCTCGTCCTTGCAAGTTATTTCGTAAAGCGGAGATTCGGCTATAAACACCTTACCCTCTTTTATAAGCGTGGGCATAAGACGATAAATCATCGTTAATATCAGCGTCCGTATCTGATAACCGTCAACGTCGGCATCGGTACAAATTATGACCTTGCTCCAACGAAGATTATCCATATTGAAAAGCGACAGATTTTTATTTGCCTTGGAGCTTACCTCAACGCCGCAGCCGAGCACTTTGATAAGGTCTGTAATAATGTCGTTTTTAAATATTTTTGGGTATTCGGCCTTAAGACAGTTGAGTATTTTCCCTCGTACCGGCATAACTGCCTGAAAGGCACTGTCTCTCGCCTGCTTGCAGGCACCGAGAGCCGAGTCGCCCTCCACTATGAATATTTCACGCTCCGAAACGTCCTTTGAGCGGCAGTCAACGAATTTTTCGATTCTGTCAGTCATACTGTTGCCGCTTTGAAGCGTCTTTTTTATGTTGAGCCTTGTGGATTCGGCCTTGACGCGTGAACGCATATTTATGAGCACCTGCTCGGCAATTTTTTCGGCGTCTATTCTGTTTTCTATAAAATACACTTCAAGCTGATGGCGGAGAAAATCCGTCATAGCCTCCTGAATGAATTTATTGGTTATAGCTTTTTTGGTCTGATTTTCGTATGACGTCTGAGTTGAAAAGGATGACGAAACAAGCACAAGACAATCCTCCACATCCTGGAAATTTATCTTGCTGTCGCTCTTTAAATACTTGCTGTTTGCTTTTAAATAGCTGTCAATCTGCGAAACGAACGCACTTTTTACCGCTTTTTCGGGAGCGCCGCCGTGTTCGAGAAAACTGGAATTATGGTAATACTCCTTAAGCTGTTTTTTATTGGAAAAACACAGCGCAACATTGAGCTTAACCTTGTATTCGGGCAAATCGGCTCTGTCTCTGCCCTTTCTCTCACCCTGCCAAAACTGCACGGAAGAAAACGCATCGTCGCCGACAAATTCCTTTATATAATCGACTATACCGTTTTCGTAGCAGTATTCGTATTTATCAAAGCTCTTTTCGCCGGTTTGATTGCGAAGAACGAATTTTATTCCCGCATTTACAACCGACTGCCTTAATATAGTCTCCTGATAGTATTCAAGAGGAATATCAATATCGGTGAACACCTTGATATCCGGTTTCCAGCGTATTCTTGTCCCGGTATCTTTTTTATTGTACGGTTCCTTTTGAAGCTCGCTGACGGGCTCGCCCGCCTTAAAATGTATCTCATAGAGAAATCCGTTTTTGTGTACATCGGCATCCATATACTCCGAAGCATACTGTGTGGCACAAAGTCCGAGTCCGTTAAGTCCGAGTGAATACTCGTATGTTCCGCCGTTGTTTGTATTATATTTACTGCCGGCATACATCTCACAGAAGAGCAACTCCCAGTTCCAGCGCTTTTCCTTTTCGTTGTAGTCCATAGGCATACCTCTGCCGTGATCGACAACCTCAACGGAGCCGTCGAGAAAACGGGTCACGGTTATCTCTTTACCGTAGCCCTCTCTTGCCTCGTCTATGGAATTTGAAAGTATCTCAAATACAGCGTGCTCACAGCCCTCAATACCGTCCGAGCCGAAAATAACGGCAGGGCGAAGCCTAACCCTGTCAGCACCCTTTAGCTGCGAAATACTTTCTTCATTGTATACCGCTTTTTTTGCCATTTAAATAAACCACCTTTTAAATTCCGAGCGGCGGAAAAAATGCACGCAGGAAAATCCTGCCGAAAAATACCGCCATATATTTTACACTATATATAGCGGTCAAGTCAAGTTATTTGCCTTTTCAAACGGATATTTAGGGCTCATACGCCCAAAGCCGACAGCTCAAGTCAGCTTTTATCGTCATCGGTATGCTTTTTAACCTTATGTTTATTTCCGTTTTCATCAACGATATACGTATTTTCAAGATTTGCGACAAGATTTCTTTTAAAAGAGTCGATATACTCGCGGCGCAAAATTGCCTGCTCCTCCTTTTCTTCGGGAGTAAGCCCATCCCCTTTTTGCTTTTTGGCAAGGAAGTTTATACGCTCAATTTTACTTTGCTCCATAATCATCACCACGTAAAGGTTATTTTTTATTATTTTATAATATTTTTTAAATAAAGTAAAGGAGCGGCTCAACACTTGAAAATATTAAGTGAATATCATATAATTTCATTATGATGAAGGAAGGATTACGATATGTTTAAATATGTTCTGATAGACATTGACAATACGCTTTTGGATTTCAACAAATGTGCCGAAAAAGCTATGACAAACGCTTGCAAAGCTTGCGGAGTAGGGTTCAAAAAAGAAATGCCGTCGGTTTTTCATAAAATCAACGACTCTCTCTGGCAAAGGCTCGAAACGGGGGAAATCACAAGGGATCAAATACACGAAAAACGGTGGAATATGGTTTTTTCGGTTATGGGTATCACTTTTGACGGACGCGAATTTGAAAAAGAATTCGTAAAAGGAATATATGACAGCCACGAGCCTGTAAACGGAGCTGTGGATACGGTTAAATATCTGTCAAAAAAATACATACTCTGTGCCGCAAGCAACGGGCCGTTTGAGCAGCAAAAGCATCGGTTGACACTTGCCGGAATGATAGACTGCTTCTCTCACCTTTTTGTTTCGGAGAGAATAGGCGTGCAAAAGCCCCAACGGGAATTTTTTGAGCGGTGCCTCAATGAGCTACACGAAACCGACAAATCAAAATTTATACTTATAGGCGATTCGCTTACCGCCGATATATCCGGAGGGAAGAGCTTCGGAATCACCACCTGTTGGTATGACCACAACGGCACGGGGTATGATAATGTGGGTGCGGATATAAGAATCGACAGTCTCTCAGAAATCAAAAGCATACTTTGAGGAATTATTATGATAAAGCTCCCCGAACAAGTGAATAAGGCAATATGCCTGCTGAAAAACAGCGGTTTTGAAGCCTATGCCGTCGGCGGCGCGGTTCGTGATTGTCTGCTCGGCAAAGTCCCGTTTGACTGGGACATCACAACAAGCGCACGCCCCGAAGAAACCGAAAAGGTGTTTTGCGGCGAACGGATAATAGAGACAGGTATAAAGCACGGTACGGTAACTGTTATAATTGACGATATGCCGCTCGAAATAACCACTTATCGCATAGACGGCGACTATACAGACCACCGTCATCCGCAAACGGTATCATTTTCGGATAACCTCAGAGACGATCTATCAAGGCGGGATTTCACAATAAACACGCTTTGCTGTAATTGCGACGACAAAATAATTGATGCTTTCGGCGGCAAAGACGATTTGAACAACAAAATAATACGGTGCGTCGGCGACCCCGACACACGTTTTTCGGAGGACGCGCTCAGAATAATGCGTGCCGTCCGTTTTTCGGCGGAGCTCGGATTCACAATAGAAAAAAGCACATCGGACAGCATACTGAAAAACAGGCAGCTGCTGTCGGATGTGTCAAAAGAAAGATTACAGGTTGAATTCACAAAGCTTATCACGGGAAAATACGCAACCGACGTTATACGGAAATATCACGCGGTTATAGAGGTATTTATCCCGGAGCTTGCCCCACTTGCAGAATGCGAGCAGCACACAAAATATCACAAATACGATGTATTCGAGCATACGCTTCACGCCGTAGACGCGATAGATTTTACTGACAGAATTTTGCGTCTTACAATGTTTTTCCATGATTTCGGAAAGCCCGACGCCAAAACTACTGACGAAAACGGCACTTCGCACTTCAAAGGTCATGCCGTGATAAGCGAAAAAAAGACTCGAGACATTCTTAAAAGACTGAAATTTGACAATAATACAATAAACGAGGTATCAAAGCTTGTTTTGATACATGATATGAAATCCCCGCGCGACAAAATTCAGGCAAAAAAAATGATGTGCAGTCTCGGAGACGAAGCATACCTTAACCTTATAAAAATCAAGCGTGCCGATAACATGGCAAAGGCCGATCCGCACGCAATAGACGAAAAGCTTAAAAATATGCGTTCGTTCTATAAGGAGATAAAGATAAACAACGAGTGTTATAATTTAAAATCTCTCGCAGTAAACGGCGATGATATTAAGGCCTTCGGTATTGCCGAGGGAAAAGAGATTAAAAGCTCGCTTGATTTTTTACTTAACGGCGTTATAGAGGGTAAGTGCCAAAACAGAAAAGACGTATTATTGGAATATCTGAAAGAAAATACAAAATAATTAAAAGCACCGCGATTTTGGTAAAAAGAATCAGCGATGCTTTTTTATTATGCCATAAGACCGCATGACCTGCGAAGCAGTAAAACCGCGTCACTCTCATCTACGGCTCCGTCTCGGTTTAAATCGGCCTCTTTGAGTTTTATCGGAGACAAGCCTGTTAAGCCCGCCGAATATTTAAGTATTATAACAGCGTCCGCACTGTTCGTTTTACCGTCTGAATTCACATCGCCGAAATTCACTCGCGCAACGTAATAATAATCCGTTTTGCCTTTGCGTATGCGAATACCTGCACCGTCCTCGACAACGGCGAAATCAGGCAAAATATTGCCGTTTTCATCAAACACGGTCAATTCATCCGCAGCATCGATAACTCCTTTGAATACCAATATTTCCTTTAGCGTTTGTACCGTAACACCGACTGCCGTATTTACAACACCGGTTTCTTTCTCCTCGGACACACAATCGAAAGACACTGTTGCATTTCTTATGCCGCTTGCCGCTTCGGATGAAAACGCGGAGCTTCCGTATATTGCATAAAGTGAGGTACATCCGTCTAATGCCGTAGCCGACATCTTAAGAGCTTCGCTGAAAACGGTAACGGTTTTTAAAGACGTACAGCGCGAAAAAGCTTTGTCTGAAACAAGCTCGGTATTTGGGGGCAAAGTAACTTTTTCCAAAGATGTATTTACAGAAAAGGCAAAAGCCCCTATTTCTTTAAGAGACGGTGAAAAGCTTATCTCCGAAAGTGCGGCACAATTATAGAACGCTCGATCCCCTATTGTTTTTACGCCGCGAAGCTCAGCTTTTAAAAGAGACGAACAATTTTCAAACGCGCTTGTATGAAGTTCCGTAACGCTCTCGGGCAACGTAACTTTTTCTAACGCAGAGCAACCGAAAAAGGCTTTCTCACCGATAAATTTCACTCCGTCGGGAATTGCGGCGAAAGAAAGCGACGAACACCCTTTAAAGGCTCCCTTGCCTATATATGTAACTCCTTTTTTAAGCTCTGCTTTTTTTAAGGAATAACAGCCCGAAAAGGCATTGTCGCCTATCTCATTTAAATTCGCGCCGAAGCTGACATATGACAGAGCCGTGCAGTCGGAAAAAGCGTTTTTGCCGACTGCGGTGACGGAATCGGGTAAGCCGATAAATTCCACGGTTCCGTTTGACGAAAATGCGTAATCGTCAATCACCGCCACCGTTTTGCCCTTAATTTTTTCGGGTACCAAAATCGTGTCGCTCACTCCGCGGTAGCCGCTTACGCAAACCTTTCCGTTCTTAATATAATACACAAAGTCGCTGTCACCCGAGGCAAAAGCATCGAGAGGCAGCGACAATATAACGCAAATAACCGCAAATGCAACTATTGACTTTATTTTATTACAAACAGCTGTCATTTCATTCCTCCGCCCCTTTTATGAGCTTGATTGTATCACCTTTTTCGGCTTTTTTCGGAATTTGTGCTGATTTATCACACAACCTCATTTCCGCCGCTTTATATTCTTTTTACAAAACATCGCATTCAAGGTAACAAACGGCGTCATAAAATGATATGCGACTAAATGCCGACTAAAACAGCACACACCGGATATTGATTGTGTGCCGTTTTCTGTTCTGATTTATATTTAAAACGACACTTTTTACTGCTTATTAAATATCAACGGTCAGGCTATTCGGGACTATAACTCATTGACATTTATTTATGCCGATGATATACTTCTAATGTTCGCTCAGGGAGCGATTGTTCAGTAAAGACGTAAGCCGAACAGGGTGCAGACTGAGAAAGCTGTATCTTGTTTGGCTTTTTAAATATAACATTGCTTTTGTGCTACAATTCTAAGAAAACGGATACATAAATCAAAAGGATAACGCAAGTGATTTTCAGGAGAATATTAAAATGACAAAGGACGAATATTTAATAACCGATCCGCCGCTCAAGGCTTTGACTGTTTTTGCGATGCCTATGATTTTAGGTAGCTTCTTTCAACAAGTATACAATATGGCTGATTCAATTATCGTCGGTCAATTTGTCGGCTCCTCTGCCCTTGCGGCCGTCGGGGCTTGTGCCGCACTTACAAATGTTTTTATTTGTATAGCACTCGGTGCAGGCGTTGGCGCAGGTGTACTGGTAAGCCGTTATTTCGGTGCTCAAAATTACGGCAAGATGAAAACGATCGTTTCTACTTCGTTAATCAGTTTTTTGCTTTTAAGCATATTTCTCGGTATTTTTGGTGTTTGCAGTGCGCACTGGATGATGCGCATACTGCAAACACCTGCTGATATCCTGGAGGAAGCCGTGCTGTATTTGCGCATCTATTTTGCAGGCTTCCCGTTTTTATTTATGTATAACATTCTGTCTACCATGTTTACTTCCATCGGCGAATCAAAAATTCCGTTATGGCTTTTAATATTTTCGTCAGTTTTGAACATCATCATGGACCTTTGGATGGTGGGCGGTCTTAAACTGGGCGTGTTTGGCGCAGCTCTGGCCACACTCATTGCGCAGGGCATCTCCGCCGTTCTATCTCTTTTGATATTCCTTGATCGTATGCGAAAATACGCAAGTCCCTTTCATTGGTTTGACAAAAGCGAACTGCGTTCCATGTTAAAACTCGCCATTCCCTCTATTCTTCAGCAATCCACCGTGTCCATCGGTATGATGATTGTGCAAGCGGTT
>OGGJ01002051.1_pt1 | contig 15007 bp, 9 predicted proteins | sample 1571071 | NCBI WGS metagenome assembly OGGJ01 (sample SAMEA2581954, study PRJEB24529) | metagenome | biome: Human gut stool | place: China | collected 2011
TGCTCAGGTACTTAAAAAAAATATTTTATAATAGTGTTGCGGAATTAAGGTTCAATAGAAGATATCTAATAAAAGTAAGTTAACTTCATCGGCGAAGTAAGTTAACTTACTTTGGCATTTTAATTAACTTACTTTGCTAATGAAGCTGGCTTGCTTTTATATTCTGAAAAAACGCCTGAATTACTGTGATTTCATATCTTACCGCAGATACTTAGTTCTACATGAACTCAAGTCGATTTTAACTTAAAACCGTTTATATTTCTAATTTTATATTGTAAAACATAAAAATAAGGAAAGATTTATTTAATTATAATAACACAATATAATGAATATTTCATATCTTTGCCTCCGATATAAAATGTGCTAGGTATTTTGGCGCCAACTAAATAAAACAACTTCTACTTAAGAAAAGTTCATGTAGGACTCCGATAGTTAGCCCATTTTTTATTTGAACTTAATTACGCTAGAACTCAGGAGTGAGTGTATGTATGTGAATAATTTTAAAAGACAAATGTTTCGCCAAGACATTGTCTAATTATTTATCAATAAAACCATCAGTTATGTTGAAAAACTTTAAACCTGTCAGCTTAATTCTATGTGCGGGTGCGTTATGCTTCTCGGGAAGCATGTATGCCAACATCGCACCTGTTGAGCAAGGTACCTCTATCTCCCAGCAAAACGGGAAAGTAACAGGTACAGTGGAAGATGATTTCGGCCCAGTGACCGGAGCGTCAGTTGTCGTGAAAGGCACGACCAATGGTACGATTACCGATATGGACGGTAATTTCACCTTGGAAGGTGTCAAGAATGGTGATGTAATCCAAATCTCATTCATTGGTTACTCCACCATGGAAATTACGTATACCGGCCAACCGGTAGGCGTTATCAAATTAGCGGAAGACACCCAGAAATTGGATGAGGTCGTGGTTACGGCCTTAGGCATGAAGCGATCTGAGAAGTCCTTGGGTTATGCGATGCAAGAGTTGAAGGGAGACGCTTTGCTGGATTCTCGCGAGAGCAATATCGCCAATGCGTTGTCCGGTAAGGTTTCCGGTTTGCAGGTCGTTCGTTCTAGTGGTAGTGTAGGCGGTTCTTCGAAGATTGTACTTCGTGGTGCGAACTCTTTGACGGGTTCTAATCAGCCGTTGGTAGTTGTAGATGGTACTCCGATGGATAACTTCACCGGTGGTGTAGATGATGCTTGGGGTAACTCCGGTACGGATATGGGTAACGGTCTTTCGGATATCAATCCAGAAGACATCGAGTCTATGTCTGTATTGAAAGGTGCTTCCGCTGCCGCTCTTTACGGTTCTCGTGCCGGTAATGGTGTTATCTTGATTACGACGAAATCAGGAAAGAAGAATGATGGTCTGGGTATCAATGTGAACTTTGGAGTTACGGCGGATACTCCTTTTATGTTGCCGGAACTGCAAAGTTCTTTCGGACAGGGTTCTGTTGGTGCTTACAATGACCAAACCAATCTGAGCTGGGGTCCGAGGATTGAAGGACAGACTATTACTACGTATGACGGACGTCAAGTGCCAATGGCCGCTTATGACAATATTGGCGCTTTCTTTGGTACAGGTACCTCTTTCAATGAAGGCGTAAGTTTCCAGCAAGATGTGAATGGAACCTCTATGTTCTTTTCTTTCAATCGCCAAGATGACTCGGGTGTAACCCCAGAGCAAAGTCTGAATAAGACGAATTTAACGTTACGTGCTACCTCATTTTTGGATGAGGCTAAGAAATGGAAGGTGGATGCGAAGGTGAACTATGTAAACCAAAACGCCCATAATCGTCCGATCATTGGTATAAACCCATCCAACGCATTTTCAACCGTTTATAATTTGCCTCGCTCTTTGAATGTTCTTGATTTTGAGAACTGTGTGGATGATCAAGGGAAAATGGTTTGGTATGATAAAAGTAATAGTCCACAGGAGAACCCTTATTGGGTAACTCAATACCGCCAGAACGACGATACGCGTAATCGTATTTTAGGAAATGCTTCTTTAAAATATGCTCCTACGGATTGGTTTGATATCGAGCTGAGAGGAGGTACTGACTATTATACTACCACGACTACTCAAAAGTTATATTCAGGAGGTAATACGAAGCCGGAAGGTAGCTATTCTGAAGGTTCTGAGACATTCTATGAGAATAACTTTAGCTTCTTGGCTACGGCGCGTAAGGATGATTTGATCAGCAAATTGGGTGGTTTTGTTACATTTGGTGGTAACATCATGCAGCAGAAACGTACCAAAATGAATGCAAGTGCGGGAACGTTGTTGGTTCCTGATTTGTTTGATGTCAATAATGGTGTTGATAAACCTTCTATTACATCTTCTTTGACCCAGCGTAAAATGAACTCTTTGTACGGATCTCTCCAGTTGAACTGGGATGGTTGGTTGTTCTTGGATGTTACGGCACGTAATGACTGGTCATCCACTATGTCAAAAGAGAATCGTTCTTATTTCTATCCTTCTGTTAGCTTATCTGCTGTAATCTCTGATATGGTACAGAAAAACGGAGGAAGTATGCCTGATTGGTTTAGTTTCGCGAAGGTGCGTGCTTCTTTCGCTGAGGTAGGTAATGATTTGGATCCTTATCAGTTATATAATGTATATACAATTTCTAAGGATGCTAATGGTAATAGTATGGCTTCTGCCGGAAGTACCTTGTTTGACTCTTCGGTTAAGAGTGAGTTGATCAAGTCTTGGGAGGTTGGTGCCGACTTACGTTTCTTCAATAACCGTTTTGGTATTGATGCCGCTTGGTATAAGACAAATGCGACCAATCAGTTGCTGAATATTCCGATGGATGCTTTTTCCGGATATGAATCTCGAAAAGTGAATGCGGGTAATATCCAGAACCAAGGTTTCGAACTTTCGTTGAATGGTGCTATTATGCAGACTGCTAGTGGGTTTAACTGGGATGCGCAAGCTCATTTCTCTTTGAATAGAAGTAAGATCTTGGAATTAACCGAAGGGGTGACTGTCTATGATATCAAGACTGTGGATGTCTTACAGATTGCCGCTACCGAAGGTGGTAAATATGGTGATATTTATGGACAGAAATTTGTTCGCCACAATGGGCAGGTCGTGGTAGGTGAAGATGGTCTTCCTTTGATTACGACAGATAAAGAGTTGATCGGTAATCAGAACCCGGATTGGATGCTTGGTCTCACGAATAATTTCTCTTATAAGGGTTTTGATTTGAGTTTCTTGATCGACTTCCGTATAGGTGGTGAGATTTACTCGGCGACGACTTCTTCTTTGCATAAGAATGGTAACGCTGCCGGAACGGTCGTGAATGGTGATCGTGCTGATTTCGTGGTTCCAAACTCAATCATGAAAAAAGGTGATGAGTATGTGAAGAATGATGTCGCTGTTACGCCTCAAAGATATTGGGAGCGTATCGCTTCTTCAGGAAACTATGGTTTGCCGGAGGTGTTTACGTATGACGCTACGAATATCCGTTTGAGAAATATTACTTTAGGATATACGTTCAATAAGAATTTGTTGAAGAAAACCCCGTTCCAAAAGTTGCGTCTGTCCGCGACTTGTAATAACGTATGGATGATTGTTTCTCATTTGCCGGGTATCGATCCTGAATCTGTGGCAGCTACAAATACGAATGCGGTAGGATTCGAGAATGGTGGCGCGCCTACAAATCGTTCTTATACATTTAATTTAACTGTAGGATTCTAATAGAAAGGAGATAATATGAAAACGAAAAATATCATTATATTAGGAGCCTTGGCGGTCGCTTCATTGACAACGGTTACAAGTTGTAATGACTTTGAGGATATCAACAAAGACCCGAATAAGGCTGATTTGGAGCAAGTGGAACCGGAATGGTTCTTGAATGGCTCCATTGGAGATGCTCAAATGAACCCTGAAATAGCAGAACGTATTTTTATTTTGTATTGGAAGCGGGCTGCTCGTTTTGATCGGGGTAGCGGTTTCGCAATCGGTACGGATAATGATGACTATAATAGATTATACTTGACTTCGAACTCGTATGGTGTAGGTTGGTTGAATAAGGCGAATCAAGCGATAGAGGTCGGAGAGGAGAAAATCAAATTAGATGTGGATAATGCCTATCCTTATTATCGGAATATCCCGAATATGGCTCGTATTTGGAGAGCTTATTTGAACTCTGAATTGTCTGATAACTTTGGCCCGATACCGGCGTTATCTGCTTTTACCGGTGTTCCTGGAGAATATAATAAGGTGGAGGATATCTATACCTATATATTGAAAGAGTTGAAAGAGGCGGTCGCTTCTTTGGATGAGAGCATTGATATGAGTGCGATGTCCAAATATGATCCGTTTTTTGGTGGTGACATAAAGAAATGGAAAAAGTATGGAAACTCTTTGCGTATGCGTCTAGCGATGCGTTTGACTGCGGTCAATCCTTCTTTGGCGCAAGCTGAGTTTGAGGATGCTGCCAAGGGTGAGTTTATCGCCTCTATGGATGATATCGCCCAGGTTGCGGAGAAAGATGGATGGGATCCGTATACAGGTGTCATGACAAGAACTTGGAATAACCAAGCGATGTCTACTACTTTCAATAATCTCGTAGTGGGACTAGGCGGTGTGGAATTTCCTGTTCCTGATGAGTTGAAATCCAATTTGAAAGATCCTTATACTTACTTAGGCCAGAATGTCAGCCTGCATTTCCCAACAACCACAAATGATCCTTGTGCGGGCTATTTTTTCGATGGTATCCCACAATATATCGATCCTCGTGCGCCTCAGTTGTATAGCATTCCGGGGTATGATGACGGAGTGGTTTATCCTTCTTATATAGGTGCCGCTTCCGAGGTAAAGGATGAGATAACATTGATTGCGGGAGATTATACGGATGTGCTGACCGGACAAAAAGTTTCCGCACCGGAAGTAAAACTTCCCATGAAATATTCTTGGACGACCGTTGTTGCCGGAAACTGGAACGATAAGGCCGGTTTAGTTGGTGACTATACAAGTTATAACTACAACTTCCCTTCTTTGGCTGATAAGTTCCGTCATAGCACGAACAAACGTGTATGGTTTGGCCCGTGGGAAAGTTATTTCTTGTTAGCGGAAGCTGCGGTTTATGGTTGGAATGTTCCGGGTAGCGCAAAGGATAATTATGAGAAAGGTATCGCCGCTAGTTTTGAATATAACGGTGTTTCCGATAAACTCTTAGAATATTTGCAATCTAAGGCTTATAACCGTGTAGGAACATCTGTAGCTTTCGATCATACGGTAGAGGCTAAGGCTTATACGATCAACTATTACGATGCATATACGAAACAGAATAAGACAACGACTTATGAGTATCCTAAAAATACGATCTATAAGAATGGTCAGTATAATAATGATGCATTGACTAAGATTATTACGCAGAAGTTCATCGCTCAGAATCCTTGGTTGCCTTTGGAAGTGTGGTCTGATCACCGTCGTTTAGGTTTGCCGTTCTTCGAGAATCAAGCTGTAGAGGCTGCTTACAATCCAACTAACCAAGTGTTGTTAACTCCTGCTACTTGCAAGGAATGTAAAGTAGAGTTCTACCCGAAGCGTCTTCGTTACCCGGCAGTTCTTCAAACCAATAACTTGGAAGGGTATAACCAAGCTTTAGAAAGACTTGGTGGTCCGAACATGACGACAACTTCTTTGTGGTGGAATATGAAATAATATGAATAGTATTTTTACTGCAAAATAATAGGAATCCTCACGTTGGGATGTATCATCATTCAACGTGAGGATTTATGTTTTTAATGTTAAACTTTTAAATTTTACAGTTATGAGAAAGTTATTAATGGTATTGTTTTTATTTGGAACAATTAGTGTTTTTTGCAATGCCCAAATAGATGGTTATTATGTAAAAGACAGTGGTAATCTAGCGCTTTTTGCGGATGGAGAACCTAGGACTAGTAATTCAATTGGTATTGAAGCTGGGAAATCAGTGGAAATTCGTTTTACTCAACCTTCTACTGGAGATTTCTTGTGGCAAAAAATGAGTGGTAGTGACTATATTCAATTTAATCCCGGTGGGTCTGGACGTTTTGCGTTAATTTGGACACAGAGTGCAAGTAAAGGGGACTCGGCTGTTTTTTGTGTCACAGACAAGAATGGTGATGTGCTGACGATTACTATTCATGCTTATTAGACTTTATAGGAAATAAAGATATCTACTTCTTGTCTTTTCTTGTCTTTTGACAACTTTGTATTGTAACTGATTCGGAAATTATAGAGAATAATATTCTTACGAGAAAAGGGCGTATCGATGTAAATGTCGGTACGCCTTCTTTTTTTTGTGGTGATGATTTGTATGGGTAAACTGGAACTTTTATTGGCTTCTGAAGTGAATAACTAACGGCTTCCTGCCTCTTTTACGGTTTGGTTATCCTTTGGTTAAAATTTCTGTAAATCAATTTTTTATGGATGTTAGTAAGGATAACTCTTATTCGTTTTGTCTGTAAGGAGAGAGTAGTTGCGGTATCCTCACCAGTTACCTCTTGTATATGTTAAACTCAAAACATATCTGCCCTTTTTATGTTTATACAGGATAAATGACATTTGTTGACGCAAAAACTAAAACATTGTCTAGAAAAATAAACAAAAAACAGTAGTTATGTTGAAAAGATTCAGACCAGTCAGCTTAATCCTGTTGGTAGGGGGCGCTTGGGTTCTCGGGAAACTTATACGCCACGCCTATGTCCGGGATTCCGAGGGTTGACATTTCACAGCAAAACGCAAAGGTGTCGGGAATAGTTGAGGATGCCTTAGGACCCGTTACCGGGGCGTCCGTAATCGTGAAAGGAACTACCAATGGTACTATGACCGACTTGGACGGACATTTTACCTTGGATAACGTGAAGAAAGGGGATATCATACAGATATCGTTTATCGGTTATACCTCGCAAGACATCCCGTATACTGGCCAGTCCGAGATTACGGTTAAACTCGTGGAAGATACCCAGAAACTCGATGAGGTGGTGGTGACCGCCTTGGGTATGAAACGGGATAAGAAAGCCTTGGGTTATGCCATGCAGGAGTTGAAAGGGGATGACCTCTTGGCCTCCCGTGAGCCGAACTTGGCGAACTCCCTTTCCGGTAAGGTTTCCGGTTTGCAGATCGTCCGTTCAAGCAATGGCGTAGGAGGGTCTTCTAAGATCGTACTTCGTGGTAACAACTCCTTGACGGGTAGCAACCAGCCCTTGATCGTCGTAGACGGTACCCCGATGGATAACTTCACCGGTGGCGTGGATGATGTATGGGGTAACTCCGGAGCGGACATGGGTAACGGCCTTTCGGATATCAACCCGGAAGATATCGAGTCCATGACGGTATTGAAGGGTGCTTCCGCCGCCGCCCTTTATGGCTCACGTGCCGGTAACGGCGTGATCTTGATCACTACCAAGTCCGGACGTAAGAACGAGGGACTCGGTATTACGATCAACGCCGGTATCACCGCCGAGACGATTTTCCTGAAACCTGATTTACAGAACGACTTCGGACAAGGCTCCGTGGGCGTTTACGATAACCAATCCCGCCTTAGCTGGGGACCGAAAGCCATGGGACAAATGGTAACCGATTGGAGAGGCAACCAAATCCCTCTGCATACTTATGATAATATCGACGCTTTTTTCCGCACCGGAACCTCCTTTAACGAGGGTGTCAGCTTCCAGCAGAACATAAAGGGTACGGCGGTATTCGCCTCCGTAAACCGTTCCGACGATGCTAGTATCACCCCACGCTCAAAACTAAACAAGACGAATATTACCTTGCGTGCCACCACTTTCTTGGATGAGGCGGAAAAGTGGAAAGTAGATGCCAAGGTGAATTATATCAATCAAAACGCGCATAACCGCCCGATTCAGGGCGTGAATCCCTCGAACGCTTTCAATACGATCTATAACCTGCCTCGTTCCTTGAATATCCGTGAGTTTGAGGATGACGTGGATGAGCAAGGCAATATGATTTGGTATGATGCCTCCAAGAATCCGCAGGAGAACCCTTATTGGGTGACCCGTTATCGCCAGAACGAGGATACCCGTAACCGTTTGTTAGGAAATATCTCCTTGAAATATGCCCCGACCGATTGGTTCGATATTGAGTTGAGAGGTGGTACGGATTATTATACCACGACGAAGAGCGAGAAAGTATATGCCGGTGGTAATACCAGTCCGAGAGGTCTGTATACCGAGGGATCGGAGACCTTCTATGAGAATAACTTCAGTTTCTTGGCTACGGCCCGGAAGGATAACTTGATCGATCGGCTGGGAGGCTTCGTTACTTTCGGTGGTAACTTGATGCTCCAGCAACGTAATAAGATGAACGCTTCTGCCGGAGAGTTGTTGGTGCCGAACTTGTTCTCGCTGAATAATGGCGTGAATAAGCCGACGGTCACTTCCGAGTTGATCCGCCGTCGTATGAATTCCTTGTACGGGTCGTTGCAGTTGAACTGGGATGGTTATCTGTTCTTGGATGTTACGGCACGTAACGATTGGTCGTCTACGATGTCGAAAGCCAACCGCTCTTATTTCTATCCGTCTGTCAGCTTCTCCGCAGTGATCTCCGATATGTTGCCGAAGATTGGCGGAAGTATGCCGGATTGGTTCTCTTTCGCTAAGGTACGTGCCTCCTTCGCCGAGGTTGGTAACGATTTGGATCCGTATCAATTATATAACTTCTTCTCTGTAGGCAAGGATCCCAACGGGAATACGACAGCGAAACCGGGTAAGGTACTTTACGACTCGGACGTACGTAGTGAGTTGATTAAATCATGGGAAGCCGGTTTCGATATCCGTTTCTTCAATAACCGGTTAGGCTTGGATGCCGCTTGGTATAAGTCCAACGCTACCCGCCAGTTACTAGATTTACCGATGGATCCGTTCTCCGGCTATGCTTCCCGTAAGATTAACGCAGGTAACATTCAGAACGAGGGTTTGGAGATCTCCTTGAACGGTACGATTCTAGACAATCCCGCCGGATTGAGCTGGAGCTCTACGGCGCAGTTCTCCTTGAACCGGAATAAGATCAAAGAATTATACGAGGGCGTGAATCTATATGATATAAAAACGTTCGACGCTATCCAGATCGTAGCTCCGGTAGGTGGTTATTATGGTGAGATCTACGGGCAGACCTTTATGCGTGTGACCGATGAGAATAGTCCTCACTATGGAAAGATCGTCGTAGGTGATGATGGTTTGCCTTTGATCTCTACCGAGAAGTCGAAAGTAGGAAACCAGAGTCCGGATTGGATGATGGGTTGGACCAATAATTTCTCTTATAAAGGTTTTAACCTGAGCTTCTTGATAGACTTCCGTATCGGTGGTAGCATCTATTCGGCGACAGCCTCCAACCTGTATACCCGGGGTAACGCCGCCGGAACAGTGGTGAATGGTGATCGTGCCGAATTCGTGGTACCGAATACCGTGGTTCAACAGGGCAGTGGCTATGCGGAGAATACGGTCGCCGTCACTCCCCAGAACTATTGGGAGCGTATTGGGTCTACCGGAAATTATGGTTTACCAGAGGTTTATACCTATAGCGCCACCAATGTTCGTTTGCGTAATATCACCTTTGGCTACGAGTTCAATCGACAGATGTTGAAGAAAACGCCTTTTCAGCGTGTACGTCTATCCGCTACTTGTAACAATGTTTGGATGATCCATTATAACTTGCCGGGTATCGACCCCGAGTCTGTTGCCGCCACGAATACCAACGCTACCGGATTCGAGAATGGAGCTGCGCCGACCAGTCGTTCCTATACGTTTAACGTAACCGTGGGATTCTAATGGAATACATGATAATTTGAATTACGATAAAAATGATGAAGATGAAAACAAGAAATATACTTTTTACCGGATTGGTATCGGTGGCTGCTCTTCTTTCTTCCTGTAATGACTTTCAGGAGATCAATGAGGACCCGAATCTTGTGGGAGAGGATAAGGTGAAGCCCCAATGGTTCCTGAATGCCTCTATCATGGGAGACCAGATGAACCCAGAGATAGCCGAGCGTATCTTTATCTTGTACTGGGACCGTGCTTCCCGTTTCAATAGGGGAAGTGGTTTTACGATCGGTACGGATAACAATGATTATAGTACGATCTACTTGAGTAATGATTACGCCGTAGGTTGGCTGAATCAAGTGACCAAAGCGATCCAGCTGGGAGAGCGGATGGTTGCCAATGGGGAGGCGGATACCTATCCCTATTATAAGAACGTAATCCAGATGTCCCGTATCTGGCGTGCTTACTTGAACTCGGAAGTCGCTGACGGTTTCGGGCCGATCCCAGCGTTAGCCGCTTTCTCCGGTGTACCGGCTGAGTACGATAGTGTAGAGGCTATCTATCAATTTATATTGAAAGAGTTACGGGAAGCTGAGTCTGCGTTGGACCCCTCCTTGGATATGTCCGCTATGGCTAACGAGGATGCTTTCTATGCGGGAAATGTTGCGAAATGGAAGAAGTACGCCAACTCCTTGCGTATGCGTTTGGCGATGCGTATCTCGGCTGTCGATCCTGCCTTAGCGAAAGCGGAATTTGAGGATGCCGCCTCTAAGCCATTTATTTCCGAGCCAACCGATATCGCTTCCGTGCAGGAGAAAGAGGGTTGGGATGAGCTGACGAGCGTGATGTCTCGTCCTTGGAATGGGCAGGCGATGTCCGTGACGTTTAAGAACTTGGTAGTTGGTTTGGGTGGACAGGAATTTCCGTTGCCGGACTCCTTAAAAAGCCATTTGAAGAATCCATACGATTATCAAGGTTTATATTTGAACCAGCACTTCCCGCTGACGACGAATGATCCGTGCGCCGGTTTCTATTTCGACGGTATACCTCAATATGTAGATCCCCGTGCCCCGAAGTTGTTTAGTGTAGTGGGCTGGGATGATGGTGTGGTTTATTCCGATTATATCGGTGCGGCCAGCGAGGTGAAGCCGGTTCACTTGAAGAATCCGGCGGATAATACCCAGAATATGTTGACGATCGATCCGAAATATACGTGGGGCACTTGGGTCGCCGGAGAATGGGACGTGAAAGCCGGTCTGGTAAGTGAGCTGACAGGTAAGAATTATAATTATCCCTCTATGTCGAAACAATATCGAATGAGCACCAATAAGCGTGTCTTCTTCGGCCCGTGGGAAAGTTACTTCTTATTGGCGGAGGCTGCGGTGAAAGGCTGGAAAGTTCCGGGAACGGCTAAATCCAATTATGAGTCTGGTGTTACGGCTAGTTTTGAGTATCATGGCTTATTGAGCCAAGTCGGTGATTACCTATCGTCTCAGAAATACAACCGTGTAGGTACTTCCGTCGCTTTCGACCATACGACAGAGGCGAAATCGTATACGATCCGTTATACGGACCCATATACGAAGGAGGTAAAAAGCCGTACGTATGAATATCCCCATAACTCGATCTACCGGAATGGCGCTTATAATAATGACGCTCTGACGAAGATTATCACCCAGAAATATATAGCGCAAGTTCCTTGGTTGCCGGAAGAGGCTTGGAGCGATCATCGTCGTTTAGGTCTTCCTTTCTTCGAGAACCAAGCGGTAGAGAAGGATTACAACCCATTGAATCAAGTTCCTTTGACGGTCGCTACCTCTAAGGAATGCCGTTGGGATTTTTACCCGAAACGTTATCGTTATCCGGCGAATATCCAAACGAATAATCAAGCGGGTTATGCGCAAGCTCTCCAGCTTTTGGGCGGCCCGGACTTGACGACTACTCCACTTTGGTGGAACGCTAAATAGCGAACCTGCTTGGTCTGTTTTATATATACTTTTTCGGTGTCACGCATTTATTTGTGTGGCACCGTTTTTTTGAGATTTACTCAATCGTGCTTAGCCATTTCTCCAGTTCGTCAGTCCATTGACGTTTGTATACGAAGTTGTCCCGGAACCCAAAACTATGGCCGCCCTTTGGATAAATATGCAAGGAGGCGGACACCTTGTTTTTTAGCAAAGCGAGATAATAAAGCACGCTATTCTCCGGGCTAACCGCCTCGTCATCCGAAGCCAACGCTATAAAGGCGGGAGGTGTCAGTGAGTTTACGTGCAATTCCAAAGAGAAAGCTTCCTCTTCCTCATGCGTGGGATTCGCTCCTAATAGCCGTTCCCTCGATTTAAGGTGCGTTAAATGAGGTAGCATACTGATAACCGGATAAAGGAGTATTTGGAAATCCGGACGTGCGTCGTCTACCCCGAATATTGCGGCATGCCCGGCAATATAACCGCCAATGGAGGCACCCATGACACCGACCTTCGTAATCTTCCACTCTTCCGAGTAATTACGGAGGATGCGGAGACCTTGGCGAACATCGTCCAGAGGAACTTCCCTATGTCCGTTCGGCATCCGGTATTTCAATACGGCATAAGTAATACCTTGCGCGTTAAACCATGCGGCCATATCACGCCCCTCATGTCCGATCGAAATCTTGGAAAGTCCGCCACCCGGACACATCAAGATCGCCTTGCCATTCGGCTTCGTCGCCGGATAAACCAATAGGGAAGGGTTCGATATATTGGATATGGCATTCGGGGCATCTTCCAATTCTACGCCGGCCAATCCATTACTAGTGGGCGCTCCATCCGGCCAAAGTAGGATAATCCTATTTTTCTGTTGTATTGTTTCCATTTTCTATATTCTGAATTGTGTTTATAGTATAAAACAACGTTGGCCTTTGATTAGTTTAGCATTCAAGATCTTTTCGAATCATCATCGTATATAAAAAAGTCCGGAAAAGACGAGGAAAATCACCCTCCATCCTTTTCGGACTTTTATCCTATTACATTGAAAGATAAATTATTGCATACCTTCCGTAGTCATTTCCTTATTGATCTTTTTAACCAATCCCTGAAGAACGGCACCCGGGCCTAACTCGATGAAATGAGTGGCACCGTCGGCGATCATGTTCTGTACGCTTTGGGTCCAACGTACCGGGGCGGTTAACTGTGCGATCAAGTTAGTCTTAATTGTTTCCGGGCAAGTCTCGGCTTTCGTGCTTACGTTCTGGTAAACCGGGCAAGAAGGTTTATTGATCGTCGTAGCCTCGATAGCGGCAGCCAACTCCGTACGAGCTGGTTCCATCAATGGAGAATGGAACGCTCCACCTACTTTCAACTTCAAGGCACGCTTAGCGCCTGCGGCCAATAACTTCTCGCAAGCCTGATCGATACCGGGGATAGAACCGGAGATTACCAATTGGCCCGGGCAATTATAGTTAGCGCAAACCACTACCTCGTCCTTGATGCTTGCGCAAATTTCCTCAACCGTCGCGTCCGGCAAGGCTAATACGGCGGCCATTGTAGAGGGAGTTGCCTCGCAAGCCTTTTGCATAGCCATGGCACGTTTGGAAACTAATACCAAGCCGTCCTCGAAAGACAATGCTCCGGCAGCTACCAAGGCCGAGAATTCTCCTAATGAGTGACCTGCGGTCATATCCGGTTGGAATTGATCACCTAATGTTTTCGCGAGAATGACAGAGTGTAAGAAGATCGCTGGTTGAGTAACCTTGGTTTGTCTCAGATCCTCGTCTGTTCCGGCAAACATTAAATCCGTGATACGGAAACCAAGGATCTCGTTAGCCTTCTCAAACATCTCTTTAGCAAGAGGATTATTATCGTAGAGGTCTTTGCCCATACCTACGAACTGTGCCCCCTGACCGGGAAATACGTACGCTTTCATCTTTCTAATTTTTTTCTAATTTCAGTTTTTTAAGACGGTGCAAAGGTAATAAATTTGGAATAATGAGGCTACTATTCATTACAAATTGTATCTTTGCCCCCATAGAAACGAGAATATTAATGACTAATATTATAATATCATGAATGAATTACTATTTTTAGGAAACTTAGGTACAGGCGAGATCGTGATCATCGCCATTGTTGTGTTATTGCTTTTCGGTGGTAAGAAAATTCCTGAGCTGATGAAAGGTATCGGTAAGGGCGTGAAGAATTTCAAGGACGGTGTAAAAGGATTGGAAGACGATATCAAATTAGACGATACGGAAAAGAAGTAAAGGAAGATGCAACAAGAAGAAATGTCATTCTGGGATCACCTAGAAGAACTTCGTTGGACTTTATTTCGTTCTATTTTAGCGCTCTTTGTTTTTGCTATAGCCGGGTTCTCGGTAATGCCGTGGCTGTTCGATAATGTCGTGATGGCCCCGTGTAGCTCCGATTTCATCGTCTATCGGGAAATGTGTAAGATTAGTTCTCATTTTTCTTTTCTCCCGGACTTTTGTAATGATACTTTCCATGTGAACATTGTCAATATCAAGCTGGCTTCCCAGTTCTTCACGCATATGACAAGTTCTTTCTGGTTGGCGTTATTATTGACTTTCCCCTATTTGATGTGGGAGATCTGGAAGTTCGTAAGTCCGGCTCTTTACGAGAATGAGAAGAAAAATGTACGTTGGGTATTCTTGTTCGGAACGATAATGTTCTTTATCGGATGCTCGGTGGGTTATTTCTTGGTGTTCCCGATGACACTACGTTTCTTGGCGACTTACGAGTTGAGTGCCGCCATTACGGAACAGGTATCCCTTGATTCTTACATGGATAACTTCTTGATGTTGATATTCGTGATGGGAATCGTATTTGAGATGCCATTGGTATCTTGGCTATTATCTCAGATAGGGCTGCTAAACCGCTCGTTCTTTCATAAATACAGACGGCATGCTGTTGTCGGCTTGTTAGTTGGTGCGGCGTTCATCACTCCAAGTAGTGATCCGTTTACGTTAAGTATCGTATTCTTACCGCTCTACGGTTTGTATGAGTTGAGTGCGTTCTTCGTGAAAAAAGCCCCAAAGGAAGAAGACGAGGAGAATGAGGAAGATAATAATGAGGAATAAATCCCGAAAGTTATAATAATGTAATATAAAAAAGACGTAACTCTGTTTAAGGGCTACGTCTTTTTTATTATTTCAATAAGGGTAACCGGTCCAGCATATTCCTTAGCTTGATGGCTATACGAGGCATCGGCTCGGCTACCGTAAGACCTACCAGATCA
>OGGJ01002054.1_pt1 | contig 14983 bp, 11 predicted proteins | sample 1571071 | NCBI WGS metagenome assembly OGGJ01 (sample SAMEA2581954, study PRJEB24529) | metagenome | biome: Human gut stool | place: China | collected 2011
CTGTAGCTAGCGTTCATCCTGAGCCAGGATCAAACTCTACATTGTAAAATATTTTTACTGCTGACAACTAAGCCGAACTAAGCCTTTTTAAGCCGAGCTAAGCCTGTTGAAAGCATTTGTTTGTATCTGTTCAGAACGAGCTTCCTTATTATTGAAGTTTTAACCTTATTATAAGATTAACGGTTCGTATTTTACCCAAGTCTGTGCATTATAAATAATGTAAGACTTGCTTCTTGTACTACTTGTCTGTTTATGTAAATCTTTTCAAAGAACTCTTTTCTTTCGCTTCCTACCCCGACGTTTATCTCGTTGTTAGCTCGATTATTTCGTTTGATACAAACTTTCGCCATGGCATAACTGAAGCAAGCTTCGTTCTGCTCATTTGGCTTATCAAGTTCGTTCTCGAAAGCGGATGCAAAGGTATAACAAAAAACAATACCGTGCAAGTGTTTTGACGAAAAAGTTTTAAAAAAGTTGCGTTTTTAGGCTCAATTTGACTTAAATCAACGAAAACGGGCGGTTTTCGAGGGTTAAACGCCTAAAATAAGGGTATGGATGTAATGGTAGTGTTTTGTGAGGGCTTTGGGATAAAGGTGTATATGTTGTGGCTGATTGATGTAAAAGCATAAGAAGCGTGGCGGATGGCGTACGAAATCCGATCGGGTGGCGTACGAAATCCAATCGGGTGGCGAACGGAATCCGATCGGACGGCGGACGGAATCTGATCGGGCGGCGGACGGAACACGATGACAGAAGTTGAGGTTTCGGGCAACGGAAGTTGAGAGGTTGTATTATATATATTATGAGGTTGTATTATATATATTATAATGTGTAGGGGGAATTGGTGCGAAAAAGGGGTTGATTTGCCGATAAAATCTTGCACACTATAAGAATTTTGTGCATAAAACAAAAGTATTTTGCGATAAAGATGCAGTTTCTTGCACACTTTTATTGGTGGGTGTGCAAAAAGTTATACCTTTGCAGTCGGAAATGGCAAAAAGATTGTGCATAAGTGTGCAGAATATTCCATTAGAGTTCACTAACAAGGATAATATACATTATATAATAATAGAACATTATGTCTTTTAACTTACTGAAAGGAAAGCGCGGTATCATCTTCGGCGCATTGAACGACGCATCTATTGCGTGGAAAGTAGCAGAACGTGCCGTTGAGGAAGGCGCACAGATTGTATTAACCAATACTGCGGTGGCTTGCCGCATGGGTACAATCGACGAACTCGCCAAGAAGACCGGCGCAGTAGTTATCCCAGCAGATGCGACATCTGTAGAGGATTTGACCAACCTCTTTGTGCAGGCACAGGAGGCTCTGGGTGGCAAGATTGACTTCGTACTGCACTCATGCGCTATGAGTGTAAACATGCGCAAGAAGCGTACTTACGATGATCTTGACTATGGTTTCTTGAACAAGACCCTCGACATCTCTGCAATTTCGTTCCATAAGATGCTTCAGGCAGCCAAGAAGCTCGACGCTCTGTCGGAGAACGCTTCGGTGCTGGCTCTGACCTACGTGGCTTCTCACCGTACATTCTTCGGCTACAACGATATGGCGGATGCCAAGTCGCTGTTGGAGTCGATCGCTCGCAGCTTCGGCTACATCTACGGTCGCGAGAAGGGCGTGCGTATCAACACCATCTCTCAGTCGCCTACGTTCACCACAGCGGGCAGTGGCATCAAGGGCTTCGACGGTCTGTACGACTTCTCTGACCGTATGTCGCCATTGGGCAATGCGAGCGCTGACGAGTGCGCAGACTACTGCGTTGTGATGTTCTCTGACCTGACAAAGAAGGTGACGATGCAGACTCTGTTCCACGACGGCGGCTTCTCGAGCATGGGTATGTCGCTGCGCGGTATGACACAGTACAACAAGTCGTTCCTCGACGAGAACCGCGACGAGCAGGGCAACATTATCTACGGATAAGCGATTGTTCTACGGATAAACAACAGACATGAGCCGTACCAATAATGCGACGGCTTACGCAGAAACAATAAAAAAGCGAGTAGCAGAGGTTGTGAAGCCTCAGCTACTCGCTTTTACTATTTTATCAATGCAATACGTTCTATTAACGTCAATGCAATACGTTCTATTAACGTCAATGCAATACGTTCTATTAACGTCAATACAATACGTCTATTCGAACAACAACACGGATTTATTTAGCTACCGCTATACGCGCCTCCTGCAGCACGCCGTCCATGAATGTGTCGGGGTTCACCTTCTTCAGCGTACTCTTCATCTCGTCGATGATTGACGTGCAGGTTTGTTTCTCGTTATCGGTGAGCAGTTTGCTGTGTTCTCGGCACAGACGTGCTATCTTGACAACGATGCCTGTCTGCAGCGTCTTCGCATCGGCATCCTTTATGGCATCGAGGAAAGCAGCGCGCAGATTGCCGAACTGGAGCATGAAGTCGATGTCGGTCTTCACCTCGTTATTTGTAGCCGAAGGAAACGAGCGCGAATTGAAGACACGCACATTGCCGTCGTTGTCGTACGTAGTTGTGGTCACGCCGTTGTCGTCAAGGACAGTCTGCGTGCGCAACGAGGTGCCCTTATTAAGCGACTTCAGTGCACCTCTGACGCCCGACTTGAACTCTTTAAAACGAGCAGGCATCACGCCATAGATGTGATAGTAGTAGCAATGATACTTGTTGTTCTCCTTGAACCATACAGCCAGATAGGCGTGACGGCGCATGGGGTCGGCGGCATCCTTGAAGCACAGACCGTAGTAGACGTGCGATTTGTGAGCACCCAGCTCTACACTGTATTCGTTGTTGGCTCCATAGTCGTACAGACGGTTGCTGGCGAGCGAGCTGCTGCCCGGCTTCTTGATGAACACATTGTAGGCGTCGGACTTCGCCTGTAGCAGTTCCTTCTCTATCTGTGCGAAGAGTTTCTTCTTTTTCGCAGGAACGGTGAACTCGGTGAACTTGCAATAGCTCACGCCACTATCGGCACAAACGACATTGTAGTCGGAGTTGGACAGCACTTCGGTAGAAGGATCGTTCAGCACTATCTTGAACACCTTTTCGATATTACTCTGCGCAGAAGCCGCAAACGCCTGCACTAAGAATATTGCCATTATTAAAATCTGTCTCATACGTAATATATTTACAGGATTGTTGTTATGTTCTCTTTATTAGAAATTATTGCTTTATACTGTTGCCCGTGGCTTCCGGCTCGTACTCGTCAGCCTCAGCGTCGTCAGCCTCGAACAATTCCATAGCCTGAAGCTCAAGCTGATTGATCTCTGCCGACTGGTTGGCATTTATAGCATGAAGCAGGATGTCGGCTTGGCGCACAGCCTCCTCTATATCGGTGGAGTCGGCACAGGTGGATGCGCTCCTGTCAGCACGCGCAAGATAGCGGCGGGCATAGCCTTGAGCTATAGTGCGCAGTTGCGGCGACATCTGTTCAAACTGTATTTGGTTCACGGTAGTCGGGTATTCGTTAGCTTTATTCTATTGTTACACGCCTTAACGCTGGCGTGACACGCATTACGGACGGGCGTTGATGACACCATCGGGTGTGTTCTGTCTGCACGAATTGTAAGTATCGCCTGTTACGTTCACATTACTGCCCATGTTGAGCAGTTTATCGTACTTCAACATACTGTCGCTTATCTTGCCCGAACCTAAGACATAGTTTTTATAGTTGCCGGCTTTACCCGAAACAGAGATGCGACCAGAGCCGGTAAGCGTACAATTAAGATTGGCAGCCTTGCTTGTTCGGCAGTTGATTGTGCCCGAACCTGCCATCGTCAGTCCTACATAATCAGCCTTCACATCGTCTACAAGGATAGTGCCCGAGCCTGCGTTGTTAAAGTTGGCATGACTGGCTACTACCTGGCTCACGGCAATCTTGCCCGAACCAGCCTGATTGAACGTGACAGCCGTAGACTTCATCTTGCCAACAACAATCTGTCCGCTGCCACTCATATTGAACACTCTCACGTCCGGTGCTTTTACGTGCACAACAACGCTGCGTCTGTCCGACGAATCGGAAGTTTCGACATACACATTGCCAATGACCTTGCCGTACTTTGAGATGTTCAGATCCGAACCATTGCTCCCTACGCGTATCCGGTCGAATGCTGCGGCGTCGCCCACAAGGCTCACTTCATACGTACTGCCCTGTTCATACACCACTTTAATCGAACCGACAACGTTTATCACGCTGAAAGGTTTCACGCTCAGCTTCTTCTCGCTCTTCTCTGTTGCATACAACGACGTCGTAAGCACGAACATCGCAGCCGTCAACATCAAAAAAAACTTTCTCATAAGATTATCTCCTATCTATTTAAGTTGCACATTATATATATGTATAGGTAAGTGCTGAAAGAAGGTCTCAGCGCCCTGCCCTTTCTATAAACAATAACGCAATAAAGGGAAATTCTAAATATGCGGACACCGCATTTAACACATATTTAACATGTTTCAAATTAATAAAGCGTAATTTGAACCGAACAAGCAAGGCTTTGCTTTGCCACTATAATAAAATATATTAACTTTGTAAGCAACAATATATCAACTTGTTTTTATCCTAAGACTCACATACAACTATGAAATCGTTAAAAGAATTATACAGAATAGGCAAAGGCCCGTCGAGCAGTCACACAATGGGACCGCAGAAGGCTGCACAGACCTTCGCTGCGCACAACAAGGACGCAAAGTCGTTTGAGGTGACGTTATACGGCAGTCTGGCAGCTACGGGCAGAGGTCACATGACCGACGTAGCCATCGACGAGGTGCTGCGCCCTATCGCTCCGCTGAGCATCGTGTGGCAGCCGAAGGTATTCCTACCCTATCACCCGAACGGCATGAAGTTCGTAGCGTTCGATGCCGAAGGCAACCGCATGAACGAGTGGATATGCTACAGCGTAGGCGGCGGCGCACTGTCGGAAGGCGAGAAGAGCCGCTGGTTCAACAACAAGCGCGAGGTGTATCAGAAGAACACGCTGCACGAGATACAGCAGTGGTGCGAGAATCACGGTCGCGGCTACTGGGAGTACGTTGAAGAGTGCGAGGATGAGGACATCTGGGAATATCTGATGGAGGTTTGGCGCGCCATGCAGGAGGCTGTTGAGCGCGGCATCGACCATGAGGGCGCACTACCTGGTCCGCTGAAGCTGCCACGCAAGGGTCCAATCTACTACGTGAAGGCGAGCGGCTACAAGCAGTCGCTGCAGTCGCGCGCTTTGGTTTACGCCTACGCCCTCTCGGTGAGCGAGGAGAACGCATCGGGCGGCACCATCGTCACCGCCCCGACCTGCGGTTCATGCGGCGTATTGCCAGCCGTGCTCTACCATCTTGCAAAGGGACATAAGTTCAGCGACACACGCATTCTGCACGCTCTCGCCACAGCCGGCATCTTCGGCAACGTGGTGAAGCAGAACGCCTCAATCTCGGGTGCCGACGTAGGCTGCCAGGGCGAGGTGGGCGTAGCGTGCGCCATGGCTTCTGCAGCAGCCTGCCAGCTGTTCGGTGGTAGTCCGTCGCAGATAGAATATGCAGCCGAAATGGGACTGGAGCATCACCTCGGCATGACGTGCGACCCGGTGTGCGGATTGGTACAGATACCGTGTATCGAGCGCAACGCTTTCGCCGCTACTCGCGCTCTCGATGCCAACCTCTATGCGTCGTTCTCCGACGGAACACACAGCGTGTCGTTCGACCGCGTGGTGAAGGTGATGAAGCAGACAGGTCACGACCTGCCGTCGCTCTACAAGGAGACAAGTACGGGCGGACTGGCGCAGGCTTACGAGCAGCACATGCGCAAGTTGGCAGAGCAAGCAAACTCGAACGAAGAGGATATCAGTAAGTTTGGATACAATTAAGCAGTTCCTGTTGAGAACTGCTTAAGTTGAGAGTTGAGAATTGAGAGTTATGATTACCATTGCAAAAATCTCATGATTTAAACGTTAGCAATAAAACAAATCATAACTCTCAACTCTAAACTCTCAATTCTCAACTAATACAATCTGCGGTGTGCGTAGTGCAGGCTTCAGCTCGCCACCGATATAATAAACGCCGAGCCGTGTGGGCACAGCCTGTGCCCCTGCTCGTGCGAGAGCCTGACTGGCGAATGTCGTGGTGAGCCATTGCCCTGCGACAGCATCAAAGACATAAAGATTACCACTGAATTTATACCAGCCGATTGGCTGCTTGAGGTAATCGTCCTTCTTCACACACTCATATCTACCGCTGATTGCATCGAGAAATATCGTGCGGTTCACACCGCCTGTGGCGTACAACCGGGTGCCGTCCGCCCACGCAATGCCGCCCGAGAGTGTCATCTCCTCGCCATCAGCAGAGCGCGGAGCAGACAGAACGCCCCACTCCTTCGTACGTATGTCGTAGACATAGCCATCGGTGTGTACCTTGCTTTGCTCGCCATGGGCATAGAAACCTCCCCAAACATACACCTTATTATTATAAGCAACGACTACGGGCTGCACACGTGGCGCACCCGGGATGCGGAGAGTGACAAACGCAGTGTTGTTAGATGCTTGAGCAATCGAGTTTGCGCATTGGTTGATGACGTTTGAATTGAGCTGATAGCGCAGAACATTGGCAGACGGCTTGCCATTCTGATTGCCACCAACAACGAATACGTCTGTTCCGGCGAGTGCCACAGCCATGTTGTCCGCCGTAGCAGACAGGTCTGCAAGACGGTTAAGCGCAATACCGGTGCCGGCAGCGTTCAAGTGTACACTATAAACCGAGGCAAGCGAGTGGTCGTTGTTGTTGCCACCGATGAAGAGCAGACTGTCGCCACTCGCAACCGTTGCGCCATACGCAGCCGACTCGGGCAGGAAACCCACCAAGCGCCATTGCAGTGCCTCGCGGTCTATACGTGCTGCATATACACCGGCGTAATACTTTTTCGGCTTACCTGCTTCGGGGAAGTTGCAACCGCCAGCCATAACGAGATAATCACCTATCTGACCGGCGTAACATGCCGACACACCGAGCGAATAACCTGGTTCGGCAGAGGGAAAACCAACAACGCTATGCACGTGCTGCGCAGAGAGAGACAGGGTAGCGAAAAGAAAAAGGAATAAGGACAGGAGTCGGTTCATAAAAAATAGAAATTAAAGGGAGGATGTGCCAAAATAGAATATAGTATTTTCTATTTTGACACGCCCTACTCTAATGCAATTAAGTGGGTGCGTGGCACCCTACTCTAAGACAACTTAGTGGGTGCGTAGCACCCTACTCCAATGCAACAAAATGGGTGCGTGGGTATGGCAGGATGCCATACCCTCCTATGCTTCGAGCTTTTTCAAGATCTCCTGACAGAGCATATAGCCCTTGATCATCATACGCGGAATGTGGAACGGACCCTTGTAGAGGTTGCCCTTAGCCGGCTGTGCCACTGTTCCGTCGCGATGCAGATAGCCGTACCACTCGCCGTACTCGGCATCGGGGAAGTGGGCGTATGTCCACTCGCTGATGCGCTCGTGACGGTAGAGATACTTCTCGTCGCCGGTTCCGAGGTAAGCGTAGAGCGAAGCGATGATGGTCTCGCACTGCGGCCACCAGAACTTCATGTCCTGCGAGTAGTCCTGCGGTGGCAGGTTCTTGCAGTCGCGGAAGTTGATGATGCCGCCGTACTGCTTGTCCCAGCCCCAGTCCCACGACCAGTCGAACACCTGCAGAGCCATGTCGAACATCGGCTTGTCCCAGCCGCGCAACTTAGCCTCCTCCATGATGAACCAAGAGGTCTCGATGCAGTGGCCAGGGTTGATGGTGCGGGTCATATTGGTGTCGATGAACTCGCCGTTCTCGCCTACTGTTTCAAGCAGGCACTTGAACTCTGGATGGATGAAGTACTTCTTCAACTTCTCTATCGACTCATCAATCTGCTGAGTGAGTTTCGGATCGTCCACCACCTTGCGGATGCAAGAGCCTACATTGATGAGAATCATGACGATGCTATGACCCTGCAACTTCACGTCAGCCTCGAACTTAGCGGGCAGGAAGCCCGGTGTAGCGAGGAAGCGCTGTGTGTCTTCGAACACCTGGATGGCGCGCTTTGCCCAGTGCTGGTCGCCTGTAGCGAGAGCATACTCAGACATCGCGATTGCGGCGAAGGTCTCTGAGAACACGTAGCGGCGCTTGCGCAGTGGTTTGCCCTCAGCAGTAACAGAGAAGTACATGTGTCCCTGCTCGTCGAAGCAGTGTTTCTCGATGAACTCGAGTGTAGACTTGGCAGCGTCGAGCCACTCCTGGTTCTTCTCTACATTGTTATAAGCGAATGAGCAAATGAAGGCGAAGCGGCCCTGAAACCACACCGACTTTGTTGTGTCCATCAGCGATCCGTCGCGGTTGACGCATGTGTACACGCCACCGTTCTCGCGGTCTAAGCCGTACTCCATCCAGAACGGCATGATATTCTCGGTGAGGTCTTTCTTGTAAGACTCAGCCCACGACTTGATATATTCTTTTACGTTCATTTTCTTAAAGGTGATATGTTGTTATGTTGACGGGTTGACATTAGAACTGGTTAGCACGCTCGAAGAATCCGATCTCTTCAAGTTCCTTCTTCATCTGAGCCTCTTCCTCGTCAGTCATGTTGCGGAACGGCACACGGTTAGGTCCGAGGTCGAAACCGAGGAGCTTCATGATGCGCTTTCCGCCAACGATATTTCCGCGGAAGTGACAGATGACGTTAATAACCTCCTGTGAGAAGTTCTGCTTCTCGCGAGCAGTCTCGAGGTCGCCGCGGTTCCATGCGTCGATGATGCCCACAAGCTCACGACCGTTGTAGTTGGTTGTGCCGCCGATGCCGCCACGAGCACCGCCCTGAGCAAGGCTCGGGAGGATAGTCTCGTCCTGTCCGTGGAGCATGTCGAACTTGCCGCCACCGTAGAGACGGCACTGGTTGTACTCGTAGAGAGCCTCGTAAGTGTACTTGATGCCTGCGAAGTTCTTGATGCGTCCGTCGACAGCCTTCAAGAGGTCTACCATCGGCAGGAATGCGCCGTTGAACGCAGGGATATGATAGTAGTAGAACGGCAACTCAGGAGCAGCGTTTGCGATAGTCTCGCAATACTCCACGAGTTCTTCGATACGACCAATCTTCGGGAACGGAGGCGCCATCGAGCCGATGCCCCATGCACCAATCTTCTGAGCGTGCTCGGCAAGGCGCACACTCTCGCGCAGACAGCAGCTGCCTACGTGCACAATAACCTTGAAGCCCTCGGGAGCAACACTCACCCAACGCTCTGCCAGCTGCATACGCTCCTCGGTAGTGAGCATATATCCCTCGCCAGACGATCCGTTGATGAACACGCCCTTCAAGCCATTCTTCTGCAACATCTTTGCATAAGCCTCGATTGGTTCGAGATTAACGTCACCATTTGCATAGAACGGTGTAAACGGTGCGTCGATAAGTCCTACGATTTTTTCCATAGTCTTGTTTATTTTAATTGATTATTAAATTACTATTCCACATTGTCTGATGTTGGGCGCAAGCACACCAACTGCAACACGAGTGCCACGATGACGATACCACCGAGCACGGCGAAACCCATGCCGAGATTGCCGCCGTCGGTCCACTTGCCGAGCAGTTGAGTGACGGCAGCACCTGCGAACACGCCCACCATATTCATCACTCCGTAAGCCGTAGCACGATACTTAGCCGAGATAATCTGGCAGAGTATAGGCATGTTGTTAGCGTCGAACATGCCGAAGCCAATGCCGAACAACATTCCGGCTCCCACTACCGCCACTACGCTATGACCGAAGCCGAGCAGAACGAGTGCTGGGATAGTCATGCCCAAGCCGATAGCACTGGTATAGATACGTCCGCGTATGTTGCGCAGCACCCACTTGTCGGACAGCACGCCGCCGAGGAGCACGCCCACGAACGACGAAGCGGCAATGGTGATGGTAGACATCGGACCAGCCTGTGCCATCTCCAGACCGAGACTGTCGGCGAAGAGCGTAGGCAGCCAGTTCTTAGTAGCCCAACCCGGAAGGCTCGGCACAGCGAAGTAGATGAGTATCACCCAGAACGCCCATGTAGAGAGCACTACGCTGAGTCCGCGCCAAAGGCTCTCCTTCTTCATCAGCGTTGCAGGATTGGGCGAAGCTGCGACAGCAGCCACAGCCTTCGGTTTGTCGTGCAGAAGCAGTGCAAGCACCACCGAGTAAGCGATGCCGATGATGCCGAACCAGTAGAAGGTGCTATGCCATGAGAAGGTGGCAGCGATAGTAGCACCAAATCCGCCCACCGCCTGACCCACGTACAGACCGGTCATGTGTATGCCGATAGCCAGCGAGCGCGACTTGCCCTCATGCCAGTCGGCGATGAGCGACAGGGCAGAAGGTATATACAACGCCTCGCTGACACCCATAAGCGCACGCAACCAATAGAGCTGTGTGAAGTCGGACGCGTAACCCATGAGGTACGTAACGGCTGACCATACGAACAGACTGCCCACAACGAGCTTCTTACGGCTCACACGATCGGCAACAACACCTGCGAACGGACTCACGAGACCATAAATCCAGAGGAACACAGCCATGAGCGCACCGAAAGCCTCAGCCTTCTGTAGCTCCACAATATCGAGCTTCATTGCGTCCTGCATGGTTGAGAGCATCTGACGATCCATATAGTTGAGCAATGCCACCACCCAAAGCAGCGCCACTACGAGCCACGGATAGAACTTTTTGTTTTTCATTTTTGATAGAGATTTGTTTTTAGTTGTTTGTTTTTCAAGTTTAAGGCTGCACTCCGTAGCTGAATGCGGGGCGCAGCCTATCTTATTCAATGCAAAAGTATCACTTTTTTTCTACACGACAAAACAGAACGTGTGCTTAATTGTGTTTTCCTGCCTCACGCTTTGCAATTTCCTCGTTTGCCTTATCACATGCGTATGCTGAGTCGTGCGCCTTATTGTCTTCATCGTAGTAGACGGTGCGATAGGTAGTACCTCCGCCGCCACCACTACTGGGTGCGGGCATTGCGTACAGAATGAAGCATATTATGCCGCCGACTATCAATATCTGAATAATCAGTTTGAAGATAACAACAATCAGACCCCATACGGCTACGATGCAACCGAGTATATAGACAATAGTGAAGAGCGTAAGCAGTATGCCCCACTTCTTACTCTTCATAAGCTCGATGTTGCGCTTCAACGAGAGAAAGACACCAATACCCAATGCCAAAAGGAAAGAAACGAGTATTAAGAGCGTTTCAACCCATCCGCCCAAGTCTAAGAAATCGCATATGAGAGCAGAAGCTATCAGCACGGGGAATGCAGCGAGCATACTTATGAGTGCTGGTTTTACGGAGATACCGTCTTGCACGTCGCCATCAAAGGCTTCGCCCAAGATTACAGGTTCGTAGAACTTGATGCTCATAACCTGATAGAACACAATCAAGCCGAACGGAATGATGCGTAGCAGCGAACCGAAGAAGCCGTAACGGTTCTTGTCGCACCACCAGAAGCAGTCGGATCCCAATACGCTATAAGCCCATATCTCAATCAGCGTGCCAACCATGATACATGCGGGTATTGCCACCACGGCTATCGAGCGTATCTTCTTGCTCCTCATAGCCAAGATGTTGAGCACCATGACGCCGAGGAAGAGTAACGCTATTATAATATAAGGTATAATGGAATAGAAGATGCGGCCCTGTATGGTATGCGCCAACTCGTCCGACTTCGTCAGTACCTTGTCCTCCACACCCTCCGGGTTGTCCTTACTAAACACAAGGTTCTCGCTAAGTGTGCAGTATTTCTTGCCGTCTCTGAGTATCACGGCATAGCCAACAGAGCCACCCGTATCAATCATACCCTTATCGTAGAACTTCTCCACGGCTTCTACTTGCTCGTCATCGTGCAGGTAGAACATGAGTTTCTCGCCCTTACTGTAGTAGGTGTCCTCTGAGCGGATTGTCTCCACAACATCATATACAGCAACAGAGTCGCCACGTAGACACTTCACGTCGTACTTCTGCGCACTTGCCGCTACGACATATAGCAGCAGCAACATCAATAGGTTAATTGCTTTCTTCATAAGTTTTGTTGGTTTTTGGTTTATTAGTTATGTTTATTAGTTGCATCTTTTCACTTCTACAAATATAGTAATAAATACTCAGACTGTGCAACTTAAACCAAACAAAAAGTCCCGAAACCAAATAAAAACGCCCGTTTGCTGACACATTGTCACCAAAAACAACTAAAACAGCAGTTCGTAGCGACATATTGTCACACATATAACGTGTGGAATATAGTTTGTGTAATGGTTTATAGAAAACAAGAAAACAAAAAGAAAGGAGAACGATATGACATTCGACAAATTCACAATCAAAGCACAAGAGGTTGTTCAAGAGGCATTGAACACCGCACAGCGCAGTGGTCAGCAGAGCATCGAGCCGATGCACTTGCTGAAGGCTCTGCTTGTGAAGGCTAAGGACGTTACGACCTTTATCTTCCAGAAGCTTGGCGTGAATGCCATGCAGGTGGAGAGCGTTGCCGACGCCGAGCTGCAGCGTCTGCCGCGCGTTCAGGGCGGACAGCCTTATCTTTCTAACGATACCAACGCCGTGCTGCAGCGTGCACAGGACTTCGCCACGAAGAACGGCGACGAGTTTACGAGCGTAGAGCCTATTCTGCTCGCTCTCTTGCAGGTGAACTCTACGGCGAGTCGCATCCTCAAGGACGCAGGCATGACCGAGGCTGACACCATGAAAGCAATACAGGAGTTGCGCCAGGGCGAGAAGATACAGTCGCAGTCGGCTGACGAGAACTTCCAGAGCCTCGAGAAGTACGCCAAAAACCTCGTTGAGGAGGCGCGCCAGGGCAAGCTCGACCCCGTTATAGGTCGCGACGAGGAGATACGCCGCGTGCTGCAGATACTCTCGCGACGCACGAAGAACAACCCGATATTGATCGGTGAGCCGGGTACGGGTAAGACTGCCATCGTGGAAGGCTTGGCAGAGCGCATCGTGCGCGGCGACGTACCAGAGAACCTGAAGGACAAGCAGCTCTACTCGCTCGACATGGGCGCACTCGTAGCCGGTGCCAAGTACAAAGGCGAGTTCGAGGAGCGTCTGAAGAGCGTCATCAAGGAGGTGACCAACGCCGACGGTCGCATCATCCTCTTCATCGACGAGATTCATACGCTTGTAGGTGCAGGCGGTGGCGAAGGTGCTATGGACGCTGCCAACATCCTCAAACCGGCACTTGCGCGTGGCGAGCTGCGCAGCATCGGTGCTACGACGCTCAACGAGTATCAGAAGTACTTCGAGAAGGACAAGGCTCTGGAGCGCCGTTTCCAGACCGTAATGGTAGACGAGCCTGACGAACTCTCGGCTATCTCCATACTCCGTGGTCTGAAGGAACGCTACGAGAATCACCACAAGGTGCGCATACAGGACGATGCCTGCATAGCTGCCGTAAAGCTTTCGGAGCGTTACATCTCCGACCGATTCCTGCCCGACAAGGCTATCGACCTCATGGACGAGGCGGCTGCAAAGTTGCGCATGGAGCGCGACTCGGTGCCCGAGGAGCTCGACGAGATTACGCGCCGACTGAAACAGCTGGAGATTGAGCGCGAGGCTATCAAGCGCGAGAACGACACCGAGAAGATTAAGCAGCTCGACAAGGACATCGCCGAACTGCACGACCAGGAGAAGGCGTTCCGCGCTAAATGGGAGAGCGAGAAGGGCTTGGTGAACAAGATTCAGCAGGACAAGCAACAGATGGAGCAGCTGAAGTTCGAGGCGGAGCGTGCCGAGCGCGAGGGCAACTACGAGCGCGTGGCTGAGATACGCTACGGCAGACTGAAGGCTCTTGAAGAGGACATCCGACAGATACAGAACCAGCTGAAGTCGACGCAGGGCGGCAACGCCATGATACGCGAGGAGGTGACAGCCGACGACATAGCCGAGGTGGTAAGCCGCTGGACGGGAATACCCGTTACGCGCATGATGCAGAGCGAACGCGAGAAGCTGCTGCACCTTGAGGAGGAGCTGCACCGCCGCGTAATCGGACAGGACGAGGCTATCAAAGCCGTGAGCGACGCCGTAAGACGTTCGCGTGCCGGACTGCAGGACCCGAAGCGACCTATCGCTTCGTTCATATTCCTCGGCACGACGGGTGTGGGCAAGACGGAGTTGGCAAAGGCTCTCGCCGAATACCTGTTCAACGACGAGACGATGATGACGCGTATCGACATGAGCGAGTACCAGGAGAAGTTCAGCGTGTCTCGACTCATCGGTGCGCCTCCAGGATACGTAGGCTACGACGAGGGCGGTCAGCTGACGGAGGCTGTACGCCGCAAACCTTACTCTGTCGTACTCTTCGACGAGATAGAGAAGGCTCACCCCGACGTGTTCAACATCCTCTTGCAGGTGCTCGACGACGGACGACTCACCGACAACAAGGGCCGCACCGTCAACTTCAAGAACACCATCATCATTATGACTTCAAACCTTGGTAGCCAATACATACAGGCTCAGTTCGCCGGCATCACGCCCGAGAACCGCGACCATGTCATCGGCGACACTAAGGAGAAGGTGATGGAGATGCTGAAGAAGACGATACGTCCGGAGTTCCTCAACCGTATCGACGAGACTATCATGTTCCTGCCGCTCACGAAGAAGGAGATTGCGGAGGTTGTAACGCTGCAGATGAACTCCGTGAAGAAGATGCTGGAGCCACAGGGCTTCACGCTCAACGTCACGCCGGCAGCCATCGGCTTCCTCGCCGACGAGGGCTTCGACCCGGAGTTCGGTGCACGCCCAGTGAAGCGCGCCATACAGCGCTGCGTGCTCAACGACCTCTCGAAGAAGATTCTCTCCGACGAAGTGAAGCGCGAGCAGCCTATAACTATCGATGCAGACAGCGAAGGCTTGGTGTTCCGCAATTAAAAAACGCAACAACTGCCATCCGCATCGGTCGATGCAGACATCCGCATCGGTCGACGCAGACATCCGCAACGGTCG
>OGGJ01002056.1_pt1 | contig 14970 bp, 10 predicted proteins | sample 1571071 | NCBI WGS metagenome assembly OGGJ01 (sample SAMEA2581954, study PRJEB24529) | metagenome | biome: Human gut stool | place: China | collected 2011
TGTGGAAGCAGCGGTATCTGCTATTGATGTCGGTACCTTTTGTCATCTGGCTCATCATCTTTAAATATGTTCCGCTGTGGGGGTGGACAATGGCGTTTCAGGAGGTAAAGCCAAACAGCTTTGCACTTCCGGTATGGCAGAGAAAGTTTGTGGGCTTTGACAATTTTAAGAAGGCATTCACAGACCGGCTGTTCGGTCAGACCATGATCAATACGATCGGTCTGAGTATGCTGGGAATTGCACTTGGAACCGTCATGGCGATCCTGTTTGCACTCATGCTCAATGAGATCTGCTTCAATCGTTTTAAGAAGGTCACACAGACCATTTCCTATTTGCCGCACTTCGTATCCTGGGTTGTCATCGCAAGTATTGCAAAGATGGTATTAAATGACGGCGGCATGTTAGATACGCTGGTCGGAAAAAATCTAAAGCTTATGTCTACGAACTCGGTTCTGTTCTGGATAGTCGTCTGCTTCATCAATGTCTGGAAGGAAGTCGGCTGGGATGCGATTGTATATCTCTCCGCAATGGCAGGAATCGACCAGGGGCTTTATGAGGCGGCAAAGGTGGACGGTGCGAACCGTCTGCAGAGAATCTGGCACATTACGCTGCCGGGGATCAAGCCGACGGTGGTGGTGCTCCTCATTATGGGAATCGGCGGTGCTTTGAATGTCGGTATGGAGCGTCAGATGCTTCTCTCCAACGGTATCGTGCAGGATCATGCAATGGTGCTTTCCTGGTTCGCTTATATCCGCGGTATCGGTAACAACAACTACGGCCTCGGAACTGCGATCGGCATGTTCCAGTCGTTAGTCGGAATTGCACTTTTGTTTATCGCCAACAAGATAGCCGGATGGCTCGGCGAGAGCAGATTGATCTAAGGAGGGGAAGCACATGGCACGCAGTCATACAAAAATTAAAAGTAAAGATAATATTTTGGATTACATATTACTGGTTATTTTCATCGGTGTTATTATTGTGACTTTATATCCGTTTTTAAACGTACTTGCGATCTCCTTCAACGACCCGATCGATACCATGCGCAATATCAATTTTATCATTCCGCGAAAGTTTACCTGGAGCAATTACACTTATGTGTTTCAGGAAAACAATTTATTTGAACCGTTTGCCATGTCAATTGTGCGAACACTGGTCGGTACGCTGACCGGCGTCGCTGCGACTGCGATGGTGGCGTATGTTTTAAGCAGAAGAGATTTCTATTTTAATAAACTGTTCACGGTGCTGTTTGTGATTACCATGTATGTCAGCGGCGGATTGGTACCGGAATATCTTCTGATTACAAGGACGTTAAAATTAGGAAATCATTTTCTGGTATATATTCTTCCGGGACTGATCTGGGTGTACAATATCATTCTGATCCGTTCGTTTATAGACGGACTGCCGATTGCCCTGCAGGAGGCAGCCAGAATTGACGGGGCAAACGATTTCATTATTTTCGCAAAGATCGTTCTGCCGCTATGTAAGCCGGTACTTGCGACGGTGGCGCTTTTTGTGGCAGTCGGACAGTGGAATTCCTTTATGGATACCTATCTGGATGCAAGAGATCTTCCGACTTTACAGTATGTATTATATGAGATTATGGAGAAGGCGACGATCAAGGTTGATCCGCATGCCGCAGAACAGTTAAAGAGCGCGGTATCTCCGATGTCGATCCGAATGGCAATCACGATCATTGCAACGGTTCCGATCCTGATTGTGTATCCGTTCCTGCAGCGGTATTTTGTAGGTGGTATGACGATCGGTGCAGTCAAAGACTGATTACTGATAGAGCAAGCAAAGAAGAGAGGAGAAGAAAGATTATGAGGCAAAAAAGGTTATGTGCATTGATGCTGGTGGCATCTATGGCAGCAGGGGTTCTGGGCGGCTGTGGAAATGGAGACGCAGCAGGCACTTCTTCCGTGAGTGGGGGAACAGAGAGTGCGGGCAGCGGATCATCCGGTGATGTGGTAGAGCTGACGTTCTACAATGCGGACGGACAGGAGGATCCATGGACCGATCCGGTGGCGCAGGCACTGACGGAGGCAACCGGTGTGAAGTTAAAGACCGATTATCCGGTGTCATCTGATGATGAGAAAGTCGCACTGATGATCGCGGAGCAGAATTATCCGGATATGATCTATGCCAAGGGGGATGCAGGAGCACTGATCGATGCAGGAGCCTTGATTGATATGACGGATCTGATTGAGGAGTATGGTCCGAATATCAAGAAGCTTTACGGAGATGAGTTTGACAAATTAAAATATTCTGAGGATGATCCTTCGATCTATCAGCTTTCGGCTTATGCAGCGGGAGGAGAGACGTTTAAGACATCCGGTACGGCACAGCTTCAGTGGGATGTTTTAAAGGAGAATGATTATGAGGTGCCGAGGACGTTAGATGAGTTTGAGACGATGTTAAAGGATTATATTGCGGCACATCCGACCACGGACGACGGTCTGGATACGATCGGCTTTACGCTGTCGACTTCGGACTGGCACTGGATGATCACGCTTGGCAATCCGGCAGGGTTTATCGCGGACGGAGCACCAGACAACGGACAGTGGATCGTGGATGAGAACAATAATGCGATGTACAAATTCCGCTCTGACAAGGAGAGAGAGTATTTCCGCTGGATGAATAAAATGTACAACGAGGGAATTCTTGATCCGGAATTCGCAACCCAGACACACGAGGACTACATCGCAAAGATCGCATCCGGACGCGTGCTGGCGCTGTTTGATACAGACTGGGATTACGGCGATGGCGAGAAGGTTTTGAAAGCGGACGGAAAGTACGGTAAGACGTATGCACCGCTACCGCTTGCCATGGATGCGGACACCAAGTGCCCGTCTCTGATGTATCAGGGACTTACGACCGGCTACGGCGTTGGAATCACTACTTCCTGTAAGGATCCGGTGGCGGCAATCAAATATCTGGATTACATCTGCTCCGATGAGGGACAGGTGCTTGTACAGTGGGGAATTGAAGGTGTGAACTACTTCCTGGATGATGAAGGACACCGTTACCGCACGGAAGACGAAGTAAAGTATGCAACGGAGGATAAGGATTATCAGAAGAAGACCGGTGTCGGTTTCCACAATTATCCGTTCCCGTGCTATGGAAACGGTGTTGAAGACCCGACCGGAAGCACCTACACAACCACGAACAAAGAGAGTGTCATGGCGGATTATGATGACGAGCAGAAGGCAGCATGTGAAGCATGGAATGTGGAGCTTCTGACGGATATTTTCCCGCAGGCGGATGAATTTACCACACCGGACTACTCTCCGATCTGGGCTTACGCAAAGCCGACGGAGTTTGATGAGATTGCAAATCAGCTCGATGAGATCGCATGGTCTGCGCTTATCAGCTGTGTGATCGGATCGGAAGAAGAATTTGACGCTTCCTACGACAAGATGATTTCGGATTTGGAGAATGCGGGAATGGCAGATGCCGAGCAGATGCTGACTGAGATCATTCAGGAAAAAGTAGCTGCTGTGCAGTAGAACAGAGAAGTATTCTGGCAGAATGACCGTATAGAAAAGTGAATCAGGTTTTATTGATAAAAGGAGCAGGAATTCTTGGGGATGAACCGGAGAGTTCCTGCTCCTTTTGTTTTACTGCCGGTGTGTCCTGCGAAATTCGGCGGGCGTCATTCCGACTTGACGTTTGAATTTGATGTGAAAATAATCGACATTGCGGTAGCCGACTTTTTCTGCAATCTCGTATACCTTCATATCATTGCCAAGGAGCAGTTCCTTGGAGTGTTCGATACGCACATGGTCGAGATAGGAGTTGAAATTTTCCCCGACCTTTTTGCTGAAGATCTTGCCGAGATAAGAACTGTTGTAGCCAAAAAGCGGCGCGATTGCCTCCAGTGTGAGATTGCGTGCGTAATTGTGCTCGATGTAATAGAGAATGTCGTCAATCACGCCCTCCTTCGACGTGCGGCCGATGGAGGATAAGATCAGTTCAAACTGTTCTGTCAGAAAGCGGATGATTTCATACAGATAATATTTTTCGGAGATGATGCGTATGATTTCTCCGTTCCCCGGAAAAGGAATATCGACGCTGGTGTAAGAGCGGCCGATGCGCTCCTTGATCTGAAGATACAGATCTGCAAAAAACAGCTTGATGGTATCGATGGAATCGGACGACTGATACAGCTTTGTCTGTAATTCACCCAGAATCTCTGCAGTGCGGCTCCGGCTGAATGAGGAGAGCCCGTCAAAAAGGCGGCCTGCGTATTCATCCAGAAAGGCACCGGTAATGAGTGGAAGATCGCTGCCGAGCGTCGGGAGATTCTCATAGCCTAAGGTATGCTGATCTTCCTCACAGAAAAAGCGCTGGTCGATCAGCCGGGAAGCGTCTGTATAGGAGAGCGCGATCTCTTCCAGATGTGATACAGGGCGACCGTAAGCGAGAAACAGACTGTCCAGCGGGGAATCCTTCTGCGGCTGGCACTGCCTTTGGAAGCGTTCCAGAAAGCTGTTGAATTTTTCGGTGGCAAAGCTGCCCTTAAGCAGGATGATCTCGCGGGTGTCATCCGTGATATGGTCAAAGGAATTGTGATCCTGGTTGGTCACGCGCAGCAGGTCGGAAAAGCGGTAGGCCGCGTCCTCCGTGCGGTGGCTGTATTTTTCGTAGATGATTACCTGATATATATCCGCATTCAGATGCAGCTCCGCACGATCCAGGCGGTCGTAGGCGGCAGTGCCGGCAAGCAGATCCCGGATGATGGAATCGTATGCTTTCTGCCGGTAATGCGCAGAAGAATCCCGGGCGCTGGCATCGGAATCCAGCTGATTCCGTATCTGCGAGACAATCTCGAGAAGCTCATCTTCGTCGATGGGCTTGGTGAGATAGGAGAGTACGCCGTAGCGTATGGCGGTTCTGGCGTAATTGAAATCCGAGTAACCGCTTAAGATGACAACTTTTCCGTCATAGCCGTGTTCCCTGGCAATGCGGACAACATCCAGTCCGGACATACCCGGCATGCGGATATCGAGCAGAACCAGATCCGGCGTTTCAGACAAAAGAAATTGCAGGGCGGCATCGCCGTTTGCCGCTTCTCCTGCAATGGTAAATCCCAATGTTTCCCAATCAAGCAGACAGCGCAGACCCTCGCGTATGATGGCCTCGTCATCTGCAATGAACAACTTATACATAGTGCATCCTTCCTGATTTTACTGCTGGAAAATAATCTCCTAAAATTATAGCGTTTGGGGTGGTGTTGTGTCAAATTTGTACCGTGTTTTATGTGCAATTTGTACGGTATATTTTTCCGTTTGGGTACGGTAAGATGAGGATGCTGGGAAATAAAAAATACAATACGGGGAGTAAGGAGGAGAACGATGAAATTCAGTAACGGATGCTGGTTACAGAAGGAAGATTGCGCCTGCTTTTCATCGGCGCAGATTTATTTTACGAAGATAGAGAAAGACCGGGTTACGCTATGCGCACCGACGAATAAGATTAACCACAGAGGGGATACGTTAGGCGGGGTGAATCTGACGATTCAGATCAGTGCGCCGTATCCGGAAGTGCTCCGTATCCAGACACATCACCACATGGGACTTAAGGAGCGCATGCCGCAGTTTGAGCTTGCACCGCCACAGACCGGAAATCTTGCGGCGGAAGAAACAGAAAAACAGATCATTGTAAAGAGCGGGGAACTTCGCATCGAGATTGAGAAAGAGAGCGGAGCGTTTGTATTCTGGCGCGGAGCGGAGAAGATCACCGGCAGCGGATGGAGAGATCTCGCCTACATGAAGACGAACTGGAAAGGCAGCGCATACGATATGGGACCGGAGGATGCCTACATGAGGGAGCAGCTTTCCCTCTCGGTCGGCGAACTGGTGTATGGACTGGGCGAACGCTTTTCGGCATTCGTAAAAAATGGTCAGAGTGTGGACATCTGGAATGAGGACGGGGGGACTTCCACGGAACAGTCCTACAAGAACATCCCGTTTTACCTTTCCAATAAAGGATATGGCGTATTTGTCAATCATCCGGAAAAGGTTTCCTTTGAGGTGGCAACGGAAATGGTGACCAAGGTGGAGTTTTCCGTACCTGGGGAGAGTCTCGATTATTTTCTGATTAACGGCCCGACGATGAAGGAGGTGCTGATGCGCTACACGGATATTACCGGAAAACCGGCGCTCCCGGCACCGTGGACGTTCGGCCTGTGGCTGTCTACTTCCTTTACGACGAATTATGATGAGAAGACGGTGAACAGTTTTGTGGATGGCATGATCGAGCGTGGAATTCCGCTCTCGGTTTTCCACTTTGACTGCTTCTGGATGAAGGACTTTCACTGGTGTGACTTTACCTGGGATGAGCGTGTGTTCCCGGATCCGGAGGGAATGTTAAAGCGCCTGAAAGAAAAAGGGTTAAAGATCTGCGTCTGGATCAACAGCTATGTGGGACAGGAGTCCTCGTTGTTTGAGGAGGGCGTAAAGGGCGGCTATTTCCTGAAACGTGCCAACGGTGATGTATGGCAGTGGGATATGTGGCAGCCGGGGCTTGCCATTGTGGATTTTACCAATCCGGCAGCGTGCGAGTGGTATGGAAAGAAGCTGGAAGCACTTTTGGATATGGGAGTCGACTGCTTTAAGACGGATTTCGGTGAGCGGATTCCGACAGATTGTGTGTATTATGACGGATCCGATCCAGTCAAGATGCACAATTATTATACATACATGTACAATAAGACGGTGCATGACGTGATTGCAAAGAAAAAGGGCGAGAAGGAAGCAATCCTTTTTGCGCGCTCCGCAACAGCGGGCGGCCAGAAATTCCCGGTACACTGGGGAGGGGACTGCTGGTCGGATTATGAGTCAATGGAGGAGAGTCTGCGGGGCGGTCTGTCGCTGACAAGTTCCGGTTTTGGCTTCTGGAGTCATGACATCGGAGGATTTGAGAGCACTTCCACGCCGGATGTCTACAAGAGATGGTGCGCGTTCGGACTGCTTTCGACACATTCCAGACTGCACGGTTCCACTTCTTACCGTGTGCCCTGGGCTTATGATGAGGAAGCGGTGGACGTGGTGCGCTATTTTGCAAAATTAAAGGCGCGTCTGATGCCGTATCTGTACCGCAATGCCATCGAGACGGCAAAGACCGGTGTGCCGATGATGCGGAGTATGGTGCTTGAGTTTACGGAGGACCGGAACTGCGCATATCTGGCAAGCCAGTATATGTTGGGCGATTCCCTGTTGGTAGCTCCGATTTTTAATGAGGACGGAATCGCGGAGTATTATCTTCCCGAGGGACGCTGGACATCACTGCTTAGCGGCGATGTGAAGGAGGGCGGCAGATGGTACAAAGAGAAGCATGGCTATCTGAGCATCCCGCTCTACGTCAGAGAGGGCAGCATCGTTGCGATGGGTGCAAGGGATGACAATGCGGTTTATGATTATGCAGATGGAACGACATTCCGGGTCTATGCGCTTGACGATGGGTGCGAGGCACAGACGACGGTGTACGATACGGAAAACCGGGAAGCGGTGAAGGCAGCGGTCACACATTGCGGCAGCCGGTACGAGATTCAGGTGTCCGGAGGTACGGAGGTAAAAGTGGCGCTCATGCATGCGGGAATGCCGAAGACGGTAAGCTGTGCCTATGAGATGGACGGGGATCATGCCGTGATCGCGGTTCCAAAGGAAGGAAACGTAACAGTCGAATTTTAAATGCAGCCGGAGGTGGCAATGAAAACAGAGACATATGAAGTACAGATCGGGAAATTATTAGAACAGCTGACACTGGAAGAAAAGATCGGAATGATTCATGGCGCGGGGCTGTTCCGCACCGAGGGGGTGGAGCGGCTTTCCATACCGCCGCTCTTTTTCTCGGACGGTCCGATGGGCGTGCGTGCGGAATTTGCGGACAATGAGTGGAGAAATACAGGCACGACAGATGATTTTGTCAGCTATCTCCCGTGCAACAGCGCGGTAGCATCAACCTGGAACCGCGAACTTGCGGGTGAGGAGGGCAGAGTGCTGGGCGAGGAGGCAAGAGGAAGAGGCAAAGACATGATTCTCGCGCCGGGAATCAATATCAAGCGGAGCCCGTTCTGCGGAAGAAATTTTGAATATATGAGCGAGGACCCGTATCTGATCTCGGAACTGGTCGTGCCGATGGTGAAGGGAATCCAGCAGTCGGATGTAGCGGCGTGCGTAAAGCATTTTGCAGCCAACTCGCAGGAGACAGAGCGTCTCTGGGTAGACACGAAAGTATCGCCCCAGACCTTAGAGGAAATCTATTTTCCGGGATTTCGCGCGGCGGTGCAAAAGGGCGGTGTCCATGCGGTGATGGGAGCATACAATCTGTTAAACGGGGAACACTGCTGCACCAGCAAAAAACTGTTAAACGGCACACTGCGGCGCGACTGGGGATTTGACGGTGTGGTGGTCTCGGACTGGGGCGGTGTCCATGACACCAGAGAAGCGGCGGAAGCTGCGATTGATGTGGAGATGGAAGTGACGTACGATTTCGACCAGCAGTATCTGGCAGAGCCGCTTTTAAAGATGGTGCGTTCCGGTGAGATCTCCGAGGCGCTCATTGATGAAAAGGTGCGCAATATTCTGCGGCTGATGTTCCGCCTGCATATGATCGGAGAAAAGAGAGAGACCAGAAAGACCGGAACTTACAACAGCAGAGAGCATCAGGACACGGTATTAAAGATCGCCAGGGAATCGGTGGTTCTGCTAAAAAATGAAGAGGAATGTCTTCCACTCGATGCAAAAAAGGTGAAGCGTGTTGCAGTGATCGGACAGAATGCTGCGGCAATTCACTCCAACGGGGGCGGCAGTGCTGAGATCAAGGCGCTCTACGAGATCTCACCGCTGCTCGGAATCAAAAAGCTCCTCGGCGGGAATGTGAAAGTGGAGTATGCACCGGGCTACTATATCCCCGGCAAGGAGGCACAGGGCAGTGTGAACTGGCAGGCGGACAGCACCAAAAAGGACTGGGGCAAAACTTCTGAAGAAGCGGAAGTGTCCGATGAGACGAAGGAGTGTAGGAAGCGCTTCCGCGAGGAGGCGGTGGCGCTGGCGAAGGAATGTGACACGGTGATTTTTGTGGGAGGCCTGAATCATGATTTTGACTCGGAGGGCTATGACCGGACGACCCTCACGCTTCCCTATGAACAAGATGCGCTGATCGGGGAACTTCTTGCCGTCAGACCGGACACTGTGATTGTGCTCTACGCCGGATCACCGGTGGCGATGCCGTGGAATGAGCAGGCAAAGGCGGTGCTCTGGAGTTATTATGCCGGAATGGAGGGAGGAACGGCGATTGCGGAGATTTTGTTTGGAAAAGAGAATCCATCCGGCAGGCTTGCGGAGTCGTTCCCGAAGGATGCAAACGATTGCCCGGCACATACGATCGGAACATTTGCAAAGAAGGACGTGGTGGAATACAAGGAGGGCGTGATGGTGGGATACCGCTATTACGACACTGTGGATACACCGTTATACTATGGCTTTGGACACGGGCTTTCCTACAGCCGTTTTGTCTATAAATATATGACGGTTCGTCCGGTCACGGCATCCGCAGAGACCGGGGGGACGATGGACGCCCCGCGGTATGAGCTTGCAGTGACCGTGAAGAATGACAGTCTTCGTGCCGGAAAAGAAGTGGTGCAGGTGTATGTGGCACCGAAAGAGCGGCAGGACGACCGCCCGGCACATAAACTGTGTGCGTTTGAAAAGATGGAGCTGATGCCGGGGGAGGAAAAGACGGTAACGCTTCTTCTGACAGCGGCGGCATTTTCCGTGTATGACGAGAAGCAGCATGCATTTGCAGAAAAAATGGGCAGCTATGAGATTGAAGCCGGAAGCTCGTCAAGAGATATCCGGCTGCGCCGGGAACGGGAGCACTTCTTATCACACCCGGGCAGATGATCGTCACGACACCGGGGGCTGATAATAAAAAGGTTCTGGCATAAGACAAAATTACAGGTAAAGAGGTGCCATGGAAAACGGCTTTTTGTGATCGGAAAACATCTGATCGCAGAGAGCCGTTTTACTGTTCACATTGCTATGAAATTTCATGGTTACTTCCATGATACACAGAAATTAAGTGCAGGATATTGCATCGGGCGAAGAAGGCGCTTATAATGTGTTCTGGTAAGAGACCGGCGCAGGGAGGAAGAGAAGATGACAATCAGACATGCGGCAATGGAGGACTTAAAGGCGGTTACAGAGCTGGAAGCAAAGTGTTTTCCTGCGGCGGAAGCGGCGGGGAGTGAGGCATTTTTCGATCGGCTGGCAAGTTTTCCTGATCATTTCTGGCTGCTCTACGAGGATGAAAAACTGGTATCCATGATTAACGGCATGGCAACCGACGAGGAGCATCTGACCGACGCGATGTATGAACATGCCGATATGCACAGCAAGGATGGTGCGTGGCAGATGATCTTTGGTGTGGCGACGGACCCCGCAGAGCAGGGAAAGGGATATGCGGCAGCGCTGATGCGCAGGGTAATTGCGGATACAAAGTCACAGGGGAAAAAGGGACTGGTGCTGACCTGTAAGGAGAGACTGCTTTCGTTTTACAGGCAGTTCGGCTACCGGAATGAGGGCGTGTCCGGATCGGAACACGGAGGAGCTGTGTGGTATGAAATGCGTCTGACTTTTTAGAATAAGGAGAAAAACATGGAAGAATATCTGATCAAAAATACAACAAGAGAACAGCGGGAGCAGATCGTAAAAGATTCCCTGGGATACAGTGAGTTAGGATGTGATGATGCCATGGACGGGTATGATATGTATCTGCCTTATATTGAGGGAATCAAGGAACTTCGTGAGATCACGATGGAATATCAGGCGCAGTATGTGCGTGATATGGAGCGCGAGGAGCGCGGGCGCTGCAATCTGTACTAGAAACGGTGCCATTTTTCCTTCAAGAAACGTCAAAATATAACCTTGAAATTATCATAAGAACCCGTGAGAACATATCTGAATTGCGGAGATGTTCTCACGGGTTCTTTTTTTCAAAATCTTTAAAAATGTAAAAAAAGAAAAAGCTTATACACTAAGTGTATATGATCAGCAGAAACATATACACTAAATAAGCGCAGAAAGAAGCGACAGGAAGAAAAGAAGCGGATTATTGGAAAAAACAGACAAAAAGAGAGTTGAAAAAGAAAGCATTTTGTATGAAAATGAGTATAGATAAAGGATACAGAATTTATACACTATGTGAAATTGACAGTCAGAAAGAAAAAACATATAGTAAGCGTATCGAAGAGATCAGCGATTTCTTATGAGGAACCATATGAAGGGAAACAGAGAGCAGATATACGAATTTGTAAAACTCCACAGCTCCGTGAATGCCAATCACGGGATCTCTACTAATGAGATCGCAGAGGCACTCGGAATGCAGCGCACCAACGTCAGCACTGCACTGGGCGAACTCCTCCGGGAAGGCAGGGTAAAAAAGAGCAGCAGCCGGCCGGTCTTATATTCGCTGACGGAAGCGTTTGCGGATGAGGAGGGAGCGTTCCGGGAACTGGTGGGATATGACGGCAGTTTAAAATACGCCGTTCAGCTTGCCAGGGCGGCACTTTTGTATCCGCACCGCGGACTGAATGTTCTTCTGATCGGAAGAGAGGGAAGCGGCAGAAAATACATGGCGGAAGTGATGCACAAAGCTGCCGTACAGCAGGGACTGGTTGCGGAACAGGCGCCGTTTGTAATGTGTGACTGCATGGATTTCGGAGCGGACGATGCGGCAACGATCGCAGAACTGCTCGGAGACGGCGTGCAGGGAGGAATGCTCGCGGAGGCAGCCACGGGAATCCTGTTTTTACATAAGGTACAGTTCCTGTCGGTGAACGTCAGACGCAAGCTGCTCCGCTGTTTTGTGGAGGCGGAGGATGCGCGGGAACTGCCGATGATTTTTCTATCCTGCGACGACAAGGCGCTGGATGTGATTTCCCTGCTGGAAGACCATGTGCTGGCGGAGATAAGGCTCCCGTCCCTTACGGAGCGTCCGCTTCCAGAGCGGCGGAAGCTGCTGGAACATTTTCTGGTGGCGGAGGCATGCAGAACGAAGCGCACGATCACGCTGGAGTCCGAGGTGCTCACCTGCCTGATGCTGTTCCCTTGTGAAAAGGAGATACTGACCTTAAAGACACAGATCCGGAAAGCCTGCATGAATGCTTATCTGCGGGACTACATGGATCACGAGGGAGAACTTCACCTCTACATCAGCGACTTTGATCCGTCTGTGCGCAAGGGATTCTTAAACTACCGCGCGGACAAGGAGGCGGTGGATGCGCTGGTAAAACCGCAGATGTGCTATTCCTATCAGGAAGGGGGCGTGACGGTACTTGTATCGGAAATGCCGCCTGCCGAGGAGACGCAGGTCAGCGAGCCACAGATCCGGACGGACGAACCGTCGCCGGTACTTTTATTTGTCTTTTACGGACAGGGAGTCGCGCGGGCACTCGCAGATACCATCGAGGAGCAGCTTCACCGCGGAAACGTGTATGCCGTTGACATTCCTTACGAACAGAAGGATGAACAGACCTACGAGCTGCTGCGGCAGAAACTGCTCGCGATCGATAGAGGGGCGGGAGTCCTTGCCGTGTATGACCAGAAGGTATTGCAGCAGATGTTGTATACAATTTCCTGCGAGACAGGAATACAGCTCCGCGCGGTAGCGCTTCCGGTCACAAGATTCGGAATGGAGTGGTCGAAGGGGGCGGCAATCGCCGATGGGGTGGACCGGGTTTACCGAATGGCGGCAGAGTCGCTCGGGGCGCTGTGGCATTCCCCCAAAAAAGTAATCGTTACGCTCTGCACCACAAGTGAGGGCGTTGCGCTGCAGATGAAGCAGTATCTCATCCAGCATAAAGCCTGCACGGACGCGGAGGTGATTGCCTTATCCTTATCGGACCGGAACCTGCTGCGGGAAAAACTGCTGGAACTTATGCAGGGAGCAGTGATCCTGTGTATTATCGGAACGTATGATCCGGACATTCTGGCGATTCCATTTCTGTCAGCGGCGGATGTGCTGGCGGCGCCGGTGGAGCATCTGCCGGAGCTTTTGCGCACACAGCGCATGGAAAAGGCGGAGGTTGATTTTGATGAAATGTTCCGCTGTCTGGGCGATCATCTGGAATATGTGGACATTGGCCGCCTAAAGGAGGCGCTCATGGAACTGGCGGAGCAGATTGAGGGAAAATACCCGATGTCGCAAGACACCAAGACAGGGCTTGTGATGCACATTGCCTGCGCAGTCAACCGGATCGCGGGAAGGGGCGCTTCCATAGAGAATCCGCACCGCGAGGAAATTGTGCAGAAGTATCACGGGGTATACCGGGATCTGCGAAAATATGTAGCGCCGGTCGAGCGGAAATTCCACATGATTTTTTCCGATGACGAGATGGCGAACATCATTTCCATATTGATGCAGATTCAGGAATAAGACAGAGGCGGTCACGGAGGTGGGCAGGATGGATGAAATCGATGAGACAGAACGGCAAAGAGAGGCCGCGATGGAGATCATTGCGAAGGCAGGTACGGCGAGAAGCTGCGCATTTGCAGCGATTCACAGAGCAAAGGCATTTGATTTTGCGGGAGCCGCGGAGCAGTTGGATGAGGCGGAACGCTATGCCATGGAGGCACATAAGGTGCACACGGAGCTTCTGGTGAGAGAGGCGGGCGGACAGCAGACAGACGGAGGATTGCTGGTGGCGCACGCGCAGGACCATTTTATGATGGCGACGCTGGCGCAGGAGCTTGCGGAGGAGATCGTGGATGTCTACCGTGCGCTTGGGGAGACAAAAGGAGGCTGCCAATGAAGATATTACTTGTCTGCAGCGCGGGAATGTCGACCGATATTCTGCGCGGGGAACTGATAAAGTATGCAAAAAAGGAGCAGCTTCCACTGGAAGTGAAGGCTGTCGGGGTACATGCCTGCAAGGAATACTGCACGGGGTATGATGTGATCCTTCTGGGACCGCAGATCGCATACCGCAGGGAAAGGATTGCGGCGGAGTGCGGAAATCTGCCGGTGCTTGCCATTGCGCCGGAGGACTATGCCGCGGGAAATGCCGCACACATACTGGAACAGGTAGAGACCACACTGCGTGGATTAGATGAATAAGCGAAGAATGAAAGGAGAACGCATATGATTTGCATCGAGGGAAAAACCGCTTTTAGCGGAATCGCAATCGGCCCGATCCGGGAGTTTGCCAAGAAGAGCAGCGCGGTGAGAAGATCACATGTTGATGATACCGCAGCTGAGTGCACGCGTTTTGAGGAGGCGAAAAAAGTCGCCATGGAGGAGCTGGGAGCACTCTATGACAAAGCGGTAAAGGAAGTCGGAGAGGACAATGCGGCGATCTTCGAGGTACATCAGATGATGCTGGACGATGAGGATTACTGCGATTCCATCCGCAACATTATCACGACACAGGAGGTCAATGCAGAGTTTGCCGTTGCCACGACAGGGGACAACTTCGCGGCGATGTTCGCCGGCATGGATGATGAGTACATGAAGGCGCGTTCGGCGGACGTCAAGGATATTTCCGAGCGTTTAATCGCCGTTTTGCATCACGGCAGCGGCGCACAGTCCATGGAGATGGAGCAGGCGATCATTCTGGCGGATGATCTGGCGCCGAGCGAGACGATCCAGCTTGACCGTTCCAAGGTGCTGGCATTTGTGACGAGAGAGGGATCGACCAATTCCCATACCGCAATCCTTGCCCGCACAATGAACATTCCGGCACTGGTATGTACGCCGGTGCCGGACGGCATGGATGGCAAAATGGCGATTGTGGACGGCATGGCGGGCAAAATCATTATTGAGCCGGATGAGAGTGTTCTGGCGGAGTATCAGAAGAAGAAGGAAGACGAGAGCAAACGCAAAGAACTGTTATCGGCGTTGAAGGGTAAGCCGACCGCAACAAAATCCGGCAAATCCATTAGGCTGTACGCGAATATCTGCGGCATCGGC
>OGGJ01002065.1_pt1 | contig 14898 bp, 8 predicted proteins | sample 1571071 | NCBI WGS metagenome assembly OGGJ01 (sample SAMEA2581954, study PRJEB24529) | metagenome | biome: Human gut stool | place: China | collected 2011
AGAGAAAGAATTAACAGGATAATTTTGTTTTTATCGAAGGTTTATTGCTAACTTTGCTCTACCATCGTAATATGGATGAAAAGCACAACCGATATACAAATGAGCAAAATGCCTGGAAATTCTTTTAATGATATCTATACCTCTTATTATAAGAAGTCTTTTTTCTTTGCCAAATCATACGTTCATAATGATTTGGCGGCAGAAGATATTGCCTCCGAGGCATTAATAAAGTTGTGGGAAAAGTTGAAGGCCGAGCCTGTTGAAGAGAAATATATCTTACCATTGTTACTGACAATTTTGAAGAACAAGGCTTTGGACTATCTAAAGCACGAGGAGGTAAAACGCAGTGCTTTTGAAGTGATGGCCGACTGGCAACAACAGGAATTGTCTATCCGTATGTCTGCCTTGGAAGCGTGCAATCCTGATGAGATTTTTTCGGAAGAAGTGGAAAAAATCATCAGTGCTACTTTAAGTACCTTGTCGGAACAGACGCGACGAGCATTTATTTTGAGCCGTTTTGAAAATAAATCCAATAAAGAGATTGCCGAAGAGATGGAAATCTCTATAAAGGGGGTGGAATATCATATATCAAAAGCATTGAAAGTACTGCGGGTGACTTTAAAAGATTATCTTCCTTTATTTTATTTCTTCTTTTATTATTAAGCCTGACCGGATGGGGATACGGATGTTTTTGAGGACAAAAATGATTTTTTTATATTTTTCTTCATTTTCTTTTAGGGTAGTTTCTTCTTGAGTCGTTTCTAATAAAACAGCATAGAATATGAATCCTGAATTATTGCAAAAATATATAGCCGGAAATGCTACTGAAGTCGAAAAGCAGCGTGTGACCGGATGGATACAGGAAAATCCTGAGAACATGCGTGAATATATGGCACAACGGAAGTTGCATGACATGGCATTGTGGCGTACGGAACCTGTGGCGGAGGAGAATAGCCGGGAAAGGAAACATTTCTCGTTACGCGGAGTATGTATGGAAGCTGCCAAGATAGCAGCGGTATTGGCGATCGTCTTGTTGGGTACACATTATTGGACAGGAAAACATCAGGTACCGGAAGACAAAACATGGCAGTCTATTTATGTGCCGGCGGGCCAACGGGCGGAATTGATGTTGGCGGATGGTACGAAGGTTTGGTTGAACTCACGCAGTACCTTGACTTTCCCGGGAAGTTTCAAAGGGAATATCCGAAATGTGAAATTGGATGGTGAGGGTTACTTTGCGGTGACAAAGAATGTGGAACAGCCTTTTATTGTAGAGACGAACAAGTGTAATGTGAAGGTGCTGGGTACAGAGCTCAATGTAATGGCTTATGCAGCGGATAGCGTATGGGAAACTTCTTTGTTGGAAGGTGCTGTAGAAATTTTAGTGCCCGGTTCGAATAACAGTGGAATGAGGCTGGAACCGAACATGATGGCCAGCTTGAAAGGCAACAGACTGGTGAAAGGACGCATCAAGGAGGTCGATTATTTTTTGTGGCGTGAGGGCTTGCTTTGTTTCAATGATATATCCGTACGTGATATGATAGAGAAACTGAAACTGTATTATGGGGTGGATATTGTAGTAAATAATACCCGGATTCTAAAGAACCGTTATACAGGTAAATTCCGCACGAAAGATGGGGTGGAACACGTACTGAAAGTTTTGAAACTCAATAATAAGTTTACTTATACAAAGGATGATGAGACAAATGTGATAACAATTAATTAACCCTTAAAAAAGAATATGCCTATGAAATAACACACCTGGTCTAAAAAAGAAATGGGATAGTGCTGCAACACCATCCCATGGAAATGTCAATGACGCATTGACAATTTTTTCTCAAATAATCTTAAGTTGAACCTAAAATTAGTAATGCAAATATATGAAAAATATTTTGTATCAGGAATCTATTGTAGAAATTAAACATTTATTCCGTATGATGAGAAACACACTCTTAGCCCTGTTTGTCTTTGCCGGAACAGCTTTTGCCACTGAGTCTTATTCTCAGACAATGAAGGTGACTGTTGTGGCGGATAACGTGTCAACAGGCAAGGTAATCAGTGAAATAGAAAAACAGACAGATTATCTGTTTGTGTATAATGTGAACGAGGTGAATCTGAAGCGCAATGTGAAGGTGAATGCGCAGAACAAATCTGTAGCCGAAGTGCTGAATAAGGTTTTTGAAGGTACTGATATTTATTATGCCATGGAGGGTAAGAATATCATGCTGATGAGCAAGGCGAAAGACGGGGAAGCTGTCCAACAGGCAAATAAAGTGACAGGTATTGTGAAAGATGCGAATGGCGAGCCGGTAATCGGTGCCAATGTAATGGTTAAAGGTCAGTCAATAGGTACGATAACAGATATAGATGGGCGGTTTGTGTTGGATGCCCCGAAAGATGCCGTTTTACAGATTACGTATATCGGGTATGTTTCTCAAGAAGTGAAAGTTTTTGGAAAGAAAGAACTTAATGTAGTATTGAAGGAGGATACAGAAACTCTTGATGAAGTGGTGGTGGTTGGATTTGGTACGCAAAAGAAAGTGAATCTGACAGGAGCTGTAGGACTTGCTACTGCTAAAGAATTAGAATCTCGTCCTGTGACTTCAGCTACACAAGCCTTACAAGGATTGGTACCTGGTTTGCAGATATCAACAAGTACGGGTGAACTGGACAAGACCGCAGATATCAGTATCCGTGGTACAGGAACTATTGGTGAGGGGTCCAGCGGTGCACCTCTTATTCTAATTGATGGAATGGAAGGAGATTTGAATACAGTCAATCCTCAAGACATAGAAAATATTTCTGTATTGAAAGATGCTGCCGCATCATCCATCTATGGTTCCCGTGCTCCCTTTGGGGTCATTTTGGTAACAACCAAATCGGGCAAAAAAGGAAAAACCAACGTAAATTATAATAACAGTTTCCGTATATCTACTCCAATAAATATGCCGGAAATGATGGACTCTTATACATTTGCCAATTTCATGAACAGTGGTTCTCTTAACCAAGGTGGCGGACTTATTTTTACCGAAGACCTGATGCGGGAAATGTTGAATTGGCAAGCCGCTGGTGGAGGCAGTACGGGAGGAGTCAAAGCTTCATCCAACGGTCAATGGGGCAAGCCTGAATATGATCCGTTTACAACAGCTTGGGCAAACACTAACTGGTATGATGAAGTTTATAAATCTTCAACCTTTTCTCAAGAACATAATGTCAGCCTCAATGGAGGAAGTGATATTGTTGCCTATTATGCTTCCTTCAATTATTTAGATCAAGGAGGTTTGCTGAAAGCCGGCGATGACGGACTTCAGCGTTATAATGTGACAGCTAAAATCAATGCCAATCTGACTCCATGGTTAAAATTCAACTACAGTACACGCTTTACTCGCAATGATGTATGGCGTCCTACCAGCTTTAACAGTTCTTTTTATGATCAGTTGGGAAGAGCTACTTGGCCCAATTTACCGGTTAAAGATCCCAACGGATATTATCTTGACAATGGTTGGACCAATCCTGTTCAAAACCTGTCTGAAGGAGGAAAGCGCAATGCGCAAACAGACCGTCTTTACCAGCAGGCTTCTTTAATCATTGAACCGATAAAGAATTGGACTACCCATGTAGAATTCAACTACAGTATAAAAAACTCTTCAGTAAAAGAAACTTCTCTTCCTGTTTATAACCATGATATAGAAGGAAATGTGATAAATACAAATAAAGATTCTTACCTTTATCAAGAACAGACAAAAGAGAATTACTTGAATCTGAATATTTATAGTGAGTACTTCCATTCTTTTAACAACGTTCATAACACGAAAATTATGCTTGGTTTCCAAACCGAGAGTATGCAACAAGAATTTTCATCCACACAAAAATATGGTGTCATGATAGGGGACATGCCTTATTTTGATATCACAACCGGATTGGACGGGAAAGGCAATGTCAAGGCAACTAAAGCTAACGGAAATGGTAAGAGATGGAAAACAGCTGGTTTCTTCGGTCGTTTAAACTACGATTATATGGGTCGCTATCTAGCAGAAATCAACATGCGTTACGACGGTTCTTCCCGTTTCCGTCGAGGAAGTCGCTGGCAATGGTCTCCTTCATTCTCTTTAGGCTGGAACATCGCTCAGGAAAAATTCTGGGAGCCACTGACAAATATAGCCAACACATTGAAATTGCGTGTTTCTTACGGTGAATTGGGCAACCAGAATACTACAGCATGGTATCCTACCTATCGTGACATGATATTAAAATCATCTAATGGAACATGGCTGCAAGACAGCCAAAAAACTAATACAGCAGAACCTGGTGATTTAGTCAGCAACTCTTTAACATGGGAAAAAGTCCGTACTTGGGATGTCGGTTTTGACTATGGTTTCTTCAATAACCGTCTGACAGGTAGTTTTGATTACTATATTCGTTATACAGACGGCATGGTGGGACCTGCCCCTGAACTTCCTTCTACACTAGGTACCTCTGCCCCTAAAACCAATAACTGCAATTTACGAACAAACGGTTGGGAATTATCTATCAGTTGGAGAGACCGTTTAAATAACGGATTGGGATATAGTGCCACTTTCACCCTTTCAGATGCTAAAACTATTGTCACCAGCTATCCAAGCAATGCCATTAACACTATTGGTTTGGACAAATACGTTGAAGGACGAGAAATAGGTGAAATCTGGGGATTGCAAACAATAGGAATAGCTAAATCTGAAGAAGAGATGCAAGCTCATCTATCTTCATTACCCAAAGGAGGACAAGAAGCGATTGGTTCCAAATGGTCTGCCGGTGATATCATGTATTGTGATTTGAACGGTGATGGAAAAATATCTAAAGGTGCCAGCACACTAGACGATCATGGCGATTTGAAAGTTATTGGTAACAGCACTCCACGATATTTCTTTGGTATTGATCTGAATGCAGATTGGAAAGGTTTTGATGTTCGTCTTTTCTTTCAAGGAGTAATGAAACGGGATTATTGGGGAAAAGATAATTTCTGCGGTTATCTATTTGGTGCAAGAGGAGATAAAGACATATGGCATGCCCGTGGCTTGGTAGAACATCAAGATTATTTCCGCGCTCAGGCAATAGGTATTGACGGACACGAAATTCCGGCAAACCTAGATGCTTATTATCCACGACCTGTATTCAAGGAAGGAGCTAAAAACCAAGAAATTCAAAGCCGTTATTTACAAGATGCATCTTATATTCGTTTAAAGAATTTCCAGTTGGGTTATACTCTCCCAGCCAAATGGATGAAAAATATAGGATTGACCAAATGTCGTGTGTTTGTTTCCGGAGAAAATCTTTGGACTGGAACATCATTGTCTTCTTTGTTTGATCCGGAAACAATTAGTGGCGGTAATGGTGGTAATGCTTATCCGCTATCAAGCACTTGGTCTTTTGGTTTAAGTTTAACACTTTAATAATACATATTATAATGAAAACAAAACATATATTTTTATCTGTACTAATCGCTTCAACAGGATTTGCATTTACTGCTTGCGATGACTATTTGGATGAAATACCTGAGGCATCTATTTCCCCGGAAGTATATTTTACAGAGGCAACCCACATTCAAGCCTCTGCAGATAATCTGTACTCTGATATTCTTCCCTCTCATGGAACTGGAAATACATACGGCATCTACAAAGATGATGCAACAACGGACAATCAAATAGAGGTTACAGCCCCCAATCGTTTTACTTCCACCTTGTGGAAAGTGGATAATGCGGAAACCAGCAATTGGAATTTTGATAACATATACAAAATCAATTTTGTATTGTCGAATGTGTTGCCCAAATTTGGGGATAATAATGCTGATGGGAACGACCTGAGCGGCAATGCCAATACCATCAATGGTGACCTTAACAGTATAAAACACTATATCGGTGAATTATTTTTCCTACGTGCTTGTGAATACTTTAAACGTTATCAGTTGTTTGGAGATTTTCCCATAATTATCTACCCATTACCGGATGACAAAGAAGCATTGAGTGAAGCCAGTAAACGATCACCACGCAATGAGGTGGCTCGCTTTATTCTAAGTGATTTAGATAAAGCTATTACTTTATTAAAAGCTAAAGACATGCCGACAACTAGAATTAACGCAGATGCTGCCATTTTATTAAAGTCGCGCGTAGCTCTATTTGAAGGTACTTGGTTGAAATATTTTAAGAATACGGCTTTTGTCCCCAATGGTGACGGTTGGCCTGGCAAAGCAAAAGATTACAATTCCACTTATCAATACCCCAGTGGAAATATTGATAGTGAGATAGATTATTTCTTGGAAATCGCCATGACGGCTTCTAAAGATATCGCAGAACGCTACAAAAACAGACTTACAGAAAATACAGGCGTTCTGCAACAATCAACCAACGAAGCTGCCAACCCTTATTTTGACATGTTTGCTCAAGAAGATTTATCTTCAGTCGACGAAGTGCTATTATGGCGCAGATACGCTTATAACTTAGTACACCACAACGTAAATGTCTATGCCAGTTGGGGAAATAATGGCGTAGGTGTCACCCGCAGTTTTGTGAACAACTTTTTGATGGCTGACGGCACTCCTGTTTATACCCATGGTGATTATATGAATGGAGACGGATATTATATGGGAGACAAAACTATACATGACGTTCGTCAAAACAGAGACAGCCGATTGGTTATCTTTCTGAAAGAACCCGGACAACATAACATCTTAATAAAAGATGTGGTTGGTGAGACAGCCAATGTTGAAGAAACTTATCCATTGATTACCATTACAGACGGAGCACGCCGTTATGTTACTGGATATGCCTTACGCAAAGGAGGAGCTTTCCATCAGAAATATTATTCCAATTCAAAAGGATATACCGCCTCTATTGCTTATCGTGCATCAGAAGCCTTGTTGAATTATATGGAAGCCAGTTATGAAAAGAATGGTACCTTGGACGGAACAGCGACCGAATATTGGAAAATTATCCGCCGTCGTTCTCATGTAGATGAGGACTTTCAAAAAACCATTGCTTTAACGGATATGAATAAAGAGGCGGAAAATGATTGGGGAGCGTATTCCGGTGGTAAGTTAATAGACGCAACTCTCTATAACATACGTCGTGAGCGCCGATGCGAATTTATGGCGGATGGGCTTCGTTATATGGACTTATGCCGTTGGCGTGCTATGGACCAGTTGATTGAACACCCTTATATACCAGAAGGTTTCCATTTATGGAACACCCCCATGCAGGCTTGGTATACAGATCTGCTGTATGATGGATCAGATGCATCCAATGTTTCATCACCTAATATCAGCGAATACTTGCGCCCTTACCAAAAGAATTCTAAACAGATCTGTTATAATGGTTTTACTTGGCGTATGGCTCATTATCTGCACCCCATTATGGTCAAGCAGTTTTTGATCACCGCCCCCGATAACAAAACAGTAGAAAATTCTCCTATCTATCAAAATCCATATTGGCCCATAGTACCGGATATGCCTGCTGAAAAATAAGTCTGAGGGCATTCCAATTATAAAATATTGGAGTGCCCTAATAACTTGATATCATACGACTGATAAGAAAAGAATAGCCATCGTATGTACTTTTTGTACGATAATACAGATATTGCAACTAAATTTTATGTCTGCAACTCTTTGTAATTCCGATATTTACGCAATAAACGGTCCGACATAAATCGGTGTTCATTCTTTGTAATAATATATCAAATGAAAAACATCATTATCACTTTCTTCTTGATGCTTGCTCCTGCCGGAGTAACAGCCCAATATCAGAAAACACAGGAAAAAGCCCCTCTAGTCAATGTACCTTTGGAAAATTTTGCATCACAGCAGAAAGTTCTTTTTAACTTTGGCTGGAAATTCCAATTGGTTACAAACGAGAATAAAAATACCAATTTTGCCTCACCTGCTTTGGATGACTCTTCCTGGCGTACTCTAGACCTTCCTCATGATTTCCAGTTCGAACAACCCTGGACTGAAAGCGGTGGAGGTGCACGCGGATTCAAACCCATGTGCGAAGGATGGTACCGCAAGTCTTTCCCTACCGATCCGTCGTGGAAAGGGAAACGGGTAATTCTGGATTTCGGAGGTATCATTTATCTGGGCGATGTCTATCTGAACGGTACAAAAATAGCCTCAACAGATTATGGATATGTGGGGCTTGAAGCGGACCTTACCCCCTATCTGAGTCACGACGGAGAAAACGTGGTAGCCGTTTATGCTTCTACTGGTCCCAAGAAAGGTTCACGCTGGTACACGGGAGGCGGTCTGTTCCGTGATGTATATCTGCAGGTGCAGAATCCCACACACATCGCCCGTCACGGAGTGTATATCACCACCCCCGAGGTTTCCTCCTCCCGGGCAACGGTAGCCGTACAGGTAGAGGTGGACGGCTGGCAAAAGCATGATGTACGGGTACGGGCCACCCTCCGCAATCCAGAAGGTGTCATCGTGGGTTCCGTGCAATCCGATATGCCCGAACATACGCACCAAACCTGCACGGAAGTGAAGTTACCGACGCTTACTCTGGAAAATCCACAGCTTTGGTCATGTGAGTTACCACAGCTCTACAATGCAGAAGTGGTAGTGACGGCAGACGGTATGGTGGTGGACAGCTTGACCGAACAGTTCGGTATCCGCAGTCTGGAATTCTCACCGGAGTTCGGTTTCAAACTCAACAAGAAGAAGATATTCCTGCAGGGCAATGCCAACCATCATGATCTGGGCGCACTGGGATCCGCTAGTTACGACAAGGCCATCGAACGCATGATGCTGCAACTCAAATCCTTCGGTTACAACTGTATCCGCTGCTCACATAATCCGTACAGTGACAGTTTTGCCCGCATTGCAGACCGTGTAGGAATGCTGGTGGTGGACGAACTGACGGACAAATGGAGTGACAATGACTATTGGGGCGGACGTCAGCCGTTCACACATATCTGGCACAAACTGATAACAGAATGGATCAAACGCGATCGTAACCGTCCGTCCATCATTTTGTGGAGCTTGGGAAACGAGCTTCAGATTCGTGAAGGATGGGCAGGCTTCGAAGGAACTAACGATTGGGGAATCACTACCTATAACATATTCAACCAGCTGGTAAAGAGATGGGATCATACACGTCTCACCACTGTAGCCATGTTCCCCGCCCGTGCGGGAGCTATAACTCGGCACGACAAGGAGTTCAACGACTATTTGGTACCGCCCGAACTGGCTTGCGCCACAGAAGTGGCATCGTTCAATTACCAGTCGGACAAATATGACGCTTATTTGAAATACCAACCAGACCTTATCCTGTTCCAAAGTGAGGCTGAAACCAGTAATCTGTTACAGCCTTATTATAATATGGACAGAAAACGGACGGTGGGCATGGCCTATTGGGGCTCCGCCGAGTATTGGGGAGAATCCAACAAATGGCCCAAGAAAGGCTGGAACTACTCCTTCTTTGACCATACCATGCGCCCCTATCCCCAAGCTTACCTTATTAAATCAGCTTTCATGCCGGAAGTTCCCGAAGTGCATATCGGCGTGGTCGATGCGGCGGGGATGGAAAGCATCAGCTGGAATGACGTCATAGTGGGACGCATGGTATTGAACGAGTGCTGGAACCATATCCCGGGCAGCAGACAGTCACTCTTTACCTTCACTAATGCACATTCTGTAGAGTTGTTGGTAAACGGTCAAAGCATGGGAGTTCAGCAAAACGATACAACACAGGCAAACCTGCGTAATATGATTTATTGGAAGGATGTCCCTTATGGCAATGGTGGTTCTGTGGTAGCAATAGCTCGTGACAAGTCGGGCAAAGAAGTGGCTCGTCATCGTATCGAAACTGCCGGAAAGGCTGTGGCACTCCGGATTGAGGCGGAAACGCCGGCGGACTGGAAGGCAGACGGTATGGACTTACAATATATAAACGTGACGGCCATAGACAAAAAAGGTCGTCCGGTATGGGACTACAACGAGCCGCTTACTTTACAAATGGAAGGGGCGGCACAGTTGGTGGCGTTGGATAACGGGGATCATTATACGGACGAACTCTTTCATGGCATAACTTCCAAACGAATGTATCAGGGAAGAATGCAAATCATTCTCCGAAGCACGAAGATTTCCAGCAATGTGAAGCTGAAAATTAGTTCTGCTGATTTGAAAGAAAAACTCTCATTAAAAACTTCTTTGAAATAAAAAGCTATATCTTTAAAACGGGAAGTATAAATTTTAGTCTATGGTTCAGATATCAATGATTAGAACGGACTATTAGTATCTTAATTACCAATGAAAAAATAAAAGAATATGATGAAATATTTACCATTCTTGTTGTTCCTCTTATTGAACGTAGGAACAGCCACAGCTCAAAACAATTTAGTAATCAACGGTATTCCATGGTTTGATGACAAGGGAAATATTGTCAATGCGCATGGCGCTTGCATTGTGGAAGAAAACGGAAGATATTATCTTTTCGGAGAATGGAAATCGGACAAAAGTAACGCTTTCCCCGGTTTCTCATGTTATTCTTCGGATGACCTTGTAAACTGGAAATTCGAGAATATTGTTCTTAAAGTCCAACCCGATGGCATCCTCGGTCCCAATCGCGTAGGTGAGCGTGTAAAAGTAATGAAATGCCCTAAAACGGGCGAGTATATTATGTTGATGCATGCCGATGATATGGGATACAAAGACCCTTATATTGGTTTAGCTACTTGCAAAACGATTGCAGGTGACTATCAATTGCAGGGACCGTTGCTATATAAGGGACAACCGGTAAAACGCTGGGATATGGGAACTTTTCAGGACGCCGATGGAAAAGGATATTTATTGATTCATCATGGCCCTGTTTATCGGTTAAGTGATGATTACCGTTCGATAGAGGCTGAAGTGGCTCACATTAAAGGCATGGGTGAATCACCGGCCATGTTCAAAAAGAACGGTGTCTATTTCATGCTTACCTCAAACCTGACCAGTTGGGAGAAAAATGACAACTTTTATTTCACAGCTCCCCAAATAGAAGGTCCTTGGACGAAACAAGGACTGTTCTGTCCGGAAGGGAAACTGACTTATAATTCTCAAACGACTTTTGTTTTTCCTTTGAGATGTGGTAAGGATACAATACCGATGTTTATGGGAGACCGTTGGTCGTATCCTCATCAGGCCTCTGCTGCAACGTATGTATGGATGCCTTTGCAGGTAGAAGGCACTAAAATATCCATACCTGAATATTGGCAAGCCTGGGATATTAATGAGCTTAAGCCTGTAAATCCGTTGAGCGGTAGTTTACAAATAGAGAAAAAGCAGATTTACGCTGATAGTTGCTGGCATATTACCAAAGATAAAATGGAGTCAGATGCGAAAGGAAGTGTATTATCGGCTTCGTTTCGAGGAACACGAGCTGCTATCATAGGAGAGTCTACTCCTTTGGGAGGGTATGCTCGGGTAAATGTAATAAATGAGAAAAGGGATACCGTATACAGTTCTTTAATAGATTTCTATAGTAAATATCCAGAGATGGCAATCCGTGTTATTACTCCTGTGATGGAAAAAGGAGAATATACTATTTCTGTAGAAGTTACAGGCATTCGGCCGGTTTGGTCAGACAAAACCAAACGGGTTTATGGCAGTAAAGGAACTTGTGTAAGTATCAATCAAATTTTATATTTTGAGGAGGAATAATGATGAAAAAATACATTCTTACTTTATTTATGTGTATCATAACCCAATTTTTATGGGCGCAATTTAGAATATCTACCGGAAATCCTATAAATGTAGCTTGTAATCCAAACGAGAAAAATGTGGTATGGCAGGCATTAGAGTTGTTTAAACGTGATTATAGGAATGTTTTTTCTGATAGTGTTCGAATCTCAGAATCCCAAGGAAACATCATTGTGTCTACTATGGGTAAGAATAATCCTTTGATGACATCTTTGCAAGTAGACTTTTCTTCCTTAGAAGGGAAAAAGCAGGGATTCATGATAAAGGTATTGCCAAACAATAAATTGTTAGTAGTAGGAAGTGACAGGCATGGGACTGCTTATGGTATCATGGAGCTTTCTCGTATGATAGGTGTTTCCCCCTGGGAGTGGTGGGCTGATGTGACTCCAAGAAAAAGAGATTTTTTTGAACTTCCGAAAGATTTTGAGATAGTTCAATCACCATCCGTTGAATATAGAGGAATTTTTATAAACGATGAAGACTGGGGCTTGATGCAATGGAGCAGTTTAAATTATGAGCCTTGGCATAAACCTGGAAGAATCGGACCGCGCACTAACGAAAGAATCTTTGAACTGATGCTTCGTTTACGTGCCAATTATTATTGGCCAGCCATGCATGAGTGTACGGAACCTTTTTTCCTTACAGAAGGAAACCGGGAGATGGCCGAGAAATACGGGATTTATATTGGAGGCTCCCATTGTGAACCTATGGCTTCAAGTACCGCTGTGGAGTGGCACAGACGGGGAAAAGGGAAGTACGATTATGTAAACAATCCTAATGAGGTATATAAATTCTGGGAGGAGCGTGTTAAGGAGGTCTCAAAACAAGATATTCTTTATACAATAGGAATGCGCGGAGTACATGACGGGCAAATGAATGGCGCAAAAACCATAGAGGAACAACGTAAGGTGCTGGAGCGTGTATTGGTGGATCAAAGAACATTATTGCAGAAATATGTTAATCCGGATATTACAAAGGTACCACAAGTTTTTATTCCATATAAAGAAGTGCTAGATATATACAATTCAGGATTGCAAGTCCCTGAAGATGTGACTTTAATGTGGTGTGATGATAATTATGGGTATATTCGTCATTTTCCAACAGCTGAAGAACGCGCCAGAAAAGGTGGTAATGGTGTGTATTATCATGTTTCTTACTGGGGACGTCCTCACGATTATCTTTGGCTAGGTACATTCAGTCCTTACCTGCTTTTCCAGCAAATGAAATTAGCTTACGACCGTGGAATACAAAAAATGTGGATTCTTAATGTGGGTGATATTAAACCTGCAGAATATCAAATAGAATTGTTCTTGGATATGGCTTGGGATATAGAAAAAGTTGCAAAAGGTGGAGTTTGGACTCATTTAGAAAGTTTTTTAAAAAGGGAGTTTGGCGAATCAATAGGTAAAACATTATGCCCTGTCATGAATGAACATTATCGTTTGGCTTATATTAGGAAGCCTGAGTTTATGGGAAATACCCGCGTAGAAGAGTATCGTAATTCTGAATATTTTCAGACGGTAAAAGATTTGCCTTGGAGCTCAGCTTATCTTAAGCAGCGTGTGGAAGATTACAACGAACTTTCGGATAAGGTGCAGATGATAGACTCTCAAATTCCGGATAATCGAAAGGATGCGTTTTTTCAATTAGTAAAATATCCTGTACAAAGTGCTGCCGAGATGAATAAGAAGATGATTTTTGCTCAGTTTGCACGTCACGGTGAAATGGGGTGGGATAAGAGTGACGCGGCTTATGATAGCATTGTGTCATTGACTCAGATTTATAATGTGGGTATACAGAATAATGGGAAGTGGAATTATATGATGGATTTTAAACCCCGTAATTTGTCTGTTTTTGATAAAGTGAAACATGTTTCACTTTCAAAACCTATGAAAGAAGAAAGAAGTGATATTGTTTGTATGTGGAATGCTTCGGAATGTAATTCTGGTAGTTTCATTCCTTGTGAAGGGTTGGGATATGAAGGAAAGGCCGTAAATATACCTAAAGGTAAGGGTATTAATTTTAATTTCCCGAAGATAAACTCAGATTCAATAGGTATTGAACTTTATTTTTTACCCTCTCATCCGGTAGAAGGAGAAGATTTACGCTTTACTGTAACTTTGGATGGGAAGGAGACTGCCCCTATTCATTATGAAACTAAAGGGCGTAGCGAAGAATGGAAAGAAAATGTGTTGTGTAATCAGGCATATAGGAGAGTTGTTCTGCCAATTTCGTCTGAATCTACCACTCATTGTTTGGAAATAAGGGCACTTGATGAAGGAATAGTTTTAGATCAACTGGTATTAGTCGGTTGTGAATAGATCTTTTAGTAAGTTGCTTCTTAATAGGTTTGATAGATTTGTGAGAGTTTTGAATTTATCAAAAATTTTTGTGTTTAGGATTGCATTAGACATGCAGGTTTTGTTACATAGTTGGTTTATAGGTCTTTGTCGATTTCCTCCTATAATCCTACATTTTTATCCTATTTTTCGCTTAATTTCCCATCTATATTTGTAAAAGGAATTATGTGATTTTATAAAAATAGGAATAGATATGAACCAATTTATAATGTTAGGTTGTTTGTGGTTGGAAGCTTGTGCGACGGCTTTTTCCCAGCAGCAGACTAATGGGGTGAATTATCAGTTAGGACCGATACCGTCAGCACATAAACCGTTGGCGGAAAATTCTGTTCCGATGGGGAACATTCAGACTTTTGAAGAGGTGAAATTAGATTTGCCGATAACTTCCGGGCCGTATGCCCCCACGTGGAAGTCGATTGAGGCAAATTATCCGGGTACACCGGAATGGTTGCGGGATTCCAAATTCGGAATCTGGATACATTTTGGACCGCAGTCGGCAGGAGAAAGTGGCGACTGGTATGCCCGAAAAATGTACGTGGAGGGGATACCGGCGTATGAAAATCATCTGAAAAATTATGGGCATCCCTCGGAAGTGGGATACAAGGAGGCATTGCGCGACTGGAATCCGAAGAAGTTTAACCCGCAGTGTGCATCATGACCAGTTTGATATGTGGAATTCTAAATATCAGTCTTGGAACTCCACGCGTCTGGGACCGAAGTGTGATTTGATTGGCGAATGGGAGAAGGCTGCAAGAAAGGCTGGAATCCGTTTTGGTCTTACCTTCCATCATGAGTATTCCTGGTGGTGGCAGACAGCTTTTCAAAGTGATA
>OGGJ01002082.1_pt1 | contig 14764 bp, 18 predicted proteins | sample 1571071 | NCBI WGS metagenome assembly OGGJ01 (sample SAMEA2581954, study PRJEB24529) | metagenome | biome: Human gut stool | place: China | collected 2011
CAGGTGCCAAAATCTGCTTGATTTCAACACCCGGATTCCGCAACACACATATTAAGACAGTCGCTCTTATCTCTAATACTATTTTCCAATATTATAAAGAAGCACTTTTATTCTAAAATAATTCTCTTTATCATCTATAATCATTTGACCGCTATGACGGTTGATAATATTTTCTACAATTCTAAGCCCCAATCCATGTTCATTCTTATCCCCTTTTGTTGTAAGATAATTCTGCCCCTGTTTTCTCAGATTGCCAGTATAGGGGTTCTCCATTTCCAAATACAAATTATTTCCAGACATTTTTGCCAGCAGTTTTATCTCTCGCTCTTCTATGTCTACTTTACTAGCTGCTTCAATCGCATTATCAAACAGATTTCCCAACAGACTGTATAAATCGACGTCCTCTAATTTCATATCATACGGAATCATGGTATCCAATTTTACATTTATATGGTTCTTCTGAGCAACTGCCGCCTTGTAATTGACTATTGTGTCAAAACTTACATTCCCTGTCTTTGCAAGATTGTCCTCTTCTGTTAAAGTCTCTACACTTTGCCGATATAATTCCCTTATCTTTTCATATTCATTTCGATTTAAATAGGATTCAATCAAAAGGTACCTTTGCTTCATATCATGACGGTACTCCCGTGCCTGCTGCCATGTTTTACTCATTTCCTGAAGCTGAACCGCATAATTTTCCACCTGCTGCGTCAAGAACTGCCTTTCCGCCTGATACAATGCCTTTTCCTGTAATTCATTATAATTATAAAATGTAAAAAGATTTACAATCAATATCAATATTGATGCAATCAATTTCGCCCATACATACTCATCTGTCAATGGTACAAACATCGCCATAACAATAAAAATACTGCTCACCGGCACAATAAACACCTCTAGCCAGTCCATATTTCTGATTACTATATTTTTATTCTTTTTCAAAAACAGCAGCGCAATCTTGATTTCAACAAACCAGACTAATTTTGATAAAATCGTATACATGATTGCGACCTCTGTATTTCCCATCATATGTATAATATCTATGCCGCACAAAATTCCGATGAAGCAAACCATCACCTCTGACAGCATTCCTATCAGACACAAAAACAGAACCAGCACAAGTTTGATTCTAATAGAACCTTCATATAACCAGGTTAAAACGCAAAAAAAGGACACTGAAAAAATTACCATATTTAGCCATGACGGCAATTCAAAAAAATATGTAGTCACATTTGAAATGATATAAAAGGCTGCCCATACCATGACCTGTACCGCTGTTTCTGCCGGTTTTCGGTCAAATGCTTTTTCACATACATTTCTCTGCATAATCACTGTAAATATTTCTACCAATATTAATGCGATTGTCATTTTCCTTCCTCTCCCTCTCCCTATTTTCCAAGTTTCCTCATGTACATCAAACGTGTATTCTCCCTCTTTGCCCTGCTGATTTCCAATGATATGCCATTCTGCAGAACAACTTTGTCATAATGGTACTCTTCTATATACCTCGGATTAACCAAAAACGAATGATGTATCCTCCAGAAGTCCACCCGCTTCTTCCTCAAATTTATTTCTACATCATTCATTTTACCATAAAATGTACAAATTTTATCTATACAATATACATTTATAATTCTTTTTTCACTCATAAAATACATAATTTTATTCAAGCTGATATTGTAGTAAGTTTTGTTAGATTTAAAGGCAAATTTATCATCAATCTGTAATTTTTCGTAAACATCACTGATAAGCTTTTCCATTTGTGCATATGTAATGGGTTTATCAACAAATGCAAAGGGGTGTACGCTGATTGCTTCCTTACTGTATTGTTCAAAGGACGTGATGAAAATAATATTACAATTTACATCGCTCTCCCTGATCTGGCGTGCCGTCTCAATGCCATTCATCCCACCAAGTTCAATATCCAGCAAGATAATATCGAATTGTCCGCTCAGTTCTATTTCCATCAAAAGATTCATACCTGAATAACATTTTCTGATGTCTGCCCGGATTCCTATCTGATATGTAATTTGCCGTACCTGTTTTTCCTGTTTTTCAACCTCTTCTCTTATGTCATCACAAATACCTATCCTCAACATATTTCCTCACCACTTTAATCTTTGATACAACAAAAAAAGCCTAACACTCACACCGTGCAGGCTTTATATTACACCCATCAATTCCAATAACACTTTCCTCTGTTCTGCGCTCAACTGTTTCCACCTTGAAATCAGTTCTTTCTCTTCGTCTGTTAATTCAATTAGATTTCCATCTTCGCAGAAAAATTGAGATAACGTCATTTGGAATGCGCTACATATTGCTTCTAATGTTGGAAAAGTCGGCGCATTGTTCCGGTTAAACATATTTGCCACTGTGGAATGTGACAAATTTGCTTCTTTAGCTAAGCGGTATTCCGTCCAACTGCGCTCTTCCATTAATTCACGTATTCTACCTTGTATATCCACCCTAACACCTACCCATCTGTGTCTATTATACTGCCCAATTTGAGGGTATGATATGATGAATAAGTAGATATATTGTTGCCATTTTGGGTTGTATATTAAAGATTGCAAAGTAGCTTGTTCTAATCTTCTAGTTCAACCTAATAATTTAAAAGTCAGAATAACCAACATATTCATTTTTCCCACTCTTTCGTCCTTTCTTCTGAAAGACAACGATATCGTGGATACACTGGCATATAATAAATTTCTGCAAAGCCGTTCACTCCATCAAGCAAAACCATTTCTTTTCCCCTGACCGGCACTTTATACATTTTTGATACATCCCAAAACATTTTCGACACCAGCAAAAACGGTTTTTCTATCACATCAGAAAACAGTGTATCCTGATTTTCTTCCAAAAAATGAATGGTTCGCTCCGGTAACTTCGCCAATTCTCTTCTTTGAACTGCCTGATAATCCAGTCTCTCCATCCAGTTTCGGATCCTCGGCACCGGATTCCCTGTTTCTTCCCAATTCAGCCGATATTTTTTCAATTTTACTTTGGTTAAATCATGTAGTTTCACGTCAACTTGATTCATTTTTCTTACACGCATAAAAACGCAGCTCTTTCGCAACAAAAAATTGTTTTGAAAGTAGTGCGTTAATATCAGCTTATTGGAACTAAATATTCATTTTTGATTTCGGATGTCCTTAAGTGCACCCAAATGGAAAATTTCGCCCTAGGGTCTTCAAATTAATCTACATGGATTACATCACCTTCGGTGAGAGCCATTCCGATTAATTTAATGACCGTGATTAATTTTTAGGTGGTTGGTGGCCTTAACATACATCAGCATATAATGGAATTTCCTCATTAAGAAATTTGTCAAATGTACAAGTAATTTCTAATACATCATTAGTTCCTATTTCAAACATCAAAATATTTCCATATGTACTTTTCCTTAAATCAATTCCAAAACAACGTCCAAGCCAATCATAACCAAAAATTTTAAACAAATTCTGGAATTCTGGATATGCTTCACTGACAATTTCTGTCCATTTCTTTACATTATCCTTTGAAAATGAATTAAACAGCCCATGTCCAAATCTTTTTCCACCTAATTGCATGATAAAATCATTATACAAATCTTCTGAGTACTCAATCACGATGTTCTCATTAAAAAACAACAAGAAATCTCTAATTATATCACTCTCCTTACTTTATCGTAAATTGTCCGAATACCGTTCCATCTGCTTAAAATAATATCACATATCTGCCATTTTCATCATATATTTTCGCCAACATTTTCCACTGCTGGCAGTTGGTACTCCATACCACTTTTTAACATTCCATATATAATACTGATTTACCTTCTTCTTTACGCTTCTCGTAATACGCACAAAAAGCTGGATGGGTGTACCCTTTGAGGATATCTGTATCATCTGAACCGCAAAAAAGTATATCGTCGCTTGCAATCTTCTATTACCTTGCTTGGTAGCCATATCCTTACCTTTACCGCTGGAGCGTTATGCAGATATCGGCATATGGCAGATCGAGGTTTTCTTCAAAACCTGTAAATCCATGCTGAACCTGATTGGAGAATGCCACAGCTTATCTTATGATGCACTGACAGCCCATGTGGCCATTGTGTTTACCAGATATATGTTACTTGCAATGGAGCAACGTCAAAATGAAGATCAGAGAACGCTTGGGAAGTTGTTCTTCCTTCTTGTCGATGAAATGGCAGATATTACTTTCAACAGATCACTTGGTATTCTGATGGCTGCCTTAATGGCAAGCCTTCAGGAAATCTTAAAGCTCAGTGACGAACAACTGACTGCTTTTACTGCTGATTTTGAAGCAAGATTACCAGAATATCTGCGCAATGCACTCCACCCAGAGATTGCAATGGCATAAATTACTATTTTGTTAGCTGAAATATTGAATTTTCAAGGTACGAACCCCATTTTAGGTATGGGAAGTCTTAGTATCTAATTTATAAGGTGTTACATATTAGTCACATTGAAATTGTAAATGTCCTCTCTTGGATTTTTAAATCCGCTAAACTCATCAACTTTTACAAGAGAAAATAAAAATCCTGAATTTGGATTAGGAAATCCTTTTTTTTCCTTTCTCAAAAAACCTTTTACTGATAATAAGTATTTTCCGGCAGGAACATCATATTTAAAATCTGAATATTGTATGTCACCATCCCCCGTCTTAAACGATATTGCTTCCCCACAAAATTCACCTTCATTGAATGTATAGAAGGAACCTATATCTGAAATCCAAAGTCCACCTTCTATTTTTAAATTAAATCCTTCAATCTCAAACTTTTGTTCCCACTCATCATTAAATGGATTATCATATCCTTCTAGTTTAATAAGATGTTGTCCCGAATTTATTTTCGAAATAGGAAACCAAATCCCTTCTTTTTGCATAGCTAAATATAATTTTTTATCCTTTTGAAATTTATGTAATAATTTTTTTGATCTAATTTTTTCTTTTTTCAAAAAATCTTGTAGAACTTCCATTGAAAATAAACAAATACCATAACTATATGTACTTAAAATCCTATCCATAGCACTTCTCCTTTTATATTAATAATTTACTTTTACAGAAGCTTTTTGTGCTTTTTGTGTTTCCTGTAATTCTCTTATTTTCCTCAATGCTTCCTATGGTGTCAAGTCGTTATAAATCTTAGAATTCTTGCTAAATGGAACCTTTAGATACCCCTTAACATCAATACTCTCATAAACTTTGTCTCCTAGCTCCCAAAAATCTTCCAGTGTTCCCATAAATTTGCTTCCGTGGAAAGGTACTCCTTGCTCAATAAGAAGACGATGAAGTTTTTGATGAAGCGCCCCGATCCAGCTGTCTCATATGGATACCATGAATATGCCGTCAGTTTAGCCCACTCCTCAATTCCTAATTTTTTCGCAACAGACCTTGGGAAAAGGTGATGCCCTAATCCAGTCTCTAAAAGATCTTTCCAATCCAATCCAAACGGATCAAGTTCCCACATTGTATTAAAAACATACCCATACAATGTTGGATTTCCACCTGCCAGCCCTATCGGATCCTGTTGCGTATACTGACCAAGACTTGGATCATAGTAGCGGAAACGATTATAATACAGACCGATTTCCTTATCCTCATACTGCCCCTGAAAACGGAATGGGATAAAACACTGTTCTCCGGTCTCTGGAGCTGCACTTCGATCACTGCCTTTCCCTACATTTTTCACCCTGCCGTAAATATCAAGCTCTCGCTCCCAGACTTTTATACCTTCTCCGTCATACGCTTCCACCGGAGTACCGAGGTAATCACTGATAATGCTGTAATTCCCTGTTCTGGTGAGTTTTCCCCTCGGAATAAAGTCGTCCTGAAACACCCATGTAATCAGATTTTCTGGCTGTTTCTGTCCCGCTTTCTGTCTTGCCTTTTCTGCCTCTCTTTCCGCAAGCCGCTGCATAAAATCTGCCTGATACTCCACCTTGACTTTCGGCTGTTTCCTGTCAGCTTCACGCATTTCTTCCCACTCATGGAAAGGCATGTTTCCGTTCCAAAGGAATCTTATGACTTTCTCCCGTTTTTTCCCTGTTACCACCTTTTCTGTTCTTCTTCCAAAAGCATCATATTTGAACCGGATAGCACTCTGATCGGGTCGGATTACCTCCTTGAGCATCCCGTTTCCAAATTAAAGGTACGTCCATGTACCTCCACCCGGCTCTATTTTCTTCGCCAGATTTCCTTCTTCATCATAAAAAAATTTTCTGCCTTTGGTTACAAGCTTCCCATATCCTCCCTGATATTTGTTGCGTTTTTCCTTCAGATCAATGCCGGACTGCTCCAGACGGCTTCCTCCCCCATAAATGCAGTCGCTGTTATCCTGCGTCTCAAAGAGGTTTCCGACCGCATCTGTTGTTCGGAAGATCGTTTCAAATCCTGATTCTCTGGCGCTTACCAGATTGCTGAACTGGTCGTAGGAGAATATGGTTGTTCCTTTCGTCAATTCATTTGTAACCTTCTTTAGCTGACAGCTTACATCCCACTCATAGCTACGCCTACGCTTTGTTTCCGAATAACCGCTGATTCCACCAACGGAGTTGTGCTGTCTACATGTCCCTCTCTGCAACAGATTTACCTCATGAGAAATTGGTCTGCCCGTAGCATCGTATTTCCAACTGCTGTAAACACCACCGGAAACTAGGCGGCTCGTCTCCTGCCCCAGCGCATTGTACTCCATCGCGGCTTCCCACGGTCGTTCCTTATCCATGTACGCTATAACCTGTGCTGCCTGCCCCATTTCATTTCGGCGGGTAAGAATGCTCGCACCAAAACTGCTCGTTGTCTCAATTCTTTCTCCCATTTCGTCATACCGGCTGGAAATCCAATGCGCATCCTGCCACTCTTTTACCACTCTGCCCAAAGAATCCCGTTCCAGCTTTATCCTTGTATCAGAATTTTCCGCCCCGATATTTGATAAATTCCACAAACCCTTGATTGTATGAAGAGATTCCATTTCTTTATAAATCTCACCCAACTACCATTTCAGGTGCATTGTACAAAAAATACTCCAACATCATTTGCTTTTTCCTCTTTACTTAAAAATAGATAACCTATTGCATCATCTAAATAGAAGATATCTTGAAATTCTTCTGGAAAATCTCCTCCATATATCTGCATGCAAAATTGATAGGAGGCAAGTTCTAACTTTTCTTCTTGTAAAAATACAGGATTTGCACCAAAAAGAGAGCCATTATAATCATCAAATTCATTCATTTCTTTATCAATTACTATTTCCCTTGCTGAAATCAAAAAATCCGCATCATTTCTTGGAGAAGCAACAGAATGTAAAATTACTTTTGTATATCCGTTTTTTATATTCTGAAGTTCTTCTATATCACCGTTATAAACGATCGAGTCCAAAAAATAATCTTCTCTATTATAAGTAGTAAATACAGAAATAACCTGATCCTTCGGATAATTAAATTGAAGAGTTGAATTTAAAAAATTTGTAGGTATATTAAAAATAAAAACCATTTTTTCTCCATTAGGATTAGTAGGCCACTCTACATCAGGAGGTAAAAAACTTTTTCCTCCAATACGCAAAATATTCAATTCGTTATCTACCTTTTCAAATCTTACTAAGTTTGACATTGCATTTATTCTCCTTTCATTATCCTAGACACTTTAATTTAGTCTGTCTTTTATAGAATTTTTCAGCTTCTTTCCGAAGTTTTCTTGCTTGACTAGCTGGATATCCTGCTTTTCTCAATCCCCCCTGCGTAATATCAAGTTCCCTTTTTAAGTTTGGATGGAATTGGTTGCGTCCCAATCCTTGTGATTTTCTAATTTGAGTTTCCCACCAATGAGCTCCTCCAACTCTAGTATGATGTACATTATCAAGAGCAATTGCAGGATTACCTGATAATCGTACTCTTTGACTAGTAAGTTTCTTCTGAACTAAATATTTATGACGTATTAATTCATGAGCCTGTAAACCATCCCCAACATGAACACTGCTATTTAATCCCCCGTAAGTACCAGTTTCAAACAAAATTGCCAAACCAAATGGATCAAGCTCACACAATGTATCATAAACATATCCATACAGAGTTGGATTACCACCTGCCAATCCAATCGGATCCTGCTGCGTATAACATCCTTCCTCTGGCGAATAATACCGGAAACGATTATAATACAATCCCGTCTCTTCATCCTCATACTGTCCCTGAAAACGGAATGGAATTAAATTCTTTTCACCTAATGCTTCCTCCGTTTTTACACGCCCATAGATATCCAGATTTCTTTCCCAAACCTTCTTTCCCTCTTCATCATAGGCTTCCACTGGAGTTCCCAAATAGTCACTTATAATACTGTCATTCCCATCCTTGGTGATTTTTCCTCTGGGAATAAAGTCATCCTGAAATACCCATGTAATCAGATTATCCGGTATATTTTCTCCCTGCCCTGCTTCTTTTTTTGCTTTTTCCTCCTCTCGTTTTTCCAGCTTCAAAATATAATCCGCTTTGAAATCTACTTTATTTTCAGTTTTCCTTCTGCCCACTGTGCTTTTCTCTTCCCATTCATGAAACAAGTTGTTTCCATTCCACAGGAATCTTATTACTTTTTGCTGCCTTCCCTCTGATACTCCTTTACTATGTATACTGGTTACTGACTTTTCAATCCTCCTGCCAAAAGTATCATACTGGAAGCTGACACAGCTTTTGTCCGGTCTGGTTACTTCCCGGAGCATGCCGTTTCCAAAATAACGGTACGTCCATGTACCTCCATCCGGTTCTATTTTCTTCGCCAGATTTCCCTCTTCATCATAGAAAAATTGCCTGCCCTTGGTTATAAGCTTCCCATATCCTTCCTATAGTTCATTACTGTATTTCTGAAAGATGACAACACAAAGATACCATTAGATATGCTATTGCAATACCGAACACTGCTTTCACAACTATAAAATACCCCACCAACAGATGGTTGAAAACATCGCTATACTGTCAAAATCTACCGTTTTAGCATATCGTTTAAAATTAAATATCTTGCTTTACACGTCAATATAGGGACATCATACAGCAAAAAATATTATTCGAGTGAACCAAACAGTTCATCATAGGTATAAGTCACTTCTTCCTGGGCTTGCAAATATGCCTCCCTATACGCCTCTGTTAATTCTGGTGCATTTATATTCTAATATATTGCAAATCATTGTCACTCTTTTGTAGACAGCTTTATTAATTTTTACCCCCCCATTATAAACTATAAGCTCTATTAAGTTATAATTATTAGTTACATTTACACTAGACTTTCCATCTTTTAGTAAAATATCATACCCCAAAAATTCTACCGTACTTCCATCTCCTTCAACTGTTGGTCTAGATTCATCTTTTTTTCTTTCCCTGCCACATTTCACTGATTAACCACTTTTTCATACTCTTCGCAATATAACCATTCAGCCTCTTTAACACTCCACTCCCGTTCCGGAATTACTTCGCCTGTCTCCCTGTTGACAGCATAACTCATGCTATACTGATTGCAAATAAACATAGGTCCATAGTTGTAAGTATAACAAGCCGTGTAATGTGCAAAAACATAATACAGCTTATCATCTGTCAAACCTTTACAACGGAATTGCTTTATGCAAGGCAGTTCTTCGGGAAGCTGATATACGTATACCGACTGTTTCTGCTGAATTGTTCTTGCAACCATCAAATCATAGTCGTAACCATCTGCCGGATACAAATAATAAAAAAGTGTTTCCGCCGCCTCTTCCTCCGACATTTTCCCATCTGAAATATTCTCGTTAAAATATTTTTGGATGATTTCTCTTTCATATTCTTTATTATAAATGACTTCATAACTTTCACCTTTTTTTAGCCATTGACGCTCCAAAAGGATTTCACCTGTTTCTCTGTTGACAGCATAATCCGTATGATATTCATAGTAATATCCACACGAAAGAGCATCCGTTTCATACTGTGTATAATGTGAAAAAATATAATATCGTTCATCATCTGTTAATTGTTTGCATTGCAGCATTTCATGCTGATTATTCTTTTGCTCCGGCGTCTGATATAAGTATACCACTTGTCCCTGTACTACAGCAGAGGTCACTATGGAATCATAATCATCGTCACAACCGAAATTTATGTAATGAAAAAGAATCTTTACTGCCTCACCTTCTGTCATTCTGGAAAAATATACATCTTTGACAAAGAACCTTATAAAAATTACTAATCCTATTACTATTGCAACGAAAACTAAACTCTTTTTATAAAATACTCTTTTCATATTTCCCCCAGTCATGCATCTCTATACTTCTCTATTAACCGCTTTTCCTCTACTTATATCAAACACATTCACTGACTGACCGCTCTTTTATACTCATCACTATACAACATCATAGGCTCTGTATCATCACTCCATTGCCATTCCTGCAGCACTTCGCCTGTCTCCCTATTAACAGCAAAACTTGTAGAATAGGAGGAATGAGTAAAAAAAGGTTCAGCAGTAGATGTGTAATACTCCGTATAAAATGAAAAAACATAATATTGCTTATTTTCTGTCAGACCTTCGCATGACAAAATTCTTACATAAGGGTACTCCGCATCTCCCGGAAGCTGATATACATACATCGACTGTTCTCCCTGAACTGTTCTTGCAACCAACGTATCATAATCGTAATAATCACTGTCTGAATACATATAATAAAAAAGTGTCTTTGCCGCCTCTTCTTCTGTCATTTTCCCATCTGAAATTTTTTCATTAAAATACAACTGAGTAATAACATTTTCATATTCTTTACTATACATCAATTCATACTCTTCATCCGTCTCTACCCATTGGCGCTCCTGTAAAACTTCACCTGTCTCCTTATTAACAGCATAATCTGTGTGATAATTATAGTCGTATCTATATGAATGAGCATTTACTCTATACATCGTATCATGTGCAAAAATATAATATCGTTCATCTCCTGTTAAACCTTTGCTATAGAGCATTTCATTTTCAGTAGGTTCCTGTTCCGGCGTCTGGTATGTATATACCAAGCCCTCACTTGTCATACCAACTGTCACCATGGAATTGTAATCATAATCTGAATATATGTAATAAAAAATAGCCTTTGCCGCCTCTTCCTCTGTCATCTTGGAGTTTGATTCATCCCTCTTCTCCACTGTTACCGCTTGCTCTATCATCTTCGCCCTTTGCATGTCTTTGCTAGCAAACCACATAAAAATTACTAATCCTATTACAATGGAAGCCGAACTTATTTTATAAACTGCCTCTTTCATATTTTGGGTATAACTCCTATTATTGTGTATTCATTATTATATTTTCTCTGACTATCTCTTCCATTTTTACTTTCCTTAAACGTCACCTTCGTCGTCACTTTTATCCCTTCTTTTTTAGCATTATTTTCAAAAATATCCTGTTTCAAACCTTTAACATAATTTGTATACTCTGCCGTTACATCATCATAGACAAATTCACTATATATTTGTCGAACTCCAGAATTCCAATTGTTATCATCCGCATAGACTCCAGATATAAATGTTTTTGAAAGAAATGATAAACGAGGAGTCTCCCAATTTAAATAGTGTAAGATATCATCACAGTCTCTGATTTTCAGTTATACTTTATTGTATGCTTCTGCCCTTGCCTTTGAAAAATCTCCATGAAATATTATATATGCAATAATTTTTCCTCCCAATAAATCAACGGCCTTTTCACAGTCACTTTCAAAATTAGTCTCAGCACCATTTCCTCCATCTCCTGCTTTAATTATTATTTTTGTATAATCAACAAACATTATAAATTACAACTCCTCAAAATAATCTAATTTCATAGCCTTTTTAACTTTTTTCATTGTCTCTTGTGCCTTAGCTCTAGCTTTTTTAGTACCTTCAATTAAAATTCTATCAACTTCCTCAGGGTGAGCTTCATAATAAGCACGCTTTTCTCTAATAGGATTTAATCTGTTATTAATACTTTGTGCAAGCTGTTTTTTGCAAGCAACACATCCTCTTTGACCAGCTCTACACTCTTCACAAATCTTCTCACACCCTGCTTTATCTGTAAATAAATTATGATAATAAGCAACCATACATATATCTGGATTTCCCTTATCATCTTTTCTTATTCTATTAGGATCAGTAACAGCACTCATTACTTTTTTATTAACTTCTTCTTCAGTATCTGAAAGGTAAATAGCATTTCCTAAAGATTTACCCATTTTTTCGTTTCCGTCTAAACCTTTAATTCTTTTATTTTCTGATAAAACAACTTTAGGCTCTCTTAAAACTTCACCATAAATGCTATTAAATTTACGAACAATCTCTCTACATTGTTCAATTAATGGTTCTTGATCCTCACCAGTTGGAATAACTGTAGCATCAAAAGCAGTAATATCAGCAGCTTGGCTAACTGGATATCCTAAAAAGCCATATGTAACACTCTCTCCAAAAATTTCTCTCTTTTGAGCAATCTCTGTTTTAACAGTAGGATTTCTTTCCAATCTAGCAATTGTAACCAAATTAGAATAGTATACTGTAAGCTCTGCAACTTCTGGAATCATAGATTGCAAATAAATAGTTGCCTTATTAGGATCAATCCCAACAGACAAATAATCCATTACAACTTCTCTAACATTTTTTCTAACCTTTTCTGGATTACTAAAATTATCAGTTAAAGCCTGAACATCAGCAACAAGGATATAACATTCATCATATTCATCCTGCATTTTTACTCTATTTACTAAAGAACCTAAATAGTGACCAATGTGAAGTCTACCAGTAGGTCTATCACCTGTTAACATTATTTGTTTATTATTCATATTAATACTCTCCTTTATTTAATAATTATAGTTTTCTTAAAAATTAAATAAAAGGCGCCATCGTTTTTCATTACTTAATAACATTTATATAAACCTCTCATGCATAAATATTCTATATTATACCTCATTTACAAGGATTTTACAATACCCATATTCTTTGTCAAATTTTATATAATTTTTTTAATTCTATTTCTACTTTACTATATGAAAACATCTTTAAGTCTGAGTAATTCAATAACATTTTATTTACAGTAATTATTCAAAAAATTTACATTAAAATTCTCTACATTTTTAAAGCTTTCTCATAATCTTCTCTTCCAAAATTAACACTAGGCACAATTTCTTTATTATTAAACATCTTCATAAACTCATCTATTGTAACCCATTTATAATCAGTTGCCTCACCATCTGGGAAAGTAATTTCTTCTTCCTTTATATCTCTTCTAAAAAGCCACATATCCTTAATATCAGCAACTTCTTTATCTCTAATAATCTCTTTTAAAAGTACCGCTTCTTTTTCTGAAAACTCAACGCCTATTTCTTCTTTAAGCTCTCTTATCATCCCTTGTATACTCGTTTCACCTTTAAGAATAGAACCGCCATTGCATTCCCATAATCCGCCATGTCTCTTATGTTCAGCTCTTTTTGTTATTAAAATCTCGCCATTACTATTTATAATAATACCAGTCACAACTATATGATATTCACCTTTCTTAAACTTGTATACACCTCTTTCAGCAACTATACCTGTCTTATTTTTCTTAGCATCATAAATATCCCAAAACTCTCCCATTTACTCCTCCTTTTATTTTATTTTTTCTCTTCTCCAATCATGCAATAATATTTTACAATATAAAAACAAAGACTTCAATAATTCATTATTTGATTTTTATGTAAACACATGCTATAATGTATTTACATATTTTTTATAGGAGGTGGCATTATGGCCAATAAACATTATGAAACATGCAGTTGTGCAGAAAAATGTACAGAATGCAAATGCAACCCGTCCACCAAAGATGATTCCAAACCTTACTTTGGAAGTTATCCATTTGATCTGGAAGAAAGAATCAGCAATTTCATTGATTCTCAGCCAAGGATCAGATCGTCAAAGCAAGAAGTATAATTAGATCATCTTATAACTTAAGGAGGTATACACTATGGCAGAAGCAGTAAAAAGTCTTGAAATTAATGAGTTACGGGATAAGTTAACAGCTTTCCTTAACAAAGTCGGAATATCCGGCAGTGCAGATGTAACCATAAACGATAAAGAGGATGAATATATCATCAAAATTGGTGAACATACCTTTATTGGTTTTTATCCGCAAGAGGAAAATATATTTACACTGCAGATTATTAACTCATACAAGGAACTTCCGACTGACATCAACGTTGATTACATCGAAGCATTTGTCTTTGATGCAAGAACTTTTATTCCTTTAAAATTCATCATCTACCAATACCCACAGTCACAGACATACTACATCAATGATGGTGAATTCAAAAAAGGGATGCTGCTTTACGAAACCGCTTGCCCATTCTCAGGTGGAGTATCCACAATGGAATTTGCAAAGCCGGTTTTCGAATCAGAGATTATCGATTTTGAACTGTTAAAATCTCTTTGATTCGCCCCCATATAGACACATACCTAGCAAAAACTCTCCATGGCCTAATCAGCCGTGGAGAGTTTTTCTTTTATAACTTAGATTTTAATTTTCCCTTTATCTCAGGTCAATATAAAATAAAATTTAAACTTCTCAACTTAGTTCAGTAAATTAGAACTTAATCTTTTCCTCAAACTAAATCAGTATAATTAAAATTTAATTTTTTCAGAAATCCAAGCCCCAAGTTCATCAATTTTAACTCTGATTTGTTCCATTGTATCTCTATCTCTTATAGTTACTGATTCATCTTCTAATGTATCAAAATCTACAGTTACACAATATGGTGTTCCTATTTCATCTTCTCTTCTAT
>OGGJ01002089.1_pt1 | contig 14730 bp, 12 predicted proteins | sample 1571071 | NCBI WGS metagenome assembly OGGJ01 (sample SAMEA2581954, study PRJEB24529) | metagenome | biome: Human gut stool | place: China | collected 2011
CCGCAGACAGCGCCGCGCCGCGCCGAAGCGCCGCTGGGCGGCGGCACGAGCCACCATACGGCTCAGCGCCACAGGCAGTCCCGCCGTAGACAGCACCAGCAGCAGACTGTAGATATTGTAGGCGGCGTAAAAATGCGCCATGCCCTCTCTGTCCAGCAGATTCCCCAGCGGGATCTTGTACAGGGCGCCCAGCAGCTTTGTTGCCGCCACAGCCCCGGCCAGAATGGCCGCGCCGCCCATGAAGTTTTGCCGCCGGTGGGTCATGGTGCCTCCTTATCTCACCGCCCCATCTCCTGATGAAAGCGGCGGAACGCCTCTAAATTCTCCGTCAGCTTTTCCGGCCGCTGGATATACTCCAGCGGGAATTTGGGGTGGAACACGCGCTCGATGCGGTTCCGCTTTGCGTCCACCATCTTGGTGGAGCCGCCCGCGCCCAGAGACAGGATGCTGTGCAGCTCCTCCATGATGTAGATATTATACAGGCCCTCCGCCCCGGATATGCACCAGCCTACATTCTCAAAGCTGCCGGACATATATTTCTGGCGGTAGAGGTAATAGGGGGCGAAGCCCTTTTCCCGCAGCGCCGGATCGGCATAGTCCAGCATGGCAGCCACGTCCTCCGCCGAGGGAATGGGCAGGCCCTCCAGCAGGATGCGGCTGCCCTTCTTCAGACTCAGGGTGTGCACGGTGATGTTGTCCGCGCCGAAGGTCAGGCACGTATCCAACGTCCGGCGAAAGCCCTCCGGTGTGTCGGCGGGCAGCCCGGCGATCAGGTCCATGTTCACATGGGGAAAGCCCATGGAGGTGGCCAGCTCCATGGCCTTTTCGATATCCTCCGGGCTGTGCTTCCGGCCGATGGCGGAGAGCACCCGGGGCTCCAGCGACTGGGGATTTACGCTGATCCGGTCCGCACCGTGATCCAGCAGCACCTGCAGATTCTCCCGGTCGATGGTGTCCGGCCGTCCCGCCTCGATGCAGTATTCCACGCAGTCGGACAGGTCGAAATTCCGGTTCACCGCCGTCAGCAGCGCATCCATTTGACTGGCGGACAGGGTGGTGGGCGTGCCGCCGCCCATGTAGAACGACTTGATCCGCAGGCCTGCCTCCTTCACCATGCGGCCCGCGGCCTCCACCTCCGCCGTCAGCGCCGCCAGATACGGCTCCATCAGCTTAAAGGATTTTTCCACCGACGCCGACACGAAGCTGCAATAGGCGCAGCGGGTGGGGCAGAAGGGGATGCCGATGTACAGAGAGATGTCCTCGGGGCGCAGGTCGCTCCTGGCCTTCAGGCCCGCCTCGGCGCTCTCCAGCGCCAGACGCCGCCGCGCCGGGGAGACGCAGTACGTATCCCGCAGCACCCGGTCCGCCTGGGCGGGGGTCATGCCGTCCTCCAGCATGGTCCGCACCAGCTTGGCCGGGCGGATGCCCGTCAGCGCGCCCCAGCTGGGCGTCACGCCGGTGACGTCCCGGGCCGCCCGGAAAAAGGACAGCTTCAGCGCACGCTGACGCAGGCGTTCCCGTTCGTATGCGTCGGAAACGCCTGCGGTCCGAACGCGGGCCTCGCCCCGCGCCGTTTTGCCGCCATAGGTCAGTGTCGTGACCCCGGTGGCATATACATTGCCCTCATGCAGTGTGACCTCCGCGTGGCTGTCCCCGTCCTCGCCCTCATATACCGGGCGCTCCTCCGGGAAAAAGGCCAGCAGGCTCTGCTCGATGGCGTAGCGGTCCTCGTGACCGCGCAGGTTCAGCTTCATTGCGCCGTCCCCTGCCGCATATAGGGGTTCATGCGGCGCTCAAAGTCCAGCGTCGTTTCCCGGTCATGGCCGGGCAGGACCCGCCAGTCGCCCTCCAGGGTGGCCAGCCGCGCCAGAGAGGTCAGCATCTTGGGATAGCTGCCGCCGGGGAAGTCGCACCGCCCGCAGGAGCAGCGGAACAGGGTATCCCCGGCAAAGATCACGTGCTCCCGGTCCAACAGCAGACACACGGAGCCCTCGGAGTGGCCCGGTGTTTCCATGACCCGCAGGGACAGCCCGCCCAGGGGCAGCACGTCGCCCTCCTTATAATACCGCTGGTGCTGCTCGTCCACCCGGGTGAACAGCAGCTCGCCGCCCCGCCCGGTCACGCTGTCCTTCTCGTGGATGTACACCGGTACGTCCGGGTATCTCTCCAGCAGGGGCCGCACGGCGGAGGTGTGGTCAAAGTGCCCGTGGGTCAGCAGGATATATTTGAGCGCGCAGCCGCTTTGGCGCACCAGCTTCTCTACCCGGGCGGCATCGTCGCCGGGGTCGATCAGGGCACAGACCTTCGCGTCCTCGTCGCACAGCAGGTAGCAGTTGGTCATGATAGGGCCCACTTGCAGTGTTTTGATGGTCATGGTGTCCTCCTTACAGGGTGTCGGTGTCCAGAATGATGGTCAGTGGTCCATCATTCTGGCTGTCCACCTGCATATAGGCGCCGAATTCACCCGTCTCGGTGTGAAAGCCCTTGTCCTGGCACAGCTGCACAAACTTTTCGTACAGGGGGATGGCCACCTCCGGCCGCGCCGCCGCAAGAAAGTCCGGCCGCCGGCCCTTCTTGCAGTTGGCGTACAGCGTGAACTGGGACACGATCAGCAGCTCTCCGCCCACATCCGTCAGGCTGCGGTTCATTTTTTCATGTTCGTCCTCAAAGATACGCAGGCCGGTGAGCTTGTCGGCCAGCTTCTCCGCCTGTGCCTCGGTGTCCTCATGGGTCACACCCAGCAGCACCAAAAAGCCCTCGCCGATCTGCCCGATGACCTTGCCGTCCACGGAAACGCTGGCGTGTTTTACACGGGTCAATACAGCACGCATAATTCTATCTCCTTTATACTGTTTGTATTCACATTGGCCTTATCCGGCCGGTCTTGTCACCCGCATGACGCCCGATATCTGCTCGATGCGGCGCATGACGCTGCGCAGCTGCTCGCTGTCCGGCACGTCGATGTCCAGCGACAGCAGGGCAAAGCCGTCCGGCGTGCTCCGGGCATTCAGCGAGGAGACGTGGGTCTTGGTGCTGGATAGCACCGTGGATACGTCCATGATGATGTTGATGCGGTCCTTGGCGGTGATCTCCAGCGTGGTGCGGTAGCTCTCCCGCGTGTCGCTGCCCCAGGAGACCTTGATCCACCGGCCCGCCTCGTTGGGCTTACGGCGGGCGGGATCGGCGTTGGGACAGTCCGCCCGGTGGACGGAGATGCCGTAGCCGCGGGTGATGAAGCCCACGATATCGTCTCCCGGCACAGGGGTGCAGCACTTGGAGAACTTCACCAGACAGTTGGTCAGTCCCTCCACCACAATGCCCTGCTCGCTTCTGGTGCGCTGGGGCACGGCGGGGCGCATGATCTGCGGCTGATCCGCCACAGGCACCTCCTCCTGCCGCTCCGTCTGGTGCTGGTGGATGATGCGCTGGATGTCCTCCCGCAGTCGGCCGACGACCTTCAGTGCAGAAATGCCGCCGTAGCCGATGGCGGCGTACATATCGTCCAGTGACGTGAAGCACAGCTTCTTCAGCACGCCGGGCAGGTTCTCCTCGTTGGTCAGCTCCTTCAGCGTCACGCCGGTGCGCTTCAGTTCCGACTCGAAGCTCTGCCGCCCGTTGACGATGTTCTCGTCCCGCTTTTCCTTCTTGAACCACTGGCGTATTTTACTGCGGGCGTTGCTGCTGCGGGCGATCTTCACCCAGTCACGGCTGGGGCCGTGGGCGGATTTGCTGGTCATCACCTCCACCACGTCGCCGTTGCGGAGGTGGTAGTCGAACTGCACGATCCGCCCGTTGACCTTGGCACCCACCATGTGGTTGCCGATGGCGGAGTGTATGGTATAGGCGAAGTCGATGGGCGTGGCGCCGGCCGGCAGGTTGATCACGTCGCCGTTGGGCGTGAACACGAACACCTCGTCGGCGAACATGTCCACCTTCAGAGAGTGGATGAAGTCCTCGGCGTCGGCGTCCTCCTGGTTTTCCAGCAGGCGGCGCACCCACTCATAGCTGCGCTCGTCCCCGGCGCCCTGGCCGTTCTGCTTGTACTTCCAGTGGGCGGCCACGCCGTACTCCGCCACCTCGTGCATCTCCTTCGTCCGGATCTGTACCTCGAAGGGGATGCCGCTTTCGCCCACCACCGTGGTGTGCAGGCTCTGGTACATATTGGGCTTCGGCGTGCCGATGTAATCCTTGAACCGGCCCAGAATGGGCTTGAACAGGTCGTGGATGATGCCCAGCACGTTGTAGCAGTCCGCCACCGTGTCCACGATGACCCGGAAGGCGAACAGATCGAATACATCGTCCAGGCTCTTGTTCTGGGTGTACATTTTGCGGTAGATGGAGTAGGGGTGCTTCATCCGGCCATAGACCGTGGCGTCGATGCCCTCCTCCTTCAGCCGCGTGACGATGCGGTCGTGGACGGCGGACATAAAACCGTCGTACTCCGCGGCCTTCTCATCCAGCGCCTCGGTGATCTCCCGGTAGCCCACCGGGTCCAGATACTTCAGCGACAGATCCTCCAGCTCCCATTTCATCTTCTGCATACCCAGTCGGTGTGCGATGGGAGCGTAGATCTCCATAGTCTCAAAGGACTTCTGCTTCTGCTTCTCCGGTGTCTGGTACTCCATGGTCCGCATATTGTGCAGCCGGTCGGAGATCTTGATGAGGATGACCCGGATGTCCTTGGCCATGGCCATCAGCATCTTCCGCAGGTTCTCCATCTGCTCCTCCTCCTTGGAGGTGTAATGGACACGGGTCAGCTTGCTGACGCCCTCCACCAGGTCCGCCACCGTAGGGGAAAACAGCTTTGCCAGCTCCTCGTGGGTGGCGGTAGTATCCTCGATGGTGTCGTGCAGCAGGGCCGCCACAATAGACTCTGTGTCCAGGTGCAGCTCCTCCGCCACGATCTGTGCCACCGCCAGGGGATGTGTGATAAAGGGCGAGCCGTCCTTGCGGTTCTGCCCCGCGTGGTGGGTATCGGCGAATTCATAGGCGGCGCGTATCTGGTCAAAGCCCGCCGCCGGGTTGTAGCCCTTTACCGTCTCCACAAGATGTTCGTATTGCTCCTGAGGTGTCACAGCGCACCGCCTCCCTTCTCGTTATCGTTTTGCAGCGTGTTCATCAGCGGCGACTGATCCAGTGCTACGTGTTGTCCCCGCCGCAGGTGCAGCGTGATGGCGTCGCCGTTCAGCTGCCAGTCCAGCAATCCCCGTTCCCGGAACACCGCGGCGCACATGGCTGCCCGCAGTACCGGTTCCGCGCCGCCCAGCTCCGCCGCCATCAGCCGCAGCAGCGGCAAGCGGTCTGTGGTCAGCCCGTCCTCGGGCACTGTCCGGTCTAAAAACCGCCAGGCGGCGGCGAATTGCTCCCGGGTGGGCAGCGCCCGCCGCGCCTCCCGCAGAGAAACGGCCTTTCCGGCGGCGCACCGGTGGGCCAGTGTCAGCGCCTCCTGCTCCCGTCCGCTGGCGCAGAGGGAGGGCCGGATGTCCACCATCTGCAGCTGCACCGTCCGGCTGCCCCGGAACTCATTGATCTGCAAATAAAATGCCGCGTCCACCCGGTCGCCCGGATGGCACCCGCAGCGCTCGGCCACGGTGGAGAAGAATATGCCGTCGAACTGGGCGCAGCCCTTGCCCAGCCGCAGCTTCAGGTGTCGGTTCTGGCCCACGTTCTGGGTCCGCAGCAGCGTGGCGCCCAGCAGGCAGAACAGCGGTCTGGCGTTGCCGCTGCCATAGGGCTCCAGCACGGACAGGGCCTCCAGCTCCTCCAGCGTCACCGCGGCGGGGTGGGCGATGGCCACGTCGATCTCCAGCGCCGACTCCGGCTGCTGTCCGCCGCAGTAGCTGCGGGCGTATTCATTCATCCGGTCCCGGAAGGCCGGTATGTTGTCCCGGTCGATGGTAAAGCCCGCCGCCAGCTCGTGCCCGCCGAAGCCCAGCAGCAGGTCCTTGCAGTTTTCCAGCGCGGCGAACAGATTAAAGCCGCCCCAGCTGCGGCAGCTGCCTTTGCCGGTGCTGCCGTTCAGATGGATCATAAAGCTGGGCCGGGAGTATTTTTCCGACAGGCGGCTGGCCACGATGCCCACCACGCCCTGGTGCCACCGGCTGCTCTCCAGCACCAGCGCGCTGCGCTGGCGCTCCGGCATCCGGTCGATCATCTCCTCCGCCTGGGTGTAGATATCCTGCTCTACGTTCTGGCGCTCCCGGTTCAGAGCGCACAGCTCCTTAGCCATGGCCTCCGCCGCGGCGGGATCGGTGCACAGCAGCAGCTCCGCCGCCTTGTCCGCCGCGCCCATGCGTCCGGCAGCGTTGATCCGCGGCGCCAGCACAAAGCCGATCTGCACCGAAGAGATCTCCTTCCCGCTCAGACCCGCCTCCCGCAGCAGGGCGTGCAGGCCGATAAAGTCCGAATGCTCCAGCGTGGCCAGCCCGCGGGAGACGATGGTGCGGTTTTCGCCGGACATCTGCATGACGTCCGCTACCGTGCCGATGGCCGCCAGTGTGCAGTACCGGGCAAAGAGAGGCTCCTCCCGGTCCGGCCCGCCCAGGGCCAGCACCAGCTTCAGCGCCACGCCGCAGCCGGCCAGATGCTTGAAGGGGTACGCGCAGTCCGCCCGGTGGGGGTCCACCACAGCCACGGCCCGGGGCAGGACCTCCCGGCACTCGTGGTGGTCGGTGATGACCACGTCCAGCCCCAGTGAGTTGGCGTAGTCCACCTCCTCCACACCGGTGATGCCGCAGTCCACCGTTACCAGCAGGCGCACGCCCTGGTCGAAAAGGCCCTTGATGGCGTCACGGCTGAGACCGTAGCCGTCCTCGATGCGCCGGGGAATGTAGTGCACCACGTCGGCGCCCCGGCTCTTGAGATAGTCTACCAGAATACAGGTGGCGGTAATGCCGTCCACATCATAGTCGCCGAACACGGCGATCCTCTCGCCGCCCGCGATCGCCTGCTGCACACGCGCCGCGGCCTTGTCCATGTCCCGCATCAGAAAGGGACTGATGGTCAGCTTGTCCTCACGCTCCAGAAAGGCGGCGGCCTGCTCCGGCGTTTCGATGCCGCGGGCGGAGAGCACGGCGGCCACCAGATAGGGATAGCCGGCCGCGCGCAGACATGCCTGCGCCTCCGGCTTTTCCGGCGCGATATGCCACTTGCTGAACCGCACGGCGGTCACCTTCCTCTCTGCATGATAAATGGAACTTTCATCCCATGATAACATTACTAATACTTTATTATATCAACATCGTGCGGAAAGGTAAAGAAAAAATTTCTTTTCCGCACCTGTTCGGAAAAGAAAACAACAGCTTGCAATCCGCGGCCATATGGTCTATGATGGATACAATACAGACAGAATCGAGGAACTGCTCATGCGCCCTGACGGAAAGCGAGTAAAGGACCTGCCCCCCATCGTGGCAGCCATTCCCTACATCATGCCCAAGCGGTACGATGCCTGGAATACCATCACCGAAAACATCGACGAGGAGGGCATCAAAGCCTATATCCGCGAAAAACGGCGCGCTGGGATCCGCATCAACCACATGGCGGTGATCATCGCCGCCTATTACAAGGCCTATCAGACCAACCCCAAGCTCAACTGGTTCGTGGTCAACAGTCATCTCTATGAGCGCAACCATTTCTGCGTCTCCTTTGTCATCCTGAAAAAGCGGGCCGACGGCAGCCCGGATGAGACAACGCTGAAGATCTATCTGGAGCCCAAGGACACTATTTTCACCATCAACCAGAAGATCACCGATGCCATCGCCGCCAACAGCCAGACAGAGCAGAAGAACAGCACCGACAAGTTCGCCAAGATGATGTTCTCCATCCCCGGCCTGCCCAAGTTCGTGATCTGGCTGGCCTACCATCTGGATAAGCACGGCCTGCTGCCCCGGAAGATCGTTGACCTGAGTCCCTTCCACACCAGTATGTTCATCACCAACCTGGCCTCCATCAAGACCAGCTATATCCACCACCACTGCTATGAGTTCGGCACCACCAGCGTGTTCGTCTGCATGGGCAAGCCGGTGCCCAACTACATGAACGGCGACCTCAGCAAGAAGATGATGCCTCTGGGTATCGTTATGGACGAGCGCATCTGCACCGGCTATGAGTATGCAGCCTTCTGCCACGACTTCCGCAAGTGCCTCCGTGACCTCACCTGCCTGGAGACGCCCTTCGACGGCAGCGCCCCGGCTGAGATGCCGCAGGCAGAGGAAGCGGCTCCCGCCGAAGCGTGAATACAACAAGCCCCGGAGCGATGCCCCGGGGCTTGTTCTCTGCATATTACCAGTTATCCTCACCAAAGGGGTCGTGGGGACGGAACTGATCGTCGTCCTCCGGCCGCGGCGGGAAGAAGCCTACGCCCTTGATCTTTTTAATCTCCTGGAAGAAGGCGATGTTGGCCTGCGCCCGGTAGGGCGCCACCCAGATATCCAGAATGCCCAGTGTCAGACTCACCAGAATATTCCAGCCGATGAAGCTCAGATCCAGCACGAACAGCTGCCACTTGAAGCCTAGGGTCTGGGCCTTGCTCATGTTGAGGGCCTCCATGACGCCGATCTCCGGGTTTTCGCACAGGTTCAGCATAGCAAAGCGGTAGCGGTAGGCCGCCACGATGCCGGGGATCACCAGCAGCAGCGTCCACAGGGAGATGAAGATGACCTGCACGACATACAGCAGGATGACCTTCCCGGCAAAGGCAAAGCCGTCGAACAGCGTCACATACGGCATCTCCTCACCACGGCGGATGCCCAGGTGGTACAGGGACGCACCGACGGTGAGCACCACGCCAAGCAGCGTGCACACGATGGTCACAAACCACACCGCAAAAGCGGGGAACGCCCGGTGCAGCGCCAGGAAGCTCAGATCCATATCGAACCGCAGGGAGTAGACATAGGCGAACTCGTCGTCCATCTGCACATAGTCGCTGATGCCGTTGATGACGAACATGATGGCCAGCAGCACCAGCGTAAACAGGTAGGGGCTGACCTGTGCGGTCTTCAGCAGCATCTTGGACTCCCGCTTCAGGGAACCACGGTCAAGTACCATACTAAAATACCATCCTTTCGGAATAGAGTTTGATATCCGGCGGAGGACCGTCTGCCGCAGTGCAGGAAGTTTTTTCCGGCGGTGTCCGTCCCTCTACCGTATAGTGTAGCACAGCTGCCCGAAAAACACAAGAGGCGGTCTTTGCCGGTGAAGTTTCCGACAAAAACCGCAAAAAAACGTGGGAATTTCAACGCGGGGCTGGACAAGAGAAAAGTTTTGTTGTAATATTTAAGATAGTATGCGGTGGCATAGCGCCACCCGGTAGTAAGATGAGGTGAAGACAATGGCACAAGCTTTCTTTGGCGGCGTTCATCCCAACGACATGAAGGCCGCAACCAATGAAAAGGCCATCGAAAAGCTGGCGGCGCCGGCTGAGGTGGTCATTCCCATGTCTATGCACATCGGTGCGCCTTGCAAGCCTATTGTAGCGGTAGGCGACAAGGTTAAAATTGGACAGAGGATCGGCGAACCCGGCGGATTTGTTTCCGCCCCCATCCACGCCAGCATCTCCGGCACGGTCAAGGCCGTGGAGCCCCGTCCCTTCTCTATGGGCGGCAAGATGATGTCCGTGGTCATTGAAAACGATTTCCAGGATGAGGTGTCCGAGGAAGTCAAGCCCGTGGCGGATCCCGACAGCCTGACGCCCGAGCAGCTGGTGGAGATCGTCAAGAACGCCGGCATCGTCGGCCAGGGCGGCGCGACATTCCCCACCCATGTGAAGATCTCTTCCGGTCTGGGCAAGGTGGACTATGTGATCATCAATGCCGCGGAGTGCGAGCCGTACATCACCGGCGACCACCGCACCTGTCTGGAGCGTCCGGAGCAGGTCATCAAGGGCGCGACCCTGCTGGCCAAGTGTTTCGGCGTGGATAAGGTGTACATCGGCATCGAGGCCAACAAGCAGAACGCGGCTGACGTCCTGAACGCCAAGATCGCGGAGCTGAACGCCCCCGTGGTGGTGGAGGTCCTGCACACCCGCTATCCCCAGGGCGCTGAGAAGCAGCTGGTCCAGGCCGTCTCCGGCCGTCAGGTGCCCAGCGGCAAGCTGCCTGCCGACGCGGGCTGCTGCATCTTCAACCTGAATACCACCTGCGCCATCTACCGCGCGGTGTATGAGGGTATGCCCGTGGTCAACAAGATCGTCACCGTCTCCGGTTCCGGCGTCATCGAGCCCAAGAACATCGAGTGCCCCATCGGCACCCCCATCACCAAGCTGTTTGACGCCTGCGGCGGCCTGAAGGACGAGACCTACAAGCTCATCATGGGCGGCCCGATGATGGGCCTGGCCCAGTACGACGTGGACGTCTCCGTGGGCAAGGGCACCGGCGCCATGCTGGCCTTCGCCGACAAGGAGGAGCAGTACGTCGAGGATCCCCAGTGTATCCGCTGCGGCAAGTGCGTGGGCGTGTGCCCCATCCGTCTGGAGCCCATTTTCATGTACAAGTACCTGATGAAGGGCGACGTGGACACCTGGCAGAACGTGCTGCACGGCATGGACTGCATCGAGTGCGGCGCCTGCACCTACACCTGTCCTGCCCGCCTGCCCCTGACCCATGCGTTCCGCCTGGGCAAGCAGGAGGTCAACAACGCGAGAATGGCCGCCAAGGCCAAGGCGGAGGCCGAGGCAAAGGCCGCTGCCGAAAAGAAGGAGGCGTAAACCATGACTGATTACAAGAATCTCAAGCTGATCGCGTCCTCCTCCCCCCACATCCGTTCCAACGAGGATACCCGCAGCATCATGCTGGACGTGATCATCGCGCTGCTGCCCGCACTGGCCTGGAGCGTGTACTGCTTCGGCTGGAAGGCTCTGCTGCTGACCGCTGTCTCCGTGGTGTCCTGCGTGTTCTTTGAGTGGGCCTACCGCAAGGCCATGAAGAAGTCCTGCATGGTGGGCGATCTGTCCGCCGTGGTCACCGGTATCCTGCTGAGCTTCGTGTGCCCCGTTGACCTGCCCTGGTGGGTCATCATCATCGGCGCGTTCTTCTCCATCGTTGTGGTCAAGCAGCTTTACGGCGGCATCGGCTGCAACTTCCTGAACCCCGCGCTGGCAGGCCGTGCGTTCCTGCTGGCCAGCTATGCCACCTGGATGACCACCTGGGCCATTCCCCAGATCCGTCCCGATGTCACCTCCGCCGCCACCCCCATGGCCATCATGAAGGAGGGCACCGAGGAGGCGTTCACCACACTGATGAGCAACTACTCCATCGGTGATATGTTCCTGGGCAAGGTCGGCGGCTCCCTGGGTGAGGTCTCCGCCCTGTGTCTGCTGGTGGGCGGTGTCTACCTGCTCATCCGCAAGGTCATCTCCTGGCAGATCCCCGTGGCGTACATCGGCACCGTGGCTATCCTGACCCTGATCGCGGCGCCCGCCGGTATCGACAACGTGCAGTATATGCTGTACAACGTGTTCGGCGGCGGCCTGATGCTGGGTGCCATCTTCATGGCTACCGACTATGCCACCTCCCCCGTCACTAAGCCCGGCCAGCTGATCTTCGGTCTCGGCTGCGGTCTGCTGACCTGCTTCATCCGCCGCTTCGGCTCCTATCCCGAGGGCGTCTGCTATTCCATCCTGATCATGAACTGCACCACCTGGCTGCTGGATAAGTACATCCGTCCCGTCATCTATGGTGCGCCCAAGAAAGAAAAGAAGGAGGCGGCGAAGTAATGAAGATCTCCGGTAAGTTTATTCTCAAGGTCGCCGGCACCTTGACTGTTATTTCCCTCGTTGTGGCCGCCCTGCTGGGTCTGGTCGACAACGTGACCGCCGACAAGATCGCCGCCATCGATGCGGAGAACACCCGCATCGCCATGAGCGCTGTGGCTCCCGAGGGCAGCGAGTTTGGCGACAAGCTGGACATCACCGACGACATGACCGCGGCGGCTGCCTCTCAGGGCGGCAAGCTGGTGGAGCTGTATCCCATGACCACCGCCGGCGCCGACAACGGCTATGTTATGAAGATCTCCGCCTCCGGCTCCCAGGGCAGCATCGTGATGATGGTGGGCGTGGACGCCGACAAGGCCATCACCGGCATCTCCGTGGTCAGCCACGCCGAGACGTCCGGCATCGGCACCAAGGTCGTGGGCAACGAGCCCAACGCCGCCGGCGAGCCGGTCCTGGATCAGTTCATCGGTGAGAGCGGCGCGGGCTCCCTGGTGGTGGGCAAGAACATCATCGCTGTGTCCGGTGCTACCGTCTCCACCAAGGGCATCAACATGGGCGCCAATGCCGCTCTGGCTGTTGCCGAGCTGCTGGGCTAAGAAAGGAGGAGCTGCATTTATGAATTTCGGTAAGCAACTGAAAGAGGGCCTCATCACACAGAACCCTGTGCTGGTGCAGGTGCTGGGTATGTGCTCCACCATGGCCATCACCACGTCGTTCTTCAACGGCCTGGGCATGGGCGTGTCCGTGCTCATTATCCTGACCCTCTCCAACGTCTTCATCTCCCTGCTGCGCAAGATCATTCCCAACGAAGTGCGTATCGCCTGCTATATCGTGGTCATCGCCGGCTTCGTCACCTGCGTGGACCTGCTGCTCAAGGCGTTTGTTCCCGCCCTGTCCAGCTCTCTGGGCGTGTTTATCCCCCTGATCGTCGTGAACTGCATCATCCTCGGCCGTGCGGAGGGCTTCGCCTCCAAGAACGGCGTGGGTGCCTCCGCGGTGGACGGCATCTGCCAGGGCATCGGCTATACTCTCGTGCTGATCGTCATGTGCGTATTCCGTGAGTTCTTCGGCGCCGGCACGTTCGGCGGCGGTCTGCTGGGCGGCGGCGCACTGGGCAGCGCACCCGGCGTTGAGATCTTCCCCGCCGAGTACGGTGTCAGCGTGTTGACGCTGCCCGTGGGCGGCTTCCTGACGCTGGGCTGCCTCATCGCTGTGATGCAGTGGGCTCTGGCCAAGAGCGAAAAGAAAAAGGAGGCCAAGTAAGCTATGAGTGTGACTACCTTGCTCGCCATCTCTCTTGGCGCTATTCTGACCAATAACTTCATCTTTGCCCAGTTCCTGGGCATCTGCCCCTTCCTGGGCGTGTCCAAGAAGATCGACACGGCCATCGGTATGGGCGCCGCCGTGACCTTCGTTATGGGTCTGGCCTCCGCATTCTGCTACCTGATCAACATGGTGCTGGTGTCCCTGCATCTGGAGTTCATGCAGACCGTGGCCTACATTCTGGTCATCGCCGGTCTGGTGCAGTTTGTGGAAATGTTCCTGAAGAAGAACATCCCCACCCTGTACACCGCCCTGGGCGTCTACCTGCCCCTGATCACCACCAACTGCGCCGTGCTGGGCGTGGCTCTGCTGAATACCCAGAATGACTACAACTTCATCGAGTCCGTGGTCTACGGCATCACCGGCGGTCTGGGCTTCCTGCTGGCTATCTTCCTGTTCGCGGCTGTCCGCGAGCAGCTGGAGGTCTCCGGCGACAACCCCAAGGCCTTTGACGGCTTCCCCATCGCGCTGGTCACCGCCGGCCTGATGGCTCTGGCCTTCATGGGCTTCAGCGGCCTGAAGGTCTGGTAAGGAGGTAAGGAACTATGACTATTGTATACGCGATCGCCGTTCTGGGCGTACTCGCCATTGTGTTCGGTCTGATCCTCGCTGTTGCCGCTAAGGTCTTCGAGGTCGAGGTCGATCCCCGTCTGCCTGAGATCCAGGCATGTCTGGCCGGCGCCAACTGCGGCGGCTGCGGCTATCCCGGCTGCGGCGGCTGCGCCGAGGCGATCCTGGCCGGCAAGGCCCCCGTTACCGCCTGTGCCCCCGCCGGCCCCGAGAATGCGGCGAAGATCGCCGCCATCATGGGCATGGAGGCTCCCTCCGGCGACAAGATGGTGGCGCACGTGCTGTGCAACGGCGGCTGCAACGCCAAGGATAACTTCGAGTATCGCGGCGTAGAGGACTGTCTGGCTGCCACCAAGGTCTGCGGCGGCGACGCCAAGGCCTGTCGTTACGGCTGCTTCGGCTTCGGCTCCTGCGTGGCGGCCTGTAAGTTCGACGCCATCCATGTCATCAACGGCGTTGCCGTGGTCGACAAGGAGAAGTGCACCAACTGCGGTGCCTGCCGCGCTGCCTGCCCGCACCACCTGATCGTGGAGGTGCCCTACAAGCAGAAGGTGTTCGTCAACTGCTCCAACAAGGACAAGGGCCCCGCTGTGACCAAGGTCTGCGCCAACAGCTGCATCGCCTGCGGCATGTGCGAGCGCACCTGCAAGTTCGATGCCATCCATGTCATCGACAACGTGGCCGTCATCGACTACAGCAAGTGCAAGAACTGCACTATGTGCGCCAAGGCCTGCCCGCGCAACGCCATTGAGCCTATCCCCACGCCTGAGGAGAAGGAGAAGTTCAAGGCCGCGCAGAAGGCCGCTGCCGAGAAGAAGGCCGCCGCTGCCAAGGCTGCTGCCGAGGCCGCTGAGGCTCCCAAGGCGGAGTAACTCCCTGCAATACGCATCCCCCCGGCGTCAGCCGGGGGGATATTTCTTGCAAAAAAGCAGGCACACATAGTGTGCCTGCTTTTTTTGCGTCTGAGCATTATCCCGCCATGATCTCAAATTTGAGCACGCCCTCCGCCGCGGCGGCACGGGTCATCAGATCATCCAGCTCCTCGGACATATCGCCCGTCTCCGCGGAGATGGTCACGCCGGCGCAGCCGTTGGTGGGGATGGTCTGGTTGATGGTCAGGATGTTGGCGC
>OGGJ01002094.1_pt1 | contig 14691 bp, 18 predicted proteins | sample 1571071 | NCBI WGS metagenome assembly OGGJ01 (sample SAMEA2581954, study PRJEB24529) | metagenome | biome: Human gut stool | place: China | collected 2011
TAATATAAACTAATTTAAATCATGTCTGAGAAAATTTCTTTGGACAGTAGTGATATCATTCATATAACAACGTCCAGAACTGTTACAAGCTCCACATGCCACACAACCTGATATAGCCTGTTTGCCTATCCAGAAAGTCTCACAATTTATGCCCTGTTCTTCAAGACCTTTGCCAACTTCAAGCAATGCCGTATAGGTGCAGCCTTCTTTATGCGGACTGCCGTTCACCAAAAGGACGTTCATCTTTCTATCAACAGCGTTCCCTTTCATCAACTCAAGAGCTTCTACACCACTGATACCCAATCCTACACCAGCTGTTATCGCCCCAATTTTTTTCAATGCTTCACGTCTGGTTATTTTTCTTATATCTTCATCCATATCAAATTATTTTAAGAATGATTGCTTTTCAATCCAAGCTTGTATTATCTGTTCCGCATCAGAAACATTACGTGAGGCAACAGAAGGACCTTCAACAACATGGGCTTGGGGTTCCAGCTTTCTAATTGTTTCTACCGATTGAGAAAAACGGCTGCCACCGTGCGTTACAAATGGTACAACCGTTTTATCCTTGAAATCATATACATCAAAGAATGAATATATCGCCATAGGCATATCGTACCACCAGTTCGGATAACCAACAAATATGACATCATATTCTTGCAGATTCTCTATTTTCGACTTCAACTGAGGCCTTTCTCCAGCCTCTGCTTCACGTTTGGCTTCATCAATAAGTGCTTTATGGGGAGCAGGATATTGTTTGTCAGTTTTGATAGAAAATAGTTCGCCTCCAGTAGCATTGGCAATCATCATAGCCACATATTCGGTATTCCCATACAATTTACCGGATTTCAAGACACGACTGGCTCCGGTAGAAGCATCTACGCCATCCGGTTCCGGCCAAGTAAAATAAGCGACCAACACCCTTTTCCCAGAGTGATTCGGTTGATGTGACATAATATTGTTGTTCGGCCTGCCACTAATAGCATAACCTGTTACTATCATAATAGCTAAAACCATCATGATAATCCTTTTGATGAAGATTTTTCTATCCATAGTTATCTCCTTTCTGTTTGATAATTATTAATAATTGTTATAATATTTACTTTTCTATACCTGATTATTCATTCAAGCCTGAAATAAGTCTTTACTGAATGATAGATATTCTACTTATGTAAAGTTTAATAGCAAAAGTAACTGAAACACAGTTATTATTACTTATACAGATTGCTGTTTAGCATACCAGTATCGCTGTTTTACCGCAAAGAATGTATTTAAGCGTTGAAAGGAACTGAACCAGAAATTTATGCGATACTTCCAAGCATTTGGAATTTTAAAAGCCAAAGCCGAATCTTACCCATTAAGAGTCTGATACGGCTTTGGTGTACAACAGTATTATTTGACTATTTATTATCAGGAATCATCTCGTTAAGACAAGCAATCGCATTCAGTGTTCTGGGATAACCAATATATGGCAGAAGTTGAGTTATAACATCAAGAAGCTTCTTTTTGTCATTACCGACATGCAAATTAGCTTGGATATGACCTTTGACTTGCGATTCACATCCTCCGAGAGATACGAGCATAGAAAATGTAAGCAGTTCGCGTTGCTGTTTGTCAAGTCCAGTACGTGTCTGGTAATCTCCAAAGCAATTGGCAGAAAGGAAACGCTGGATATGCATCTGGTCGGCAGGAGAATTCCTGTACATATTATCTATGATATCTTCACCTACCATTTCTTTCTGCACGGCCAATCCCTTTTCAAATCGGGTTTGGGATGTAGTTGTGGATTGTGGCGGCAACGGTAACTTGACACCATTCTGTTTCAGGAAGTCATTGGCCACACCGATAAAATCAACGACCTTCGCTATTCCGACATAAGGCACGGCATGATATAACACTTCTTTTATTTCTACAGGCGACATACCGTTCGCCAATCCAGCACGAAGCATCATACGGTATTCTCCAACGGTATGCTGGGCTATTGTAGATGCCATCGTAACCATAATGCGCGTTTTCGTGTCAAGATCTCCATGTGAAAGAATCTCATCAAATGCAAAATTATCGAACACCTCTATCAGTTCAGGATCGGTCTGTTTGGTCTGCGAGACATATCCGGGAAACCAGCTATCATGATTCCGGACAGCAGATTCAGTCAGACGGAGAGTTACAGAGTTCGGCATTTCAACGGCACTACGATATTGTTCATCGTCTACAGGATCCAACCATGTCGTCCTGTTCATTTGGGGATTGCATTCCAAAGCCAGATGTGAGAACCAACTATCAGGCGCCGCCCCATGCCAGTGTATCACATCAGGAGCTATCTCTACGATATCGCCGGGGTGCAGTTCCCGTGCCGCTTGTCCCTGCTCCTGGTAATATCCACGTCCTGCTGTAACTATCAGAAGCTGACCACCGGTATGGCTGTGCCAGTTATTCCGGCACCCCGGTTCAAAAGTGACATTTGACAGGGGAGCATTTAATCTGCTATCCTTAGTCAGAGACGCCAGATAAGCTTGCCCGATAAAATATTGTGAGAATTGTTCGGGAAGTTCATTACCTTTGGGAAAAATCTGATTAAAAGTATTATTATGTTCCATATTTTGAGCTTTTGTTGATAGACTATTTCCGAGTATAAGGAGAATAGCCACGATAATAATTGAATAACACGATTTCATATCCGATATTTTATTGATGAATCAGTAAACAGATGCAGTTGATCTAGTTATTAACCAGATTCCGTTTTTCTTCTCGTATTCAAGTTTCTGCTGTAACCGCCAGGTATGGCGACTTCCACCGAATACAGCGGCGTCAACACGGCTCCGTCCAATGGCAGAAGCATGATTCTTATCTATATCCACTACAAGAAATTCATCATGTTTGACGGAATAATAATTCAACCCACCATCCATGACCGCCAAAATGAACTGTTTCTTATCTTGACACATTCCAGTCATGTGTACAAGGACAAAGCTGTCGTCCAAAAGTCCGGAGAGACTTATAGAATCCTTTCCAATCATAGCCTGATACATATACTGATAGCCCTGCTGCAAAACATTCTCATCATATCCCTTATATTCCATGACTGTATTCTGTCTTGTTCTTTCTTTAGCGGATACATCTGTAAAGGCCCATAAAGAGCCAATACAGATACAACCTTGAAGGATAAAATATAATTTTAGAATCTTCATGCTACAGACACATCCTGAAGATTGCTTCCACATCTTTCGGTGTAAGTGTCTTATAACCTTTGAGAGTTCCACCGGCACAGGCCTTTTCTGCCATAATGCTGAAGTTTCGGTCATCAATACCTACCTCTGACAGGTGACTCTGAAGACCGAGTTTTTTAAACAGGAAATCACTCAAACGATGAATAGTTTCTTTTGCTCCATCCATATCAGATAAGTTGTCTTCAACTCCAAAAATATTGACTCCAAACTTCTTGATTTGTGGAGCAGTAGTCTCATCAAGAATATATTCCATCCAGCGGGGAGTAATAATGGCCAGTCCGAGACCATGGGTTATGTCATAGAATGCTGACAGTTCATGTTCTATCATATGACAGGTAGGAGCCTGTATGATACCGTTGTCGAGGAATCTGTTTAAAGCCCATGATGAAGCCCACATCAAATTTGCACGCGCTTCATAATTTTCAGGCTGTTCCAATGCTATAGGAGCATATTTTATAACGGTACGAATGACCTCCTCCTGGATACGGCTCATCATATCCATCTTGTCTCCTGCGGTGAAATAGTTACAGTCAAAAATATGAGATATTATATCTACACTACCACATGCTGTCTGAAAACGGCTGACACTGTAAGTGTATTCAGGGTCAAGGAATGAAACCTTCGGTTGTAGGAGCGGATGAACAAGTCCAATCTTCTCATTGGTTTCCATATTACTGATGACTCCACCACAATCCATTTCAGAACCAGTAGCAGAAAGAGTAAGGACAGTGAGAATAGGCAGAGCTTTGGTCACCGGAACTTTCTGTTTTACCAAATCCCATGCATCACCTTCATAATATGCCGCAGCAGCAATAGCTTTTGTACAGTCGATGGTAGACCCTCCTCCTACAGCAAGTAACACATCTATGTTCTCTTTCTTACAAATATCAGCACCTTTGTTTACAGTAGTGTGACGTGGATTCGGTTCTATACCGGGAAGTTCAAAAACAGTGAATCCGGATTCATTCAGTGAACTGACAATACTGTCGTACAGACCAATACGTTTGATTGAGCCACCTCCGTATGTTAATAATACACGTGTGCCATATTGCTTAAGTTCATCAGCTAAATGAACAAGTTGTCCCTTGCCAAAATAAATCTTGGTTGTGTTTTGAAAAACAAAATTATTCATACATTCTATTGTTTAATTGTTTGTAAATTATCTGATTGATATTAATGTCCACCAAACACCAGAAAATTTGCAGAATCCAGCAATGCGTCTATTCTATTGATATCTTCTGTATCCAGTCTGACACATGACGCATTCATGTTTTCTTTCAGGCGTTCTGTCTTACGACTTCCGGGAATGGGTATGATGTACGGTTTCTTCTGAAGCATCCATGCCAGCGAGACCTGAGCGGGAGTCACATTGATTTTCCTTGAAATTTCATTAAGTAGTTCTGACAATTCATGGCCTCTTTCAAATCCATCCTTTGTGTATTGCGGCATGATGCTACGATAGTCTGTTCCGATCTCAAACTTACAGTCTGAATTATAACGGCCAGACAAAAAACCGTTTGCAAGAGGAGAGAATGCCACAAATGAAATGTGAAGTTCTTCCAGTACCGGGAATAGATTCTCATGCCATCGTGCCATCATGGAATAACGGTTCTGTACCGCCGTAACAGGACAAACAGCATGGGCTCGACGCAGATATTCTTCATTAGCTTCTGAAATACCCCAACAACGAATCTTGCCTTCTTCTATTAAACCTGCCATTACTTCGGCAACCTCTTCCGGCGCTACTTTCGGGTCAATACGATGCTGATAGTAAAGGTCTATATAATCAGTACCTAATCTGGACAGACTGCCTTCCACCGATGAACGTATCACGGAAGGACGGCTGTCCATAATCAGACAACCATCCCCATGATGGACACCGAACTTGGTAGCAATTACAACCTTATCGCGGACACTGCGGAGGGCTTCGCCCACTATCTCTTCGTTGTTGGCAGAAGAACCGTCAGGATAGATTCCTGTATAGCACTCTGCCGTATCAAAAAAGTCATATCCCATGTCATAGGCTTCGGAAATAACTTTCATTCCTTCCTTTTTGCTCAGGGGAGTCCCGAAGGCATGGGTAATGCCCATACAACCCAAGCCGATGGAATTGACCCTGAGAGAATCGCCCAACATTCGTTTTTCCATTATTTTTCTATTTTGAACTCAGTTTCTTTATCCAGGACTGCACTGCCTTTCTTGCCGTTTCCTGCTCATTCTGTGCGGTATATCCACGAACAGCCAGTCCGTTCAAGACCGTAGCCCCAGCACAGGCCGATTGAATACGGCGCTCAGTTCCGGAAAGTCCGCTGCCTTCGTGCGTACAGAATGGTACCACAACCTTGCCTTGCCAATTGTGTTTCTCTATAAAAGTATAAACCGCCATCGGCATCTCTCCCCACCAGTTGGGATAACCCAGATAAATCACATCGTAATCCTCCACGCGAATGTCTCCTTTTATTTCCGGACGGGCTTTTGACTGTTTCTCACGCTTTGCCACTTCTATACATTCATTGTAGTCAGCCGGATAAGGCTTTACCGTTTCAATATGGAACAGGTCAGCTCCGGTTTCAGCTGCAATCATTTCCGCTACAATGTGTGTATTTCCTTTTTCTATATATCCCACTGCATAGTTCTCGTCAGCCCGTGAGAAAAAGGCGACAAGACTCTTCTGTTTTGTTTCCATACTATTTATGCTTTTTTTATTGTTAGAATGCTGTGCAAAAACCAAAACCGGAATCTGCAACAGAATCAGAACCCAAAATAGATGTTTCATACTCTTTATATTTTATAGCGTAACCAGATTACATCGTTATTCAGTCTCTTTACGTACTCCAGCCTAAGTTGTACTGGTACACGGCTCTGATTTGTGATTCCGTCGAAAAGTGAAGTCTCGCCTTTACGTCCGTCAATGCCTGGTGCAAGCAGAAGGCTCACTTCATCAATCAATCCGGCTTCCAGAAAGCCTCCGTTGATGTGTCCACCTCCAAGAAGTCCCAGCCGTCTGACACCGAAATGTTCATAAAGGATTTCCATCGCTTTTACCAAGTCTATACGCTCTTTACCCGCAGCAATCCATGAAATCTGCTGCTCCTGCAAGGTTTTGAGATATTCCTCCGAGGCTTTCTCGCTGACGATACATACCAAAGGAACACCGTCGATGTTGTTGGACTCCCATTGCAGGCGTCCCATTGTATCTACAGAAACCATGTAAGCATCTGATTCCTCGGCCACATAGAAACTGACACAACCTACAGGTTTGTCGTTTTTAGGTATGTACGGCTCCTTGACTGCATTATAATGCTCCATCGTGACACGTCCCTCAAGAAGGGTCGGACAGTCCAGTTCCTCCAGTGTGGTGTAATATTCGTCTCCGCTTATTTTCTCTACCATGGCACAATCTATGCGCCCGTCAATGGATGCCACCATGTGGCAAATGATATAAGGTCTCATAATCTTTATGTTTATTTACCTAAATTAGCCAACCATGTCACAATCTCAGGATCATAATGTGAGAAGAAAAGGCTTTCACCTTTATCCAGCCCGGCAATAGCAGCCATCTCCTCATCGTTCAGTGTAAAATCGAATATGTTCAGGTTTTCCTCCATACGTTCATTATGTATTGATTTCGGGATTACCACCACACCCCGTTGAATGAGGTATCTCAGGGCCACCTGTGCTGTTGTTTTTACATGAGATTTTCCTATGGCTTCAAGCACCGGATTACTGAAGAAGTTATTGCGCCCTTCGGCAAAAGGTCCCCATGACATAATCTGTGTGCCGTAGCGTTGCATGATCTCCTGTGCCTTGACTTGCTGGTTGAAAACATGTGTCTCCACCTGATTGACCATAGGCTTCACTTCGCAGAACTCTGCAAGGTCGACAAATCTGTCGGGATAGAAATTACTTACACCGATAGCACGTGCTTTGCCCAAACGGTATGCCTCCTCCATGGCACGGTAGGTACCGTAGTAATCATTGAAGGGCTGATGGATGAGCAGCAGATCAACATAGTCAGTCTGCAATTTGCGCAACGACTCGTCTATCGAAGCCTTTGCCCGTTCATATCCCGCATTTGTAATCCAGATCTTGGTAACCAGAAAGAATTCCTCGCGCGGCAGTCCGCTTTTCTTCACTGCATTCCCGACTTCTTTTTCGTTTCCATAAGCCTGTGCAGTATCTATCAGCCTGTAACCGACGGAGATGGCATCGCTTACACATTGTTCACAAGCTTCAGGAGCCACCTGATATACTCCGTAGCCAAGTACCGGCATTTCAACACCGTTACTCAACAGAACAGTATTTTTTTCTTCCATGATTTGTTATTCTTTAATGGATGATTTTCTATTGTTTTCCGGTTTGAGCGGTCCGTAAAAATACGATGCTGTAGCCCCTCCGTCCATCAGGAAATCCGAACCCGTGATAAACGCTCCCTTTTCTCCCAGCAGGAGCTCTGCCACATGAGCCACTTCATCCGCAGTTCCGAGACGTCCGGCAGGACATTTCGCAAACATATTCTTGTAAAAGTCTCCTCTCGGACCATTGAACTCATCAATAGCCAGTGGAGTGACAATAATGCCCGGTGAAATGGAATTAATGCGGGCACCACGTTCTCCCCATTTTACAGCTTCAGCCATAACGCGCTTCACATTACAGCGTTTGGCCATCTGATAGGCATGCAAGGAATCCTGAATATGTTCAGGCTGAAGTAGCTCCAGAGAAAGCAGTTCCTCAGTAGGTGTTGTTGCCAGCAGCATGTCCTCTTCGGGGGTGAGTGCCGGCATACGGTGTCCGGACTGGCTGGAAATTGTCACTCCGCTTCCTCCCTCGGCAATAACCTTCCCTACTTCTTCCAGCAACACGGCTGTACCATACAGGTCGACCTTCAGTATTGTTTCGACAGATGCCTGACTGGGGGATACTCCTGCCGCATTCACCAGGTATCTGATATTTCCATACTTCTGTGCTTCGGCAATGACCGAAAGTATGGATTCCCGCGACGAGAGGTCTGCTTCCATCGCCACTGCATCAAATCCGGTAGTAATCAGCAGGTCTGCCGCAGCCTGTGCATGCGCCATACTCTTGTCCCCAATGATTATTTTCTTTCCGGAAGCAATTCTTCTTACGATGGCAAGTCCTATCTGTCCGGCTCCCATCCATATAACCGAGTCTGTTTCTTTTTTCATAATTCAAAAGCATTTATGCCAATGGGAAAGCAGATGTATAAACAAAATACTGTTCGCGTTCAGCAATCCACCACCTGCCATCTTTCTTTATGTATTTGTCATAATAGCGTACGGCATGATATGAGAGTTTATCTTTTCCATCCTCTTCATTAACCAACGTCGCAATGGCATAGCATATGCCTGTGGCATGTGTCTTATCTTCAAAATCAACTACCTGCTGGCCGTTCTGATGGAAGGAGGCTTTCGCGGTTCCGAATGCCTTGTATCGGGCAATCATATCTTCCACGTCGTGAATATCCATCCCTAAAGTATCACCAAAATACACCTTCAGTTTTACATCCGGAAGAAATATCTCACGATAATAGTCTTGATTGTTTTTATCTGATTCTGTTGCATAGCGGTCTACTAAATCTTTGAGGGCTATGCGGTCTTCTAATTCAATTGTTGTCATACCTACTATTTGTATTTATTAAATTTTAAAACATATATTCCTATTAGTGCAGATACCAATAAAAAACCCAATCCCGTACAAAAAACAAATCTGTATGAGGTTGCATCTGCCAAAAGGCCCCATCCTCCTACCGCAATGGCACCACCTATGGCAATCGCCATAGAAACATTGGAGTAAATACGCGCATAATTCCGATTTCCGAAAATCTCTCTCACCAGTAATGGAGTCTGTACGGAAACTCCGGCATACGCCCACCCAAAAAGGAAACCGCCAGTAACCGATAGTATGATATGAATGTGCCCCATAAGCAGCAATAAGATACCTGACATGCCAAATAAGGTAGTTACACAAACACCCATCATTGTACTACGGTCGTTAATCATTCCCAATCCAACTTTCCCGGTTGTAACGCCAACCATTGCAGCAGAAGCGACAAAAGAAGCTTCCTCAAGAGAAAATTCAATATTCTGGATATAAACAGGAAGAAAAACATTTAATGTAGCTGCACCATTCATCAGAAATGCAAATACAATCATGGCATAGAAAGGAAACATCCTTACAGCACATTCATATGCTATTCCCGAATTTTCATTCTGGCTGTTGTTATGTGCCAATTGCTCAGGATTCTTCTGAATAGCACCATAAGGCTCAAGGCCTTTGTCTTTGGGATAATTTCTCAAGAAAATCCCTAAGATGGGTGTAACCAAAAGAAGTATAATCAAACCGAATATCAGATAAGCTGTACGCCAACCATATTCGGAAATCAGATACCCCGCCAATGGATTAAACAAGACACCGCCTAATCCAGATCCGGCACTGCAAATACCTATAAAAAGTCCCATGCGTGACTGGAACCACCGATTCAGCAAAGTGGGTAATCCTAAGTAAAGCAGGAAAGCCAGTGCTATTCCGAACAAGGCTCCTGCCAAATAAAATTCCCACAAAGAATGAAACCAGGACATAGACATGAAGACACATCCCGTAATGGCAGAACATAAAGTAAGGATGATTCTGGCACTATACCGCTCTATCAGTTTCCCGGCAAACGAAAGGAAAAGCGTTGAGAAAAGAAAGTTTAATGACATATATAATCCAAACTTTCCAACAGCCGTTCCCAGCTCCTCACTAACTGGCTTGTAGAAAATCCCTGCACAGCTCATCGTCAGTCCGACTATGACAAACATCACCAGGAACAGACACATAACAATTATGTATCCATAATGTATTCTTTTCATCATTTGCCTTCAGACAAAGTTCTACTGAAAAACTCATTCAATTTATTTACTGCCTGACTGACATATTGCTTGTGATCATACAGTTCAATGTGCGAAGCACCTTCAATAACGAACACCTCTTTATCCTTGCCCGGAAGAGCATTGTAGAAACGTTCGGTCTGCCAGTCTGAATCGGCTTTGCTGCCTGAAATGAGTAATGCAGGTTGTGTCAGCAGATAGATATTCTCAATAGCGGAGAAAGCCATCTTTGTAGCCTGGCTGCGACGAAGATAGAAGTTGTCTGCACGGGGATGCCAAGCACGGGAAGTTCGGTAATAGTCATATCCTTCACGGAACGAAGGTGCCGTTTCAGCCGTAGGTTCCGGACACATATATACTTTCATCAACTCGGCTCCCCGAGCCTCACGGGTACGCTGATTGGAAACATCTTCCAACAGGGCAATCTGTTCCTCTACAGTGCGTCCACGCAACCAGCTTTCACGGTTGGCTGCACCTATATCAGCTGCACTGACTCCGGCAACTGCACGTATTCTTCGTTCTGTCGGTGCTGTTGCTATGACATATCCACCTCCAGCGCACAGACCAAGCGCTCCTATACGCTTCTCATCCACAAAGGGTAATGTGACAAGATAATCTATAGCATACCTGATATCTTCAACCCGCTCGTATGGTGCTTCCGACCAATGAGGGATTCCACCGCTCTCACCTGCATAGGTCGCATCAAATGCAAGGGTAACAAAGCCGTGTTCTGCCAACGAATAAGCATATAGTCCTGCAGACTGCTCCTTGACACTCCCTGCAGGATGTATGCTCAGAATCGCAGGATACTTTTTATTGCTGTCAAAATTCTTAGGCAGGAACAGATTCCCTACTAATAAAATATTATTACTGCGAAGAAAAGAAACCTTACGGACGACAACTCCGCTTGTCGTATCTACCGGAGTTACTACATAGGCCTCCGTTTGAGGTACTCCTGGAAGTCCGTCATTCTGTGGCTGTGCAACCGCCCCTAACATAACAGATAAGAAAGCGGTCATTGAAATAAGAATCCGTTTCATAAAAACAACTATAACTTTACTGATTTAACTAAAAATATCTTACATACTGAATGATGCCGGACAATATTATTACTTACTTCATTGTACGCATATCTATTACATAGCGGAACTTGACCTTACCGTCCAGCACGTTTTGATAAGCCTTGTCGATTTCTTCTCCATTGGCTTTGATTATCTCTACTTCCGGATAGATATTATGCTCTACAGAATAATCCAGCATCTCTTGTGTTTCCTTGATACCGCCTATTTGAGAGCCGAATACCTTACGGGATCCCTGAAATACAAGGTCTGCAACGGACAAAGACGGCATATTGCGAAACGCTGGCAACCCGACAATCCCAAACTGCCCGTTGAGTTTCAGCATCTTCATATACATGGTCAGATCATAGTTCGCAGGAATGGTCGACAGGATAAAATCGAAGGTTCTATCCAGACCTTTCAAGTCTTCGGGATTATTTACATTCACATATCTGGAAGCCCCCATACGCATGGCATCTTCACGCTTGTCTTCAGTGATGTCAAACACTGTCACTTCAGCGCCGAGCGAAATGGCATATTGAACACCCATGTGTCCTAAACCGCCGAAACCGGCAATACCTACCTTATTACCGCTCTTGACTCCGGCCTGCATGATCGGCTAGTAAGAGGTAATTCCGGCGCAAAGCAGCGGGGAGACTTTGGCGATGTCCGCATTTTCAGGTATCCGTATGGCAAAATCCTCGGCTACCACATAGGTATCGGAATATCCGCCTTGCGTGTGTTCATTGCCGTTGAAACGGTCTATACCGTGATAGGTCATGACAGCCCCTTCCTCGCAGTACTGCTCCAAATCATGCTCGCAGGCATAGCAATGGCGGCATGAACCAATCATACAACCGATACCGGCATAATCGCCGACCTTGAAGCGGGTTACATTTTTGCCTACTGCAACCACACGACCCGCTATTTCGTGACCGGGAACCATCGGGTATTCCTCCGCACCCCAATCAGCAAACACGTGATGCAAATCACTATGACAGATTCCGGCGTACAAAATATCAATCTGAATATCATTATCGCCGACGGCGTGTCGGCTGAAATTATAAGGCTGGAAATGCCCTCTCTCCTCGAAGACGGCAAATCCTTTGGCCGGAATACGCCCGTCATTATTCTGTGCAAACACACTCATGGTTATAAAGGTTAATGCAGTCGTTAAAATCATCTTGGCTTTCATATGAACATTTATTTTATTTTAATATCTCTTAGTTGATAATACCGATTCTTTCGAGCCACGCTTCTACATCGTCGTGGGCATTGGGAGAATTGGTTCCCTGCACGGCCAGACCACTCAATATGGTATTATCCGGATAATAGCTCCGTGCCAACCGTTCACAGTCGCCCAAACCGCTGCCCGCATGGGTAGAAAAAGGGATCAGCACTTTTCCGGTCAGGTCATAAGATTCGTAGAACGTCCTTATAATCATAGGTGCTGTTCCATGCCAGATAGGATTTCCGATAAAAACGACATCGTAATCATCGAGATTATCTATCTTGTTCTGAATAGCAGGGCGGGCATCGTTATCGTACTCTTCCCGTGCTATGGCGACTGTTTCCTGATAATTATCCGGGTAGGGAACAACCGGAAGAATTTCAAAACGGTCTCCACCAGTCAAGTCTGCAATATAACCTGCAACACGGGCAGTATGCCCGATTTCAAGCCACTGGTTAGGATAATTATATCCCGTTCGCGAGAAATAAACAATCAGAATTTTTTCATTATCAATGGAAGAGTTTTCTTCAGATTGGTCGGAAGAATCAGTTACGGAATAATCTAACCGTTCCTCGTTTTCCCCACATGAAGAAACAGCCATCAACAGAAAAAGCGTAAAGGCTAAATAAATCGTTTTCATCTTCATCTTCATTAATTTTATATGGCAAAAGTAGAGAAGTCCTTCAAGAGAGGACTTAAACGGATTGCTGATTGATTTACCCAAATCGCTGTTTTGTATTATATTGATTTCGATTGTTTTATGCACACTTACACAAATTGCAGAATTCCTTACCCAAATCGCTGTTTTTTTTTACTATATATATAAGACTGGAAGAAAAGACGTATCTTTGGAGAAAGAATAATAAACCTCTTACATTTAATTTTAAAGGAATGAACTCTCAACTTTTGAATATTGAAACCGTCAGCCAGTATAACGATATGCTTGGTGTCGAGACATTACATCCACTGGTTAGTGTAATAGACTTGTCAACAGCAAAACCGATGCGCCACATGCGCCATACATTCAGTTTCTATGTGGTTTTTCTGAAGGATGAAAAGAACTGTGAGCTGATATACGGACGCCAACGCTATGATTACCAAAAAGGTTCTGTAGTTTGCTTAGCTCCTGGACAGGTAATTGGTATTGAAGATACAGGAGAAGAATTTCAACCTAAAGGATGGGCACTGTGTTTCGATCCGGAATTGATACGAGGAACTCCACTTGGACGTAATATGTCTGAATATTCTTTTTTCTCATATGAAGTTAATGAAGCACTGCATCTTTCAGAGCATGAAAGAACCTTATTTGTAAATTGTCTGGAAATAATCAAGATGGAATTAGGACAGCCTGTTGACAGACTCAGCAAACGTCTGATGGCTGCCAATATTGAGCTCTTGCTTAATTATTGTTTACGTTTTTATGAGCGGCAGTTCACTACCCGCAAATCAATTAACAGGGATATCCTGATGCGTTTTGAATCTTTTTTGAACCAATACTTTGAGCAAGGAAAAGCCATGACAGATGGTTTGCCGTCTGTTAATCTATGTGCATCTGAATTATGCCTGTCTGCCGGATATTTTGGAGATTTAATAAAAAAAGAAACCGGAAAATCAGCCCAGACATATATTCAGCAAAAAGTTATAAATATAGCCAAGGAACGTATCTTAAACCCGCGGTATACAATCACCCAAGTTGCTTACGAGTTAGGGTTCCAGTATCCGCAACATTTTACAAGATTGTTCAAAAGAGTAACTGGAAAAACTCCAAATGAGTATAAATCTTTCTCCTTGTAAACTAATATTCAATGAAAGTTCACCGTTTACCCTTCCATCAAAGATAAATCCCAATCCTGATTTGCCAGCCGCATTTATTCCTTTTTTCAGGAGAATTTTCTTTATGGCTAACGCCATGAAAATTCACCTGAAAAAGAATGCGGCGGCAAACGGATTAGAATTAAAAAGAAGATTACAGGGATTAACTGCGACCGACGTGACGCATAGCCGTAAACCAAAGGCGGCTATCCTTATATTCCATATATGACCTCACAAATACTGTGAAAACTCACCTTCCCAAATAACAAAACATAGCCTGCCTATCAACTCCCGAAATAATACAGGGATTTCAGCTCCCTCCGATCTGCATAGTCCGGTGGCTTAGCTATGCTTTTACTTATACTCTTCCTACTTCCTTTCATCCTTTTTTCCAACTGTTTTTGCATTCTTTCCTATCCTTCGTATGACATTTGATGACACCTGATGACATCTAATGTCATCTATTTGTAAAT